>ERZ791875.63-NODE-63-length-148588-cov-8.626979_pt1 | contig 148588 bp, 112 predicted proteins | sample MGYA00510278_ERZ791875 | MGnify/ENA primary metagenome ERZ791875 (study PRJEB30046, sample SAMN00792078) | human gut metagenome | study: EMG produced TPA metagenomics assembly of the A metagenome-wide association study of gut microbiota in type 2...
CCGAAGACTGGGTTTGCCCCGTCTGCGGCGTCGGCAAAGACCAGTTCGAAGAGGTTGCCGAGTAACACCCGAAAGCGAAGCGCACTTGTAAAAAGGTGCGCTTCGCTGCATTCAGGAGGGATGTTTCAAAAAAATCGGGGGGGGGTATACAGGCTTTCCGAAAAATTGTTATTTTTGTCCGTCGCGCACGGTGTGCGGCTATAATCCAAATCAATACAATGATGAAAAAAATCCTATTCCTGATGGCTGCTACGGCCATAATCTGGGGGGGGGAAATGCTGTAACGGCACAAACCCTCGAACCCGAATTCGAGGGTGAGGTCGTCGGCGTATTCCCCGACGGCTCGTCCAAAAAGCTCGAAAAACACAACGTGCGGATGCGAACGGGCGCCGGCGTCTACATCGCCGGATTCGCAGCCAGCAAATCCAAAACGAAAATTCTCGTCGAAGGCGGCTCGGCCGGCGTGCGGTTCGACGGCACGGCACCGGTCGCACTCATCGTCCGCGCCAGGGACAACAAGGCCGACCCCATGTCCATCATACGCGTATTCCGCATGAAGAGCACCAAAAAGAACCGCTCGGCGGTGATTTCGGCCGTCGGGTCGTTCTCGGTGAGCTCCAACACGATGGACTACCTGCGGTTCTCGGCCGAAAAATACGGCGAAAGCTCCTACCGCCTGACCTTCGACGAACGCCCCGCAGGCGAATACGGCATCATCGTATCGAACCCCAACAACGTGGACGAGAAGATGGTAATCGTTTCGACATTCGCCATCGACGGCGAAGCCGGGACGAAAGAGTGACCCCGAAACCGGATAAAACGGAAGATGCGCCCCGGTACAGGGCGCATCTTTTTGATAAGTATTATCGTCGCAACAATCAGTTGACGTCGGGCAGGAACGAGTACTCTTTCGAATAGCCGAGCATCTGTTCCGTGTAGTTGGCCGGATAGCTGATTTTCACGTCGACCACCTTGCCGTCTTTCTCGACCAGTTCGAACTCGGGGTTCACGAAACCGCCGTAAGGCTCGATATTGAGTGCATAGTACCGGTCGCGCACCTCCTTGTGCAAGGCAGGGTCGACCTCGACGGCATACCGCTCGACAAGCGCCTTTCCAGCCTCGTAGTCGCCCTCCGACTTGATGCGCTGCACCTCGCGGAGCATATCGCCGAACAGCCCGCGCAGCTTCTCGAAGTCGTTGACCACCACGTACGTCTTACCGTTTTGCTCGACCATTTCGATCACCTTGTCGGCCTTGCCGCGCTCGTAGCACCACTCGCAGATCAGTTTGCGGTTGCGCATGTGCGACTCTTCGACGTTCTTGCCCGGCTCGATGCGCGCCAGCTGGGTCATCATGCCGTTCAGGATGTATTTCGCATATCCGGCTTTGGCCACGTCGAACGACGGCACCAGCCCCAGTTCGACCATCTTCGGATCGCCCAGGTAGTAGAGGCCGAACAAATCGGCGCGGGTCTCCTCGAGCGTCGAACTGTAACTCTTCAGCTCGTTGCCCTTGACGCCCGGCGCCAGCTGGCCCGAGCCGTGGCCCAGGCACTCGTGCAAATCGGTATGGAGGTCGTCGGCCAGTTTGCCGTATTTATCCAGGCGCTCGCGGTCGTCGGCGCGCAGCACGAACTCCTCGTTGAAGCCGTTGCCGTGCGCGGCCTGGTCGTACGCGTAGGTGATGTTGTCGATGGTCACCGATTTCGAACCGTACTCCTTGCGAATCCAGTCGGCGTTGGGCAGGTTGATGCCGATCGGCGTCGCGGGATAGCAGTCGCCGCCCAGCATCGCCACGGTGATAACCTTGGCCGACACGCCTTTCACCTTCTCCTTGCGGTAGGCGGGAGCAACGGGCGAATGATCTTCGAACCACTGCGCATTGTCGGAAATCACCTCCGTGCGGTGGCAGGCCTCCTTGTCCATAAAGTTCACGATGCCCTCCCACGACGCCTTGCGGCCGAGCGGATCGCCGTAATCCTCGATGAAGCCGTTCACGAAGTCGACGTTCGACACGGTGTCCTTCACCCAGCCGATGTTGTAACGGTCGAACTGGCGCAGGTCGCCCGTCTTGTAATAGTCGACAAGCGCCGCGATATTGCTTTTCTGCGGTTCGGCGGCTACGGCCTGCGCCTTTTCGAGCCAGTAGACGATTTTCTCGATGGCGGGCGAATACATGCCGCCGATTTTCCAGACGCGCTCTTTCACCACGCCGTCCTCCTTCACCAGCTTGGAGTTCAGGCCGTAGGAAACCGGCTCGGGATTGCCCGCGTCGGCAGCGGCCATGTCGGCGTAGAACTTCTCGACCTCGGCCTGCGTCACGCCCTCGTAATAGTTGTTCGACGAGGTCGCAATCAGGTCTTCGCCGGCCTTCTGGTTCAGGCGCGTGGGATAGAGCGCCGGATCGAAAATCGCCCGGCACACCTCGCCGCGCAGCGGATTCAGGCCGCCGAACTTCTCCTCGGGAATGGTTTCGATAACGTCGAGCAGATACCCCTCGGTAAATTCGGGCACGAACTTGTCGTTCGAATAATGGTGGTGTATACCGTTGGCGAACCACACCTTTTTCAGGTATTTCTCCAGCGCCTTCCACTCGGCCGCCGTGCGGTCGCCCTCATAATTTTCGTACACCGTTTCGAGCGTACGGCGAACGGCGAGGTTATATTTGAAATTCTGGTCGAAAAGGATGTCGCGGCCGCACTTCGTGGCCTCGGCAAGGTAATAAATCAACTCTTTCTCCTCCAGCGGGAGCTGTTCGAAGCCGGGGACTTCGTAACGGATGACCTTGATGTCGTCGAAACGGTCGACGATCCACGGGGCTTCGGTTTTCGACGCCCCGCAGCACGAGGTCAGTGCAACAGCGGTAACAGTCATAGATGTCAGTGTGAATAAATTTTTCATGTCGTTCGGGTTTGAATTTCCCCGAAATATACGGTTTTTTTGCGAATTATCCGCACACGGGCATTTTTACACGGGACCGGAACGCCCTGCCGGGACAGCCCGCCCCGGAAACGGAAGCCGCACGATTTTCCATAAAAACATACCGGTTCGTACCAGTATGCTGAAAATTTAATTATATTTGCAGCAACGAACGTCCTGGCCCCGTTCCGCACTTTAAAATAAAACAACATAAACCCGCACTGATGAAACCTGCAAAAACCCTGCTTCTGGCCCTGCCGTTACTGGCGGCGGGATGCAGTCCGGACAACGGCACTGCAAAAATCCGGCCGCTGGAGGCCGGAACGGTCACCGTCGAAGACACCTTCTGGAGCCCCCGTTTCGAAAAATGGGAGCACGTGACCGTCGGCGACATGCTGGACAAGTTCGAGGGCAACGACCCGGCGCATTTCGCCTGCGGCGTCGACGCATTCGAAAATTTCGACCTCGTGGCCTCGGGGGCCCGCGACATCGGACGCCATGCCGGCCCGCCGTGGTACGACGGACTGGTCTACGAAACGATTCGGGGCATCGCCGACCTGCTGGCACAGCGGCCCGATTCGGCGCTCAAGGCGCGCGTGGACGGCTACATCGCGCGCATCGAAGCGGCGCAGCAGAGCGATTCGGACGGGTTCCTGGGCACCCATACGCAACTCACGGAGGACGGCCACCGCTGGGGTGCGAACGGCGGTTTGCTGCGGATGCAGCACGACGTGTACAACGCAGGCATGCTCGTCGAGGCGGGCGTGCACTACTACAAGGCGACGGGCGATGCGCGCCTGCTGCGCATCGCCACCCGGTTTGCCGACTACATGGTGCGCATCATGGGCCCCTCGCCGAAAAAGAACATCGTTCCGGCGCACTCCGGCCCCGAGGAGGCGCTAATCAAGCTCTACCGGCTCTACCGCGACGAACCGCAGCTGCGCGAACAAACCGGGGCACAGTCCGCGGCCGGCGACTACCTGGCGCTGGCCGAGTTCTGGATCGGCAACCGCGGCGTACATTGCGGACAGCCGCTGTGGGGCACCTGGGGCAATGACAGCGCCGAGCGGTGGATTCATAAGAACCTGTACACCGCGCAGTTCGGCCCCGACGCCCGCCCCACGTGGGGCGACTATGCACAGGACTCGATTCGCGTATTCGAGCAGCCCGCCATCGTCGGACACGCCGTGCGGGCCACGCTGCTGGCGACGGGCATCGCCGCAGCAGCCTGCGAAAACGGCGACGAGCGGTACATCGCCACGGCCAAACGCTGGTGGGACGACATGGCCGGCCGCAAACTTTTCCTCACGGGCGGCGTCGGGGCCGTGCACTTCGACGAGAAATTCGGCCACGACTACTTTCTGCCGACGGACGCCTACCTGGAAACCTGCGCGGCGGTCGGCGTCGGATTCTTCAGCCAGAGCATGAACAGCCTGACGGGCGACGCGAAATACATGGACGAATTCGAACGCGCGCTGTACAACAACGTACTGGCAGGCGTTTCTGCTTCGGGCGACCGCTACACCTACCAGAACCCGCTCAACACCGACCGCAGCGAGCGCTGGGAGTGGCATCCCTGCCCGTGCTGTCCGCCAATGTTCCTGAAAATCGTTTCCGCCACGCCGGGATTCATCTATGCCGAAGACGGCAAGTCGCTTTACGTCAACCTCTTCATCGGCAGCCGCACCGACATCGCACTCGGCGGCACCCGCATAAACGTTCGGCAGCAGACGGGATACCCGGCCGACGGACAGGTCGATCTTACGCTCACGCCCGACAAGGCGAGCCGCTTTGCCGTGAGGATACGCATTCCGGGCTGGGCGCGCGGCGAGGAAAACCCGTTCGGGCTCTACGTTTCCGAAAGTAACGGAAAACCGCAGTTGTCCGTCAACGGAACCCCGGTCGAAATACGCCTCGAGCGGGGATATGCCGTAATCGAGAGGAGATGGCAGCCCGACGACCGCATCTCGCTGCAGCTTCCCGTCGCACCGCGCGTGATTCGCGCACACGAGCAGGCCCGGGAGCTGGACGGCAAGGTCGCGCTCGCAGCCGGCCCCTTCGTATACTGCATCGAACAGGCCGACAACGCGGATTACGACCGGCTCGAGCTCGACACCGCCGGCGGTATGCGGCTCGAATACCGCAGCGACCTGATGGGCGGCACGCCGGTCATCACCGGAACGGCCGTCACCGAAGAAGGCGTGCAGACCCGGTTCACCGCCATCCCCTACCATGCGTTCGGCAACCGCGGCAACGGCGGTTACCGGGTGTGGCTGCCGGCCCTGCGGTAAGGAGCGACAGGACAAAGCGCTAAAGCGCGGCAGAACAAATGCCGGGAGGATGTCTGAACATCCTCCCGGCATTTTTACATTTTGTCCGGACATGGCCGGACGGTTTTTCAGAAGTTGTAACCCAGCGAAATATAGAAGCTGCCGTTCTTGGCCTTGACCTCGTCGCCGTTCTTGAGGATATTCAACAGACCCAGGTCATAACCCAGGCTGACGTTGTAATGCTTCTTGAGCACCACGTTCGCCCCGAAACGCAATCCCAGGTCGGAACGCTTGAAAACCGCCTCTTCCTCGGCACCGTCGCCCAAATCCGTGGATTTGAACAAATCGGCCTTCTCGCCCTTGAACTTCGCCTTGCCGTGGATACCCAGGCCATAGAAAACACCGGCCAGCGGCTGTATCGAAACGCTCTTGATATTGAAGTGCCAGCTCACCGCAACGGGAACCTGCAAATAGAGCATATTGAACTTCACCTTGCCGGACAGCTCCTCGTCGAATCCGAGGTCGAAATCGGCGGCATTGATCGAAGCCCCGCGGCCGGTTACGTAAAGACCCGTTTCGAGATAAAGGGGAAGCATGCGCATGAGCGGCTGCTGGTAAACGAACCCGGCGTTGAACGATGCCCGCGAATCCAGCGAAACGCTCGCACTCCCGGCCGAAAAGTCGATGTTCGTCACGTTCAGACCGGCGCGGACTCCCAACACGCGCCCGCCCTGGCCGAATGCCGCCAGGCAGGCAGCCACAGCAAACACACAGAGAATAAATTTCTTCATAACCAATAAAAATTTTCGCCCCGGTTCCCGGAGGGCGGATTAATTTTACAGGCGAAAATACAGAACCGCCGCATTCCCGTTCCGTAACGGGACGGGAAACGGATACTTCCACCGTTGTTCAACCGGATGTAAATATAAGTGCTTTTTACCGTCCCCGGAAATAAAATCAACGAATATCCTCCTTTTTCGCACAAAAACACGGTTTCAGCGTACGGAAAGCGCATCCAGAAACGGCCCGGGCGCGACTTCGGAGCAGAAGAGGCCGCACACGGCGAAGAGGCCGGGTATTTTTTCCGTTTTTTTTCTTCTTTATGTCTGGGGGAATTTCTACCTTTGCCCCGCACAACTCGCATCAAGTAAGAGATGAAAGTATTTTCAAGTGTCAAAGAGCTTCGCGCCGAACTGGACAAGGCGAAGCAATCGGAAATCGGCTTCGTGCCGACGATGGGCGCCCTGCATGCGGGACACCGTTCGCTCGTCGAGCGCGCGCGGCGGGAAAACGCCGTCGTCGTGGTGAGCGTCTTCGTAAACCCCACGCAATTCAACGACAGGAACGACCTGAAGCACTACCCCCGCACCCCGGAGGCCGACGCACGCCTGCTGGAAGAGGCCGGCGCGGACTTGGTGCTCATGCCCGCCGTCGAAGAGATATACCCCGAGCCCGATACACGGCAGTTCGACTTCGGACTGATCGACAAGGTCATGGAGGGCGCGACGCGCCCCGGACATTTCAACGGGGTGGCGCAGGTCGTCAGCCGCCTGTTCGATATCGTACGCCCCGCACGGGCCTACTTCGGCGAGAAAGATTTCCAGCAAATCGCGGTTATCAAGGCGATGGTACGCCAGTTGGCGCTCCCGGTCGAAATCGTCGAGTGCGAAATCGTCCGCGGCGAGGACGGACTGGCGCTCTCGTCACGCAACACGCTGCTCGATGCGGCGCACCGCGCCGCGGCGCCGCACATTTACGCTGCATTGCGCGCCGCAGCCGGCAAGTCGCAGCAAATGGCTCCCGCCGAGCTGAAAGCATGGGTCACGGCCGAAGTGGAGAGCGACCCGCTGCTGAAAGTCATCTACTACCAGTCGGTCGACGCACGAACGATGCAGGAGGTCGCCGCATGGAGCGACGCCGAGCGTATCCAGGGCTGCATCGCCGTACAGGCCGGAGATATTCGTTTAATCGATAACATTCGTATCCGATAATGAAATTCCAGATTGAAGTCATCAAATCCAAGATCCACCGCGTAACGGTCACACAGGCCGACCTGAATTACGTGGGGAGCATCACCATCGACGAGGCGCTGTTGGAAGCCGCAAACATCATCGAGGGCGAAAAGGTCCAAATCATGGACATCAACAACGGAGAACGTTTCGAAACCTATGTCATCAAGGGCGAACGCGGAAGCGGCTGCATCTGCCTCAACGGCGCTGCGGCACGCAAGGTACAGGTGGGCGACGTCATCATCATCGCATCCTATGCGCTGATGGATTTCGAAGACGCAAAACAGTTCAAGCCGTGGATCGTATTTCCCGACACGGCGACCAACCGGCTCGTGAAGTAGCCCGGAAGGCGGACAAATGAAAAGGCGAACCTCACGGTTCGCCTTTTTCGTTGTTTACCGAGGCTTATTTCTCGTAATCCCAAAGATCGCCGTTGGCGCCGTCCTTGAGTGTCGCCGGGGTGTAAACGTTCTCACGAACGGAACGACCGAGCAGTACCGCCTCGTTACCGGTGCGGAGCCACTCGTCGAACCCGGGCCAGGCCTTGCGGATGTTGCATTTCTCGACCGGATAGCACCACTTCTTCGTCAGCGCGATACCGTAAGGCACCCCTTCGTCGTTTATCATGTTGAACTTCCGGTCGGCGTCGAAATTGGTCGTCGCGGCATAAAGCCGGTCGTCGCCGTTGACGATAAACCAGACCACCGGGAACACAGACTGCGTGGTCGTGCATTCGAACACCGGCTCCAACTTGTTGGAAACCTTTTTCGTCGGCTTCGCAAGGTCGGTATTAATCGGGAACGAGCGGTCGTTGAAAAACAGATCGCGGCGGATGTCTTCGGTCACCATATGCTCTTTGATCTGACCGTCGGCGTCCCGGTAGAGAAACCCGAAACCGACCGTCGCACTGCCGCCCAATGCCACGGGCTGCACCGAAACGGTATGCGTGCACGGCTCCGTCCCCGAATAATACCACGGGACGTCGGATTTCACACGGCAGTGGAGCACTACGTCGTTGTAATCGCAGTCGCCGCTGCGGGTATCCTCGAAAGAGAGGTAGTTCCAGTAGGAGGCGAAACCGAATTCGCCGAAAATTTCTTCGTCGGAATAACTGACCTCGAGCCCACCGGCACGCGTCAGGGCGTATGCCGGAACGGAAATGGTCAGCGGGCTGCGGGTTGCGGCCAGTTGTTCGCCGCCGAGCGAAACCACGGTCGTGAATCCCTCTTTCACAGGGACTTCGTATGCGGTCATCGGTTCCAGCGCAGCGATGTTGACGTTGCGGTTGATGTCGCTTTTTACTTTGTCGACACACGACACGGCGAGCGCAGCGCAGCCGGAAAGCAGGAAAATACGGACAGATTTCATAAAAGGGGATAAGGGTTCATATACAGTGAGCGCACAAAGTAACTCTTTTTTTACCGAAGGTCCAAATAAACCGGGGAAAATCAGCGCCACACGCGGAAAATCGGGCCGTGCGGAGCGCCGGGCCAAAATAAAAGCCCGATTTATTTGCATTTTCACCCCTGCGCCCTTATCTTTGTAAGAGTCATCATCCACAAGACTATGGACATAGCCCTCTCCGTCGCAGCATTCCTGCTCTCGATCGCCGGCATCATCGGCTGTATCGTCCCTGCCCTGCCCGGTGTGGTATTCAGTTATGCGGGCCTGCTCTGCGCCTGGTTCACCTCCTATTCGCACATGTCGGCAGCCTCCCTGTGGATATGGCTGGCAATCACGGTCGCCGTCAGCGTAGCCGACTACTTCCTGCCCGCATGGATGACCCGCCGCTTCGGGGGCTCCCGTTCGGGCGCCATCGGCGCCACAATCGGCGTATTTGCCGGTTTTTTCATCTTCCCGCCCCTCGGCATCATCCTCGGGCCGTTCGCAGGCGCCGTAATCGGCGAACTGTTAAACGACCGGCGCGACTTCCCGAAAGCCGTCCTCGTGGGATTCGGCTCCTTCCTCTCGTTCGTCGTCGGCACCGGAATCAAGCTCGCGGCAGCAATCGGAATGTTCATCCACGTCACGGCGGACACCTATCCGGCCGTACGGGACTGGTTCGTGACAATTTTCTAACCCCAGAGATAATGAAAAAGTTTCTACTCCTTACGGCAGTCATCGTAGCGATGCTGGCCGCGGCTTGTTCCAAGTACAAGTACGAAACGGTAGCGGGCGACCCGTTGAACACCCGCATCTACACGCTCGACAACGGCATGAAGGTCTACATGAGCGTCAATAAGGAAACGCCGCGCATCCAGACCTACATCGCCGTCAAGGTGGGCGGCAAGAACGACCCGGCGGAAACCACGGGCCTGGCCCACTATTTCGAGCACCTGATGTTCAAGGGCACGCAGCAGTTCGGCACCTCGGACTATGCGGCCGAGAAACCGATGCTCGATGAAATCGAGAACCTGTTCGAGGTATACCGCAAAACGACGGACGAGGCCGAGCGCGCCGCCATCTACCACCGAATCGACTCGGTGAGCTACGAGGCATCGAAAATCGCCATTCCCAACGAGTACGACAAACTGATGTCTGCCATCGGCGCCAACGGCACCAACGCCTTTACGTCGCAGGACATGACGGTTTACGTCGAGGACATTCCCTCGAACCAAATCGACAACTGGGCCAAAATCCAGTCCGACCGTTTCAGGAATCCCGTAATCCGCGGCTTCCACACCGAGCTGGAAACCATTTACGAGGAGAAGAACATGTCGCTGACCCAGGACAGCCGCAAGGTATGGGAAGCCATGGACGCCGCACTCTTCCCCCACCATCCCTACGGCACGCAGACCGTGCTGGGCACGCAGGAGCACCTGAAAAACCCGTCGATCACCAACGTCAGGAATTACCACAAGACCTATTACGTGCCGAACAACATGGCCGTCTGCGTGTCGGGCGACTTCGATCCGGACGAGATGGTCGCCACAATCGAAAAATACTTCGGCGACATGCAGCCCAATCCCGATCTGCCCAAACTGCATTTCGAACCCGAACAGCCGATTACCTCGCCCGTCGTGAAAGAGGTTTACGGCCTGGAGGCCGCCAACGTGATGCTGGGATGGCGCCTGCCGGGCGCGACCGATAAATCGACCGATGTCAGCGACATCGTCGGCTCGGTGCTCTACAACGGACAGGCAGGCCTGATCGACCTCGACCTCAACCAGCAGCAGAAAGTGCTGTCGGCCTACGGCTACGCATCGACGCAGCCCGACTACGGCACGTTCCTCGTAGCCGGCCGCCCGAAAGCCGGGCAGTCGCTGGACGAAGTGCGCGACCTGCTCCTGGCGGAAATCGCCAAGCTGCGGAACGGGGACTTCGACGAAAAGCTCATCGAGGCGACCATCAACAACTACAAACTGGATCGGATGCGCTCGTTAGAGGACAACGGCAACCGCGCAATAACCTACGTTTATTCGTTCATCTACGGCAACGACTGGGCCGACGACGTACAGCAGCTCGACCGCATGTCGAAAATCACCAAGCAGGACGTCGTGGACTGGGCCAACAAGTACCTCGGCCCCGAAAGCTACGCCATCGTCTACAAGCGCGAAGGCAAAGACCCCAACGAACAGAAAATCGCAGCCCCGAAAATCACGCCGATCGTGACCAACCGCGACAACAAGAGCGAGTTCCTCGCCGAAGTGCAGAACACGCAGGTCGAACCGATCGAACCGGTATTCGTCGACTACAAGAAAGACATGTCGCAGTTCCCGGCGCAGAAGGGCGTGGACGTGCTCTACAAGAAGAACGACACCAACGACATCTTCACCCTGATTTACGTGTTCAACACCGGCACGGAGAACGATCCGGCGCTGAACCTGGCCTTCAACTACCTCGGCTACCTCGGCACCGACAAGATGACCGCCGAGCAGATTGCATCGGAAATGTACGACAACGCCTGCTCGTTCTACCTGAACGCCGGACCCAACCAGAGCTGGATACAGATACAGGGATTGAGCGAGAACATGGGTAAAGCCATGGAGATTGTCGAGGGATTGATTGCCGGGGCCAAACCCGACGAAGCCATCCTGCAGAACCTCAAGGGCGACATGATCAAGAGCCGTGCCGACGCCAAGCTCAACCAGGGCCGCTGCTTCAGCGCCCTCCAGCGCTACCTGTTCTACGGCAGCGACTTCATCCGCCGCACCACCCTCCCCAACCCCGAACTGCAGGGGCTGACATCGGAGCAGCTGCTCGCCAAGATCAGCGACCTGACGGGCAATCAGCATGAGGTGCTCTACTACGGGCCGATGGACGAAAAAGAGGTGAAAGAGGCATTGGCCGAGCACCACAAGGCAGCCGCCGACCTGAAGCCGCTGGAGAAGAAATTCAGCGTCCAGCAGCCTACCGACCAGAACAAGGTCGTACTGGCGCAATACGACGCCAAGCAGCTCTATTACCTCCAGTATTCGAACCGCGGCGAAAAACTGGAATTGGCGGCCGATCCCGAAATTTCCCTCTACAACGAGTATTTCGGCGGCGGCATGAACAGCATCGTATTCCAGGAGATGCGCGAAGCCCGCGGCCTGGCGTATTCGGCGTGGGCCACCCTCGCAACGCCCTCGAACGCCAAAGGCGACTACTTCTTCTACGCGTTCATCGCAACGCAGAACGACAAGCTGCAAAAGGCCGTCGAGGCATTCGACGACATCATCAACAACATGCCCGAATCGGAGGCTGCGTTCAACATCGCCAAGGAGGCGCTCATCACACGCCTGCGCACCGACCGCACGGTGAAGAGCGACGTGCTGTGGAGTTACCTCAGCGCCCGCGACCTCGGACTGACGGAACCGCGCGCCAAACAGATTTTCGAAAAGGCGCAGGAAATGACGCTCGCCGATGTCAAGGCGGCACAGGAAAAATGGATTAAGGGCCGCAAATACGTATACGGCATCCTGGGCGACATTCAGGATCTCGATTTGAACTACCTCAAGACGCTCGGGCCGATCCAGACCGTGTCGCAGGAGGAAATATTCGGATATTGACCCCTGCAGGGCAAAGCCCCGGCCCGGCCAAACGCCGGTATGGAAAACCCCGCTGTCTTTCGACAGCGGGGTTTTCATGCATTCCGGGTTCAGTCGCGGCGCACCCCGGCCGTCACAGACCGCAGCGGCGGGATTATGCGTATCGTCGCCTTCCGGGCAACTTCCTTCCCGGACACGACAACGGAAACGGAAGCCCCGCCATCCGGCAAAGCTTCCGTTCGCATGGGAAAGACACCCCGGATACGGGGAATCAATAGCGGTAATGTTCGGCTTTGTAGGGGCCGTCGGGATTCACGCCGATGTAGTCGGCCTGTTTCTTCGTAAGGTGCGTGAGCTCCACGCCGAGGTTGTCCAGGTGCAGGCGCGCAACCTCCTCGTCGAGGTGCTTCGGCAGGCGGTAAACCCCCACTTCGAGCTTCTCCTGCCACAACTCCATCTGTGCGAGGCACTGGTTCGTAAAGGAGTTCGACATCACGAACGAGGGATGTCCCGTGGCACAGCCGAGATTCACCAGGCGGCCTTCGGCCAGTACGAAAATCGAATGGCCGTCGGGGAAGGTGAACTTGTCGACCTGCGGTTTGATATTGGTCTTGACAGCCCCCGATTTCTCGAGGCGCGCCATCTGGATTTCGTTGTCGAAATGGCCGATGTTGCAGACAATCGCCTGGTCGCGCATCTTCTCCATATGTTCGAGCGTGATGATGTCGCAGTTACCCGTGCAGGTGACGAAGATATTCCCCTCCGCCAGGGCGCTTTCGACGGTCTTCACTTCGAAGCCCTCCATTGCCGCCTGCAGAGCGCAAATAGGGTCGATTTCGGTCACGATGACACGGGCGCCGTACGAACGCATCGAAGCCGCACAGCCCTTGCCTACGTCGCCGTAGCCGCAGACCACGACCACCTTGCCCGCAATCATCACGTCGGTGGCGCGCTTGATGCCGTCGGCCAGCGACTCGCGGCAGCCGTACAGGTTGTCGAACTTCGACTTGGTGCAGGAGTCGTTGACGTTGATGGCCGGAACGAGCAGTTCGCCGGCCTCCTGCATCTGGTAGAGGCGGTGCACGCCCGTCGTGGTTTCCTCGCTCACGCCTTTCCAGTCGGCTACCGTGCGGTGCCATTTGTCCTTATCCTCGCCAAGGATCGTTTTGAGCGTGTCCAGAATCACCTCCTCCTCGTAGGACGAGGGGGCGTAGTCGAGCGTCGAAGCATCCCCTTCGGCCTTGTATCCCTTGTGAATCAGCAGCGTGGCGTCGCCGCCGTCGTCCACAATCAGCTGGGGGCCCTTGCCGCCCGGGAACGAAAGCGCCATGGCGGTACACCACCAGTATTCGGGCAGCGTTTCGCCTTTCCACGCGAAGACCGGAACGCCCGCTTCGGCGATAGCCGCGGCGGCATGATCCTGCGTCGAGAAGATGTTGCACGAGCACCAGCGCACGTCGGCGCCCAGCTCGACGAGCGTTTCGATCAGCACGGCGGTCTGGATGGTCATGTGCAGCGAGCCCATGACGCGTACGCCTTTCAGCGGTTTCTGCGGGCCGTATTTGCGGCGCACGGCCATCAGTCCGGGCATCTCGTGCTCGGCGATTTCAATCTCTTTGCGTCCCCATTCGGCCAGCGACATGTCGGCGACCTTATAGGGCATAGTCAAATCCAAAAACATAGGTTGTTATTTTTTTAATTTCAAGATATATTCCTTGTCCCTTGCCAACTGCTCACGCAACTCTTCGATTGTAGCGAAGCGACGCTCGTCGCGGATTCTGCAAACCAGCACGACGCGCAGCGTACGGCCGTACAACGATCCGCCAAATCCGAAAATATGCGTTTCGAGATGCCGCTCCGAACCGCCGACCGACGGGTTGCGGCCCAGGTTGGACATGGCGTCGTAGCACGCTCCGTCGATTTCGACACGGGAGTAATAGACTCCGTCCGCAGCGCCGACGGAATCGGGAACAGCCATATTGGCCGTCGGAAATCCCAGTTCGCGCCCGAGGCGGCGTCCGTGTTCCACAACGCCCTCTATCGTCACACCCTCCATCAGATTTTTTCGGTTAACTTACGCACCAGCCGGAACTGGGAGAAAAACTCCTTGGCGAAAACGCGCAGCACGGTATACGACGGAATGGCCAGCAGCATGCCGAGGATTCCGGCCAGCGAACCGGCAATCAGAATTACGAGGAAAATTTCGAGCGGGTGCGCCTTGACGCGCTCGGAATAGAGCGTCGGCTGGAGGACGAAATCGTCGAGCCCCTTGAGAACCAGCAGCGAGCCGGCGATAACGAACGCCGTATGTCCCACGCTCATGCCCTCGATAGGGGTCACGATGCCCACGAACACCGACACCACGCCGCCGATCAGCGGCCCGGCGTAGGGCACCACGTTCATCACGCCCATCACGAGGCCGATGAACGCCGCGTCGGCGGCCTTCATGCCGAAGGCCATCATCGTCAGCGACACCGCCACCATCAGCATCAGGCTCTCCGAAAGAATCCCCGTGAAATAGCGGGCCAGCAGCAGCGTGACCGAATCGAGCGCCCGGGTGATATTCTCGTGGTAGCGGTCGGGGAACATCGCCGTAATCATGGAGTAGAACAGTCCCTCGTCCCGCAGGAAGAAGAAGGTAATGAACGTGATGGAGAAAATGGCGATGACCGAGGAGAGTACGACGTTGACAATCGACGAAAAGATGGTGTTGAGCGATTCGATGTCGATCACCTGCTTCAGGGCGGAGGCGAGCGCCTCCGAAAGCGACAGGGAACTCTCGGGCATGGCGAAGAACTCGTGCAGGTAATTCTGCGCCCGGGCTACCGGCTCCTCGATACTGCCCACCACCGTAGCGAAATCGACATTCGAGAATTGGTATATCTTGTTGAAAACGAGCGGCACGAACAGGGAGCAGAGCGTGGCCAGCACCACCCAGATAACAATCAGCGTCGCCAGCGCAGCCAGCCAGCGGGGAATACGCCACCCTTTGACATGCAGCGCGGCGAGGCGTTTCACGAGCGGATTGCCCATGACGGCCAGCACCGCAGAAATCAGGACATAAACGACAATCGAACGGAAATACCAGACCAGGAAGAGGATGGCCGCAGCAATCGCCGCGCCCACGATAAACTTCAGGATAGTCTGGGGAGTCGTCTGCATAGCCGCCGGAGTTTAGGCCCTGTGCAGGCGTGCAATCGGAGTCTGCGAACCCACGACGGGATCGCCGATTTCGACCAGCAGTTCACTGTCTTTCGGCACCAGCACGTCGACGCGCGAGCCGAATTTGATAAAGCCGCAGACGCTGTTCTGCTCCACGGGCTCCCCGACTTTCATGTAGGAGATGATGCGCCGGGCAATCAGGCCCGCAATCTGGCGGAAGAGCACTTTGCGGCCCGAGTCCATCCGCACCACAGTCGTCGTACGCTCGTTCTCGGTCGACGACTTGGGATGCCAGGCAACGAGGAAACGCCCCGGATGGTATTTGAAATATTCGACCGTACCCCCCACGGGAACCCAGTTCATATGGACGTTCGTCACGGACATGAAAATCGAGATTTGCAGCATCTCCTCGTCGAGGTACTCATTCTCGCGGACAACCTCCGTCACGACCACACGGCCGTCACAGGGCGAGAAAACCAAATCGGCATCGTGTATGCGCACACGACGCGGCTCCCGGAAAAACGCCACGATAAAAAACCAGAACAGCAACAGCAGTACCGCGCTTACCCACAGCAGCGAGACACTCGAATCGCTGACAAGCAGGTGGTAAATCAGCCAAAACAAAAGCACACAGACAGCGCCCGAGATACCGATGATTTTATAGCCTTCCTTATTTATTCTCATAACTTAATTAGGTTTGCAGTTACATCACAAAAAGCATATAGACGAACACGAACGGCGCAGAAAGCAACATGGCGTCGAAGCGGTCCAGCATCCCGCCGTGGCCGGGAATCAGCTTCCCGGAATCCTTGACGCCCGCGGCGCGCTTGAACATCGACTCCACCAAATCGCCCAGCACGCCCGAAACGGCTGCGACCAGCGCCAGGCCGGCCCACACCCAGACGTGGGCGTCGAGCACTTTCGCGGCGACTACGCCCATGACGACAGCGCCGGCCAGGCCGCCGAAGAATCCCTCCCACGACTTTTTGGGGGAGAGGCGCTCGCACAGGCGGTGGCGTCCGACAGACATACCGACCAGGTAGGCGAAAACGTCGTTGGCCCAGATGATGAAGATGTATGCGATCATCACCCACGGGTTCCACGTATCGCTGCCGACCATCGGAATGTAGCACATCAGCGACAGCGGCAGCGCCACGTAGCACACGCCCATCATCGTCGTTCCGATTCCGGCGGCCGGATTTTCATTCCGGCGGTAAAGCTCGCAGATGAACATGGCGGGCAGCAGCAACAGCAGGAACGCAAGGCCGCAGCCGTACGCCTGCCGGGCACTGCCCAGTATCTCGATGTCTTCCGACACGAAAGCGAAGTTGAGTACGAAAAGTACGATGCCCGCCACGAGTCCCACGATTTTCTGCGGGGAATTGCCCTGTTTCCCGGCAAGCGCGTAGAATTCGTGCATCCCGACCGCAAGCAGCACCAGCAGCAGTGCGCCGAAACTCCATTGCGACCAGGCAATGGCCCCCAGCACCACCGCGGCGAGGACAAGGCCGCTCATCGTGCGTACTGCGAGGTTCTTCATTTTTTCACTCATCAGCTATTCAAGCAGGTTAGGTTCGTTTATTCGGGTTCGGCGCTCGCGGCGGCAGTGCTGCCCGCAGGCGCTTCTTCGGCGGCCGTCTGCGCGACGGCGGAAGCGGCGGACGGTTCGGAACTCTGCGCCGCAGCAGAGGATGCAGGCGCCGCGCCCGGCACGTCTGCGGCATTTCCGGCGGCTTTGGCTTCGGCCTCTTTCCGCTCACGCAGGATGTCCTTCTTGCGTTTGCCGAAAATGCGCTCCACGTCTTCGGTGAAGACCACTTCGCGCTCCAGCAGCAGTTCGGCCAGCTCCTTGAGCCCGTCGGCATGCGCCTTGAGCACGTTCTCGGCCATCGCGTACGCTTTTTCGATAACCTGTTTGGCCTCGGAGTCGATCTGCTGCGCCGTGAGTTCCGAATAGGGTTTGGTGAAGGCCATGTCGCTCTGGCCCGTCGAATCGTAGAAACTCAACGTGCCGACGTTCTCGCTCATGCCGTAATAGGCCACCATGGCGTAAGCCTGCTTGGTGACCCGCTCCAGGTCGTTGAGCGCCCCGGTCGAAACCTCGCCGAAGGTCAGCTGCTCGGAAACCCGTCCGCCGAGCGTGGCGGCCAGTTCGTCCATCATCTGCTCGCGCGTGGTAATCTGCCGCTCCTCGGGCAGGTACCACGCCGCGCCGAGGGCCTTGCCGCGCGGGATGATCGTCACCTTAATCAGCGGACTGGCGTTCTCGAGAATCCAGCTTACCGTGGCGTGCCCCGCCTCGTGGTAGGCGATTACGCGCTTCTCTTCGTCGGTGATGATTTTATTCTTGCGTTCGAGGCCCCCCACGATGCGGTCGATGGCCGCGAGGAAATCCTCTTTCGAAACGAATTTCTTATTGTGACGCGCCGCAATCAGGGCCGCCTCGTTGCAGACATTGGCGATGTCGGCGCCCGAGAAACCGGGAGTCTGGCGCGCAAGGAACGAACGGTCGAGCTTCGGATCGAGTTTCAGCGGGCGCAGGTGGACGTTGAAAATCTCCTCGCGCTCCTTGACGTCGGGCAGCCCCACCTCGATCTGGCGGTCGAAACGCCCGGCGCGCATCAGCGCCTTGTCGAGGATGTCGGCGCGGTTCGTGGCCGCGAGCACGATGACACCCGCATTGGTCTGGAAACCGTCCATCTCCGTCAGGAGCTGGTTCAGCGTATTTTCGCGCTCGTCGTTGCCCGAGAACCCGGCATTCTTGCCGCGGGCACGGCCGATGGCGTCGATCTCGTCGATGAAGACGATGCAGGGAGCTTTCTGCTTGGCCTGTTCGAACAGGTCGCGGACACGCGAAGCGCCCACGCCCACGAACATTTCCACGAAATCCGAGCCCGAAATCGAGAGGAAAGGCACGTTGGCCTCGCCGGCGACGGCTTTGGCCAGCAGCGTTTTACCCGTTCCCGGAGGGCCTACGAGCAGCGCCCCTTTGGGGATTTTAGCGCCCAGTTCCCGGTATTTGTCGGATTTCTTGAGGAAGTCGACGATTTCCATAATCTCGACCTTGGCCTCCTCCAGGCCGGCCACGTCCTTGAACGTCACGCGTTTGGTATTGTCCTTGTCGAACACCTGCGCCTTGGCTTTGCCCACGTTCATGATGCCGCCGCCCGCACCGCCTCCGGCGCCGCGCGACATCGACCGCATGACGAAAATCCACACGCCGATAATCAGCACCCAGGGCAGCAGGTTGATAAGCACGTTCGTCCAGCCGTTTTCCTTGTTTTCGTAAACGACGGGCACCGTCTGTCCCGACTGCTGCTCGGCGGCTTTGAGGTCTTCGCGGAACGAATCGACCGAGCCGATCGTGAAGATGAGCTGCACGCCCGTTTCAGGCATCCGGCGGAAACGCTTGTCCACCGAATCCCTGCGGTATTGCTCGGCGGCCTCCTTCCTGAGGAATACCTGCGCCTGGTCGCGGTTGACAATCTGGATTTTCTCCACGTCGCCTTTCTCGACCATCTGCTGGACGGTAGTCCAGTCGCTGCTGACCGGCGTGTCGTTGACATCGCCGAACACGTACCAGCCGATGATGAAGGCGCCGATCAGTCCCCAAATCCACATCATCGAGGGCCGCGGCATGTTCATATTCAGCTTATTATTGTTCTTACCCTGTTTTGCCATATCAAAATTACTCTTCGTATTCGTATTTGGTCATGGGCGCATCGGCCCACAACTCCTCGAGTTTGTAAAAGCCGCGCAGCTCGGTCTGGAAAATATGAACCACCACGTCCACATAGTCCATCGCAATCCAGACGGCGTTCTGCTGCCCCTCGATGCGCCAGACCTTCTCGCCCAGCACCTCGAGCACTTTCTCTTCGATGCCTGCGGCGATAGCGCCAACCTGCGTCGTGGAATCGGCATTGCACACAATGAAACGGGAGCATATCGCCCCGTCGAATCCCGAGAGGTCTAACGATACAATATTCTTACCCTTTTTATCTTCAATCGCATGAACGATAGTTTCGATCAGTTTATCCATAAATTATCAATAGGTGTCTATAACCTTGCAAAGGTACGAAAAGAGAATGATATTTGAAAATTAAGCCCGGTAAAAAAGCAGGCGCACCGCGAGATAGGTTCCGCCGGGCACTCCCCGGCAACGACGGCCTCAAGGCACCGGACCGCGCAGACGGCACCGGCGCTCAATCCGGGCGGGGCGTCCGCTGACCGCTGCGGCAGAAAGTCACAACGGACGGCAGCGGGGCGACACAGCGGGCGGCAGCGGGACGACACAGCGGGCGGCGAAAAAAGCCGAAAACAGGACGGCGGCCGCAACTGTGCTGCGACAATCCGGGCAAAAGACAGAACGGAATACCGACGGGAACACAGGTAAATGCAGGCAGAAAAAGCAGGCAGGGGTGCAAGTAACATAATACAGAAACACAGGCAGATACCGGCGAAACACAGGCAGGAATACGGACAGAAGCGCGGGCGAATGCAGGCAGAAAAAGCAGGCAGGGGTGCAAGTAACATAACACAGAAATACAGGAGGATACCGGCAAAACACAGGCAGGAGAAACGGGCAAAAATGCAGGCAGGAATACGGACAGAAGCGCAGTCACGCGGGCAGGGGCAGTCACGCGGGCAGGGGCAGAAACGCGGGCAGAGGCAGACAGGGGCAGGCAGAGGCAGACAGGGGCAGGCAGGGGCAGGCAGAAAACGAAACGCCCGGCGAAACGGTTTCGCCGGGCGCGCTTCCGGAAAAAGACCGGAATCCTTAATTCTTAACCGGCGGGACACTGGCCATAATCGTGTCGGTCAAAGCCTTGATAATCGAACTTTTGACGTAGGTGCGGCGCACGGCCACGGCGATTTTGCGCGACGTGGCGCCCTTGGAGAGCATTTTGAGCCGGTCGCGGCGGTCGGAGGGAATATATTCGACGGCCATCTCGGGGATAATCGTCAGGCACGACGTGCAGTCGACGATGCGCATCAGCGTGTCGAGCGAGCCCGACTCGAACGAATAGTGCGAGGGCATGTCGCGTTTGGCCTGGCACAACTCGATAATCTGGTCGCGCATACAGTTACCGGCGCTCAAAATCACCAACTCCCGCAGGTCGATGTCCTCGATGCGGATATTCGAGCGCTCGTAAAGCTGGTTCTCGGGAGAAACATAGGCGTAGAAACGGTCGTTGAAGAGCTCCTGCTCGAGGATGCCGTCGCCGCACGTGCCGCTGGCGACCAGCGCCGCGTCGATGCGGTCGCGCTTGAGCGCATCGACGATGTCGGAAGTTATCATCTCCGAAATTTCCAGTTCGACTTTCGGATAGTCGCGCACGAAAGCGGGGATGAATTTGTGCAGCAGATAGGGCGCGATGGTCGGGATAACGCCCAGGCGCAGTTTGCCCGAGGTTTCGCCCTTGAGTTCGGCCACCGACTCGCGGATATTGTTGTAGGCGCGCAGTGTTTCGCGGGCGCGGTCGAGCACCACTTCGCCCGCCTCGGTCGGAATCACGGGTTTCTTCGAACGGTCGAGCAGCACGACGCCCAGCTCCTCCTCGAGCGCCTTGACCTGCATGCTCAACGACGGCTGGGTCACGAAACAATGTTCGGCGGCAAGCGAAAAACTGCCGCAGTTGGCTACGGCCAACAGGTATTCAAGCTGAACTATAGTCATAGCAGGCGATTATTTCAATATGCAAAAATATAAAAAAAATCTATATCCGGCAACTTTATTAGGTCACGCGCGCGGTTTTTCGTATGTTTGTCCGCAAAATACACAATAATTTCTATGGGAAAGATCATTCTTACCGGCGACCGTCCCACGGGCCGGCTCCACCTGGGACACTACGTGGGTTCGCTGCGCCGCCGCGTCGAACTGCAGGAGTCGGGCGAGTTCGAGCGCATTTTCATCATGATAGCCGATGCACAGGCTCTTACCGACAATGCGGACAACCCCGAAAAAGTACGCCAGAACATCATAGAGGTGGCGCTCGACTACCTCTCGGTCGGCCTCGACCCGAAGAAATCGACCCTGTTCATCCAGTCGCAGATTCCAGAACTGTGCGAACTGGCGTTCTACTACATGAACCTCGTCACGGTACAGCGCCTGCAGCGCAACCCGACCGTAAAGGCCGAAATACAACTGCGCGGCTTCGCCGAGAACAACGCCGAATGCGACACGCAGCGCCAGGGTATTCCGGTCGGGTTCTTCACCTACCCCATCAGCCAGGCGGCCGACATCACGGCCTTCAAGGCCACGACCGTCCCCGCGGGCGAAGACCAGGAGCCGATGCTCGAGCAGACGCGCGAAATCGTGCACAAGTTCAACACGGTATACGGCCCGGCACTCGTCGAACCGGAAATCCTGCTGCCGGAGAACGCCGTCTGCCTGCGCCTGCCCGGCACCGACGGCAAGGCCAAAATGTCGAAATCGCTCTGCAACTGCATCTACCTTTCGGACACCGCCGAGGAGGTGAAGAAGAAAGTCATGGGCATGTATACCGATCCCGACCACCTGCGCGTCGAAGACCCGGGCAAGGTCGAGGGCAACACGGTATTCACGTACCTCGACGCATTCAGCCGTCCCGAGCATTTCCCGAAATACCTGCCGGACTACCCGTCGCTGGAGGAGCTGAAAGCCCACTACCGCCGCGGCGGCCTGGGCGACGTAAAGGTCAAGAAATTCCTGATTGCCGTGCTCAACGAAACGCTGGAACCGTTCCGCGAGCGCCGCAAATACTACGAAGGACGCATCGGGGAGGTTTACGAGATACTCCGCGACGGTTCCGCAGTGGCCCGCGAAATGGCCGCACGGACCCTCGACGACGTGAAAAGCGCCATGAAAATCAACTACTTCGACGACAAGGAGCTGATTGCGGCGCAGGCTGCGCAGTTCGCGCAGAAACAATAAGCGATGCATTTCCGCGCCGACCATATTTACCGCACGTTCCTCCGCCTCACCCGGCGGTTGAGCAACAGCCAGATCATGATGGTGCTGGCTGTCGTGGTCGGCATCCTCGCAGGAGTGGGCACCTACCTGTTCGAAATCCTGCTGCACGGCATCAAGAGCGGACTGATACGCTGGTTCCCGGTGGACAGCGCCCACGTCCTGTTCCTGATATACCCCGCCATCGGTATCATCCTCGCCACGCTGTTCGTCAAGTACATCGTGCGGGACAACATTTCGGAGGGCGTGACGCGCGTGCTCTACGCCATGTCGAGCCGCAACTCGCGCATCCCGGCGCACAACTGCTGGACCTCCATCGTAGGCGGCGCCACGACCATCGGATTCGGCGGCTCGGTCGGCCCCGAGGCCCCCATCGTGTTGACGGGGGCCGCCATCGGCTCGAACGTCGGGAAACTGGCGCGCCTCAACTACAAGCACACCACGCTACTGCTCTGCTGCGGCGCGGGTGCTGCGCTGGCGGCCATCTTCAAGGCTCCGATCACGGGCGTGGTGTTCGTGCTGGAGATACTGATGCTCGACATTACGGCCGGCTCGGTCATTCCGCTGCTGATCGCCTCGATCACGGCCACGACGATGGCTTTCATGCTGCGCGGTTTCGACCCGATACTGGCCGTGACGCTGCAGCCGCAGGATGCGTTCGAGCTCTGGCAGATACCGCTCTTCATCCTGCTGGGCGTATGCTGCGGGCTGATGTCGTGGTATTTCACGGCAACGAACCTGCGCGTCGGGACGTTTTTCCGGAAAATCGACAAGCAATACAAAAAGTGGATTGTCGGCGGCGCCGTGCTGGGCATCCTGATTTTCATCTTCCCGCCGCTATACGGCGAGGGTTACGAGGGATTCATGTCGCTGATGCACGGCCATACGGAAGAGTTGTTCGACAATTCACTCTTCTACCGCTTCAGCGACATCGACTGGGTGGTGATCCTGTTCGTCATCGCCACGATGTTCTTCAAGGTCATCGCCATGGCTTCGACCAATGCCGCAGGCGGCGTGGGCGGAACGTTCGCGCCGTCGCTGTTCGTCGGGGCGTTCACGGGCGCTTCGATCGCCCTGGTGTGCAACGCCTTTTTCGACTGGGACGTATCGGTCGTATCGTTCACGCTGGTCGGCATGGCGGGTGTGATGTCGGGCGTGATGAAAGCGCCGCTGACCTCGATTTTCCTCATTGCCGAGCTCTCGAACGGCTACGGGCTGTTCATTCCGCTGATGATTACGGCCTGCATCTCGTTCGCCGTCGATTACTACCTCGACCCCGATTCGATTTACACCAAACAACTGCGCCAGCGCGGCGAATTGCTGACGCACGACAAAGACCAGTCGGTATTCGTCTTCCTGAAACTCGACGAGCTGATGGAAACCGATTTCCTGCGCATCAAGGAGAATTTCACGCTGGGCGACATCGTGCACATCATCTCGACGGCGCGCCGCAACATCTTCCCCATGATCGACAATTTCGGACGGCTGCTGGGCGTAGTACAGTTGGACGACCTGCGCGAGGACATGTTCAAACGCGAAAAATACGGGCATCCCATCTCGGACTACATGATTCAGCCGCCCGACCGGATTCTGGAGCACGAAGCCATCCAGAGCGTCATCCAGAAATTCGAAGACAAGCACACCTGGATGCTGCCCGTCGTCGACAAACAGAACCGCTACCTGGGCTTCATCTCCAAATCACGCATCCTGAACGCCTACCGCGAGCAGTTGGTGAAAATACAGCAGTAAACACGATTTACCGCAATACGTTCACCCTCTCGTCAAACATATTTTGAAAACAGGGAGATTTTCTTTCCCCGGCAAACCTTACGAATCGTATGACAACAGCCAATACTTTCCCCTGGGCCGACGAACTGAACTGCGCGGTTACCGTGTGCGACACGGAAGGGACGGTACTTTACCAGAACATCCGCTCGACACAGGTCAACGGCGATATGCGCGGGCAATCGCTCATCCCCTGCCACAACGAACGTTCGCGTCAGATTATCAGGCGTTTGCTCGCGGAAGGAGGCACCAACGCATACACCATCGAAAAACGGGGCATCCGCAAACAGATATACCAGACGGTATGGCGGGCGGACGGCGAAGTGCGCGGGCTGGTCGAACTGTCGATGGAGATTCCCGCCGATATGCCGCATTACATCCGGGGCTGATACGACGTAAAGCCGGCCCGGCGCAGCAACGGCGACCGGCGCCAAGCCTCGGACGGCCGGTATCCGGTAGCAATACCCGTGTCTGTGTCCGGCATCCGGGGAAGGGCGAAAACGGTTCCCGAAAAGCACTCGGCGGAAATCTGTTTCCGGAACACATGCAGCGAACGGCCAACAACAGGCAGTGACCGCCAAACCGCGAATACCCGGCAGTGAACAATAAGCAGCGAACAAAAACCGGTAAACAGGATGCTGGGATAGGGAAATGCGAACCGGTGACACCGGGCCGAATCCGGATTCAGCCGGGTAGACCCGGAAATTGCGAAGAAGATTTTTAGAGGGCCTTTTAGGCCCTCTAATTTTTTTCTGCCCGAAAATTATGTCGTGTTTGTTTGCTAAAATGTAAACTAAACTTTACATTTGCAATAGTCGAACCCTAAAACAATTGTTCAATGAAAAAAGACTATTTACTGCCCGTCGGTTTTAAGAAAATCGGATGGATAGTGCTGCTCCCCTCCTTTCTGCTCGGCTGCTACATGCTTTTCCTGCAGGAGGAGCTGAACTGGTTCAGCGGCGTGAACGAGCACCTGCTCAACAATGCGGCGCTTATCGGCACGGCCGTCGGCCTGCTCCTCACCGGTCTCTCCCGCGAGCGCAACGAGGACGAGATGATCACGTCCCTGCGGCTGAACAGCCTGCTCATCTCCGTATACGTCAACTACGCGCTGCTGATTCTGCTGGCGTTGTGCTTCTACGATTTCGAGTTCCTGACCTGCATGTTCGTGCTGTTATACACCCTCCCGGCCATTTACTGCCTGCTTTTCCGCCTGGCCATGTACCGGCTGGACAAAACGCTCCGCGATGAAGAATAGAATACGCGTACAGCGCGCCGAGATACGCATGACCCAACAACAGCTGGCCGACGCCATCGGTGTGAGCCGCCAGACGGTGAACGCCATCGAAACCGGCCGTTTCGTCCCCTCGACCGTGTTGGCGCTCAAAATCGCGCGGCTGTTCGGAAAGCCCGTCGAACAGGTTTTCCAGCTCGAAGAGGGCGAGTGACCGCCCCATCCGTAACAGATGCCAAGCGATGCAGAAATCTGCATCGCCCGGCATCTATTTTCGGGAGTACCCTGCCCGGAGGCACGGCACAGGATAACCGCGCCCGTGCGGGGATTGCGGACACCTGTTTTACAGTTTGATGTCGTAAATCTGGATTACGCCCTGCAGTTTGCCGGCTTTATCGGTAACGAGCAGCGAGGTAACCTTGTTTCTGGTCATCATCTTCTCGGCCTCGATCAGTTTCTCACCCGCGGAAATGGTCTTGGGATTGGGTGTGGCGATGTCTGCGGCCCTGATATTGAAGAACTCGGCTCGGCGGCGCTCCATGGCGCGGCGCACGTCGCCGTCGGTGACGATGCCCTCGATCTTATCGCCGTCGCAGATGATGATAAGCCCCAGTCCGCCCTTGCTGATGGCGTGGATCATATCCGTCGCCGAGCAGTCGGGCGCCACCACCGGCAGGTCGTGCGAACGCATCACGTTGCCCACGGTCATCAGCAGGCGCCGCCCGAGGCTGCCGCCCGGATGCAGGCGTGCGAAATCGACGCTCGTGAAGCCCCGCATCTGCATGAGCGACACGGCCAGCGCATCGCCCATGGCAATCTGGGCCGTAGTCGACGAAGTGGGCGCGAGATGCAGGATGCAGGCTTCCTCCTTCACACTCACGTCGAGGTGTATGTCGGAGTTTTTGGCCAGCGCCGACTCGGGATTGCCCGACATCGAAATCAGCTTGTTGCCGTTGGAATGGATAAAGGGGACGATTTTCAGGATTTCGTCGGTTTCGCCCGAATAGGAGAGCGCCAGCACCACGTCGTCTTTCGAAATCATACCCAAATCGCCGTGGAAAGCTTCGCCCGGATGGAGGAAGAAACTGGGCGTACCGGTCGAGGCGAGCGTCGCGGCAATCTTGCGGCCCACGAGGCCCGATTTGCCCATACCGGTGACGATGCACTTGCCGTGTCCCGCCAGAATCAGTTCCACGGCGTCGGCGAAGTTGTCGCCGAGGTTTTCTTTCATGCGCCCGAGCGCCAGCATCTCGGTGTCGATGGCCTTGCGGGCAAGGTCGAGTATCTGCGCTTTCGTTGTATCGGTCATTATAGCAGGGTTTTGATGAGATTCTCCAAATCGTCGAGTTGCAGCATGTTGGGGCCGTCGCTCAAGGCGCAGTCGGGACAGGGATGCACCTCGAAGAAAAAGCCGTTGGCGCCGAACGCCCTGGCGGCCTGCGCCATGGCAGGCACGAATTCGCGGTTGCCGCCCGTCTTGCCCCCCGCGGCACCGGGACGCTGCACAGAGTGGGTGCAGTCCATCACCACGGTCGGCGCGATGCGCAGCATGTCGGGGATATTGCGGAAGTCGACCACGAGGTTGTTGTAGCCGTAGATATTGCCCCGCTCGGTAAGCCATATCTCCGCAGCGCCCGCCTCGTGCGCCTTTTCATACGGGAATTGCATGTCGGCGCCCGAAAGGAACTGCGCCTTTTTGATGTTCACGGTTTTGCCCGTCTTGGCCGCAGCCACCAGCAGGTCGGTCTGACGGCAGAGGAACGCCGGAATCTGAATTACGTCGACCACCTCGCCCACGGGTGCGGCCTGCCACGACTCGTGGATGTCGGTCAGCAGCTTCAGCCCCCATTTCGATTGCACGTCGGCAAGCATCTGCAGCCCTTTTTCGAGCCCCGGCCCCCGGAACGAGGAAATCGAGGTGCGGTTGGCCTTGTCGAACGACGCCTTGAAGATGATATCCGTACCGAGGGCCCGGTTAATCGCCGCGAGGCGTCCGGCCACGGTGTCGAGCAGTTCGGCCGATTCGATGACGCACGGCCCGGCGATGAATTTCATAGCTGTCATTTTTTGAATTCGGGATGGTGTAACAAAAACGCCTCGGCCTTTTCGAGGTCGCCGGGCGTGTCGATACCGATGGTTTCGACGTCGGTGACGCCTACGCCGATCCGGTAACCGTTCTCCAGCCAGCGCAGCTGTTCGAGCGACTCGGCTTTTTCGAGCGGCGACTGCGGCAGCGCCGTGACGGCGCGCAGCACCTCCGTGCGGAAAGCGTAGAGGCCGATATGTTTGTAAAACGTATGGCGGGCGAGCCACTCCGAACGGTCGACGCCCCGCAGGTAGGGAATCACCGAACGCGAAAAATAGATGGCCCGCGACTGTGCGTCGAGCACCACTTTCGGGGAGTTGGGATTTTCCAGCGCCGCGAGCCCGTCCGCCTCGGCAAAAGGTTTCACGAGCGTGGCGATATCGGTCGCAGGATCGTCGAAGCACCGTTTGACGGCCTCCAGCTGCGACGCCCGGATAAACGGTTCGTCGCCCTGCACGTTGACCACCGCATCGTACTTCCTCCCCTGCTTGAGGTAGGCCTCCCAGCAGCGGTCGGTGCCGCTCTTGTGGTCGGGCGAAGTCATCTCCGCCCTGCCGCCGAACGCGAGCACGGCATCATAGATACGCTCGTCGTCGGTAGCCACCACGGCATCGTCCAGCACACCCGCCACCTGCTCGTAAACGCGCCGGATAACGGGTTTGCCGCCCAGCATCGCCAGCGGCTTGGCCGGGAAGCGGGTCGAAGCGTAGCGCGCCGGTATGATTGCGATAAATTTCATGGTCGGTCGGATTTATACGTAAAAGTAAAAAGTAAAAGGTGAAAATCAAAACTTTTCACCTTTCATCTTTCACTTTATGCCAGCGCCAGTTTCAGCACGTCGTCGTTCGTCCTTACGTAATGGAACGTCAGGCCCTGCACATATTCGGGTTTGATTTCGGCGATGTCCTTGCGGTTCTCGTCCGAGAGAATCAACTCGGTGATGCCGGCGCGCTTGGCGGCCAGGATTTTCTCCTTGACGCCGCCCACGGGCATCACACGGCCGCGGAGGGTCGTTTCGCCCGTCATGGCGATACGCTCCTTGACCGTGCGTCCGGTGTAGGTCGATACAATCGAGGTCACCATCGTGATTCCGGCCGAAGGCCCGTCCTTCGGAATCGCCCCCTCGGGAACGTGGATGTTGATGTCGTTTTTCTCGAACAGCGACGGGTCGATGCCCAGCTCCTCGTGGTGGGCCATCACCCACTCGTGGGCTATCGTCGCCGACTCTTTCATCACGTCGCCCAGGTTACCCGTCAGGCTGACCTTGCCCTTGCCGGGCGTCAGCACCGACTCGATGTAGAGGATGTCGCCGCCGACCTCCGTCCATGCCAGGCCGGTAACCACGCCCGTCATGCCGCCCACCTCGTACTCCTCCTTGAGGAACTTGGGCATGCCGAGAATTTTCTCGACGTCGCGGGCCGAAACCTCGGGAGCGAACGCCTCGTCGAAAGCAATCTGTTTGGCGCGGGCGCGGGCGATTTTCGCCAGATGCTTGTCCAGCGAACGCACGCCCGACTCGCGGGTATAGCCGGCGACGATCTCCTCGACCACGCCGGGTGTGAGCGTCAGCTCCTGTTCCTTGATGCCGTGCGCCTCGCGCTGCTTGGGAAGCAGGTGGTCGAGCGCGATGCGTACCTTCTCCTCGAGCAGGTAGCCCGGGATATTGATCATCTCCATGCGGTCGCGGAGCGCCGGGGCGATGTTGGCGATGTTGTTGGCCGTGGCGATGAACAGCACCTTCGACAGGTCGTATTCCATGTCGATGTAATTGTCGTGGAAGGTGGTGTTCTGCTCCGGGTCGAGCACCTCCAGCAGGGCACTCGACGGGTCGCCGTGGTTCGAAACGGTCACCTTGTCCACCTCGTCGAGGATGATGACCGGATTCGACGAACCGCACCGTTTGATGGTCTGGATAATCCGGCCCGGCATGGCGCCGATGTAGGTGCGGCGGTGTCCGCGTATCTCCGACTCATCGTGCAGGCCGCCGAGCGAAATCCGACCGAACTTGCGGCCCAGCGCCGCGGCGACCGACTTGCCCAGCGAGGTTTTACCCACGCCCGGAGGACCGTAGAGGCAGAGAATCGGGGACTTGAGGTCGCCCTTGAGTTTGATGACGGCCAGGTGCTCCAGGATACGCTCCTTGACCTCGTCCAGGCCGAAATGGTCGTGGTCGAGTTGTTCGCGGGCGCACTTGAGGTCGAGGTTGTCTTTGGTGACCTCGTTCCACGGCAGCTCCAGCAGCAGCTGCAGGTAGGTCATCTGCACCGAGTACTCGGCGACGGCGGGATTCAGCCGCTCGACTTTCTGCAACTCTTTCTCGAACGTTTCGCCGACCTCCTTGGGCCAGTTCTTCTTCCGCGCCTCCTCGCGCATCTTCTCCAAGTCGGCGTCGGCGCCGTCGCCCAGCTCGTCCTGAATCGTGCGCATCTGCTGCTGCAGGTAGTAGTCGCGCTGCTGTTTGTCGATTTCCTGTTTGACGCGCTCCTGAATCTGGTTCTTCAGTTCGGCCAGCTGCTGCTCGCGAATCAGTATCTCGAGCAGTTTGCGGGCGCGGGCCAGCAGGCCGGGAGCCTCCAGCAGCGACTGGCGGTCTTCGTCCGTGAGCTCCATATTCGAGCAGATGAAGTTGATGATGCCGCGTTTGGAGTCGATGTTCTTGATGGCGAACGCGGCCTCCTTGGGCATCGACGGCGAAACGTTGATGATGTTGAGCGCCACGTCGCGAATCGAATCCACGAGGGCTTCGAACTCGATGCTTTTCAGGTCGGGCGTCGTGTCGCGCAGCGCCGTCACCCGGGCCCGGAAATAGGGCTCGGTCGAGATGTATTCGCGAATTTCGACCTTCTCGAGCCCGTTCAGGATGACCGTGAGGTTGCCGTTGGGCATTTCGAGTATCTTGATGATGCGCGCCGCGGTGCCGACCTTGTACATGTCGTCCGGCGCAGGGTCTTCGACGTCGCTTTCGCGCTGCAGCACGGCGCCCAGGATGCCGCCCTCGGCATTGACGGCGCGCACGAGGCTGATGCTCTTGTCGCGGCCGACGGTAATCGGGGTGATGGCGCCGGGGAAGAGCACGGAGCTGCGCAGCGTGAGAATCGGGATAATCTCCGGCACCTCGACCTCCTCGACGACTTCGTCGCCGCCGGTCACGATGGGAATTACCCGGTGCTTGCCGTCAAGCAAATCGGGCAGCAGGTTCACGTCTTCGACTTCGATAGTTTCAATGATTTTATCTTTTTTACTCATAGTTTACCAATATATAATGCTGCAAAGGTAACGATTTTTAGCGATATTTATTTTATCTTTGACAGAATGTTAATAACTTTGCGGGTCAAACAACAAAGCAAAAACACTCACCCTATGCAAATCGCAGACAAATATTCGCCGCAGGACATCGAGGCAAAATGGTACGAATACTGGATCGGCCACCGGCTGTTCCATTCGGAACCCGATAAGCGCGAACCCTATACAATCGTCATTCCGCCCCCCAACGTGACCGGCATGCTCCACATGGGACACATGCTCAACAACACGCTGCAGGACGTGCTGATTCGCCGCGCCCGCATGTCGGGCAAGAACGCCTGCTGGGTGCCGGGCATGGACCACGCCTCGATTGCCACGGAAGCCAAAGTCGTGGCGATGCTGCATGAAAAGGGCATCGAGAAATCGTCGCTCTCGCGCGAAAAATTCCTCGAATACGCCTGGGAGTGGAAAGAGAAATACGGCGGCATGATTCTCAAGCAGCTGCGCAAGCTGGGCGCCTCGTGCGACTGGGAACGCACCTGCTTCACGATGGACGAACCCCGCACCGAAAGCGTCATCAAGGTCTTCTGCGACCTCTACGAGAAAGGCAAGATTTACCGCGGCGTACGCATGGTCAACTGGGATCCCGCGGCGCAGACGGCCCTTTCGGACGAGGAGGTAATCTTCAAGGAGTCGCACGGCAAGCTCTACTACCTGCGCTACAAGGTCGAGGGCACCGACAAGGCAATCATCGTCGCCACGACGCGCCCCGAAACAATCCTGGGCGACACGGCGCTGTGCGTCAACCCCAACGATGTGCGCTACGACTGGCTGCCGGCCGGGGCGCGCGTCGTCGTGCCGCTGGTGAACCGCTCAATCCCCGTGATACGCGACGAATACGTCGACATCGAATTCGGCACGGGCGCCCTGAAAGTAACTCCGGCGCACGACGTGAACGACTACATGCTGGGTGAGAAATACAACCTCGAAACAATCGACATCTTCAACGACGACGGCACGATCAACGACAAGGTGGGGCTGTACGTCGGCATGGATCGTTTCGACGTCCGCAAAAAAATCGAAACCGACCTGGCGGACGCCGGCCTGCTGGAGAAAACCGAGGACTACACCAACAACGTGGGTTACTCGGAGCGCACGGGCGTGGCAATCGAACCGAAACTCTCGATGCAGTGGTTCCTCTCGATGGAGCAGCTGGCCGGGCCCGCGACCAAAGCCGTCATGGAGGACACGATTCGCTTCGTACCCGAGAAATACAAGAACACCTACCGCCACTGGATGGAAAACATCAAGGACTGGTGCATCTCGCGCCAGCTGTGGTGGGGGCAGCGCATCCCGGCCTGGTACCTGCCGAAAGGCGGCTTCGTGGTGGCCCCGACCGCCGAAGAGGCGCTCGAGAAAGCGCGCGCCAAGAGCGGCGACGCCTCGCTGCAGCTGTCCGACATCCGGCAGGACGAAGACGTACTGGACACGTGGTTCTCGTCGTGGCTGTGGCCGATTTCGGTCTTCGACGGCATACGCCGCCCGGACAATGCGGAAATCAGCTACTACTACCCCACCAACGACCTGGTGACGGGCCCGGACATCATCTTCTTCTGGGTGGCGCGCATGATTATGGCGGGCTACGAATACCGCGGCGAAAAGCCGTTCGGCAACGTCTACTTCACGGGCATCGTCCGCGACAAAATCGGCCGCAAGATGTCCAAGCAGCTGGGCAACTCGCCCGACCCGCTCGACCTGATCGCCAAATACGGCGCCGACGGCATGCGCATGGCGATGCTCATCTCCTCGTCGGCGGGCAACGACGTGATGTTCGACGAAGCGCTCTGCGAGCAGGGCCGCAATTTCGGCAACAAGATATGGAACGCCTACCGCCTGGTGAACGGCTGGTCGGCGGACGACAAGGCCGCGCAGGACGAAAACAACCGCCTGGCCGTGGAGTGGTTCCGCCAGACGCTGGGCCGCGCGCTGCGCGAAATCGACGAGGACTTCAAGTCCTACCGCATCTCGGAGGCGTTCAAAGTGGCCTACAAACTTTTCTGGGACGACTTCAGCGGCCTCTACCTCGAAATGGTGAAACCGGCCTACGGACAGCCGATCGATGCGACAACGTTCGACGCGACCCGCTCGTTCTTCGACGAGCTGATGCGCGTACTGCATCCTTTCATGCCGTTCGTGACGGAGGAGATCTGGCAGGATCTCGCGCCCCGCAGCGAAGGCGAGTCGATTACCGTGGCCCCGATGCCGCAGCCGGCGGAAGCCGACGAGAAACTGCTGGCGCGTTTCGAACTGGCAAAAGAGGTTATCTCCTCGGTGCGCAACGTCCGCAACCAGAAGAACCTGCCGCAGAAGGAAGCGCTCACGCTCAAGGTAATAGCCGACGAGAACTACCCTGCGGAATACGCCCCCGTGATGCGGAAAATGGCCAACCTGACGGCCATAGAAACCGTGACGGAGAAAGACCCGGCGGCCGCGGCGTTCATTGTCAAAACGACGCAGTATTTCGTGCCGATGGCCGGCAAAATCGACGCAGAAGCCGAGCGCAGGAAGCTGACGGACGAACTGGCCTACCAGCAGGGATTCCTCGCCAGCGTCATGAAGAAGCTCTCGAACGAGCGCTTCGTGCAGTCGGCCCCTGAAAAGGTGGTTGCCAACGAGCGCGCCAAGCAGGCCGACGCAGAAGCCAAAATCGCGGCTATCAAAGCGCAGCTGGAGGCACTCTCCTAAAACCGACACACACGCCTGTTCCTGCTCCCTGCGGGGCGCGGGAACAGGTATTTTTCATACGGCAGCAGGAAATGCTGCGGCCGCACGAAAGCAAACCCCTAACACGACGCAATTTGCCTGCAATAACCATATACACCGACGGCTCGGCGCTGGGCAACCCCGGCCCCGGCGGCTACGGCGCGGTGCTCCTCTCGGGGCACCACCGCAAGGAGTTGTCGCAGGGTTTCCGCCTGACGACCAACAACCGCATGGAGCTCACGGCCGTCTGTGCGGCGCTGGAAACGCTCAAGTTCGAAGGGTCGGACGTGACGGTGTACTCCGACTCGAAATACGTCGTGGACGCCGTGACGAAAGGCTGGGTATTCGGCTGGGAGAAGAAGCGGTTCGCAGGCAAGAAGAACCCCGACCTGTGGATGCGGTTCCTGCGCGTATACCGGCACCACAACGTGCGCTTCGTGTGGGTCAAGGGACACGCCGACACGGTGGAGAACAACCGCTGCGACCAGTTGGCGGTGGCCGCAGCCAACGACCGGGCGCACCTGCTGGAAGACACGGGTTACGAGCCGGAAGAAAAATAGGAGGAGGGGCGAACGGAACTGTTCGCCCCTCCTCCTTTTAGGACATTAATTATCCGGAAGTTCGCACTTTTGGCAGTGGATGTCCGAATTTTACATTATTATTTCTATCTTTGTCCCGATTATCACATAACCTGCAAATAATCCGCCCGTAATGTTCAAAACATACATGAGGCTCCTGGGTTTCGCCCGGCCTATCCGCAAATACGCCGTCCCTTACTTCTTCTACTCGCTGCTGTACGCACTGTTCAACTCGCTCACGTTCCTGCTGATCATGCCGATCCTCAAAACGATGTTCGACGCGGACTACACGTTCGTCTATGTGGAGAAGCTGCCCCCGCTGGCATTCAACCAGGAGTACCTGACGGCCCTGTTCAACTTCACCTATTCGCACCTGTTCAACGAATACAACCCCGAAAACGTACTGCTCCTGCTGGCCGTGGTAACCGTTTTCGTGAGCCTGTTGAGCAACCTGTTCCGCTACCTGGGTTCGTGGACGGTGGAAAACATGCGCACCCGCACGCTGCAACGCATGCGTGACGAAATGTTCTCGAAAGTGGTGGACATGCATGTCGGCTATTTCAGCGACCAGCGCAAGGGCGACATCATCTCGAAAATCACCTCCGACGTAGGCGTCGTGCAGTTCTGCATCACCAATACGCTGCAGGTGGCCTTCCGCGAACCGTTCCTGATTATCGGCTACACCGTCATGATGGTGGCCATTTCGTGGGAGCTGGCCGTCTTCTCGGTGCTGTTCCTGCCCGTGGTGGCACTAATCATCGGCAGCATCGTCAAGCGCCTGCGCCACCCGGCCCGCACGAGCCAGAAACGCATGGGCGAACTGGTTTCGACGCTCGACGAATCGCTTTCGGGCGTCAAGGTCATCAAGAGTTACAACGCAACCGGCTATATCAAACAGAAATTCTACGACCTGAACGCCGACCTGGCCCGGCTGACCCTCTCGATGGCCCGCCGCCAGCAGCTGGCGTCACCGATGAGCGAATTTCTCGGCATTTCGGCCGTCGGCGTGATCCTCGTATTCGGCGGGTCGCTCGTATTCAAGGGCTCGTTGAGTCCCGAAGGATTCATCGCTTTCGTGGCGATGTTCTCGCAAATCACACGCCCCGTGCGCACGTTCATCGACCAGTTCGCCAACATCAACCAGGGTATCGCCGCCGGGGAGCGTATCTTCACGATTATCGACGCACGGAGCGAAATCCAGGACAAACCCGGCGCACAGGAGCTCACCGGGCTGAAAGACAAAATCGAATTCCGCGACATCCATTTCTCCTACGACGGCAGCCGGGAGGTAATCGACGGTATTTCGTTCGACATCCGTCGCGGGCAAACCGTGGCGCTGGTAGGCCCCTCGGGCGGCGGAAAATCGACATTGAGCGAACTCATACCGCGTTTTTACGACGTTACGGCAGGCGACATCCTAATCGACGGCGTTTCGATCCGCGACTACAAACAGGACAGCCTGCGCGCCCACATGAGCGTCGTAGGACAGGACACCGTGCTTTTCAACGACACCATCGAGGGCAACATCGCCATGGGCAAGGCGGGAGCCTCGCACGAGGAGATTGTCGAAGCGGCGAAAATCGCCAACGCCGACTGTTTCATCACCGAGGCGCCCGAAGGTTACCAGACCAATATCGGCGACCGGGGCGTGAAACTCTCGGGCGGCCAGCGCCAGCGGCTGTCGATTGCCCGTGCCGTGCTGAAAAACCCCGACATCCTGATTCTCGACGAGGCGACTTCGGCGCTCGACACGGAGAGTGAAAAACTCGTGCAGGACGCCCTCAACAAACTGCTCGAGGGACGCACGTCGGTAGTCATCGCCCACCGCCTGTCGACGATCCACAACGCCGACAAAATCATCGTCGTCGACCACGGGCGCATCGCCGAACAGGGCACCCACAACGAATTAATAGCAAAGAACGGCATCTACGCCAAACTGATTGAAATGCAGTCATTCGAATAAGACACATGGATTGCAGCCATGAAAAGCGGGCAACAAGAGGTACATGCGGGCGCACGACTCGCCCGAAAGGAAACGGTGCTGACGGCCGTCAGTAACCTTGACACATGTTCCCCGAACCGCTCCCAATACCGCGATTGCAGCAACACCCGGTGCGCCACGCACATCCGTGGCGCGATCATTGGAGCCCGGAGAGTCGCCGGACGGGACGCTCCCGCAGATTTCGCAGCGCCAGGCAACCCTGTCCGCATCATTCAATAAATCCCGAAGCCATGTTTACCCCCAACGCTCCCGATTTCCCCTCTTTGATGCTGATGCTCGACGCCGCCCAAATGGGCTGGTGGAAAGCGAGTTTCCGGACCGAAGAGCTCTATGTATCCGATTACATAGTCAGGCTGCTCGGGCTGGAAGGCGACAGAATTCCCATCGGCCGGCTGACAGCACTGATCCGGGAAGATTACCGGACGCTGATACACAGCGAATTCATGGCCCTGAAGGTCGGGGACAAATTCGACAGGACGTTTCCCGTCGAACTCCCCGACGGCGAAGTGTGGCTCCATGCGCAGCTCGTCGGCAGGCAGGCCGACCCGGAAACGGGCACGCACCTGTTCGGCTACATCCAGCGCGTCCCCGTCCGCAACAGGGGCGAAGCCGAAATACTGACGCTCGAGAGCAACTACCACGCCGTGCTGAAAGAGAACAAGCACATGGACAGCCTGCTCGACCACCTGCCAATCGGCTACTTCCGCATCCGGTTGCTATACGACAGCCAGGGAAACGCCATCGATTACATGTTTCTTTCGATTAACCGTGCGGCACTGCAAATCGTGGGGATAAACGCGGAAAACTACATCGACAAAACGGCGCACGAGGCCGGCGTACCGGTCGACAGCCACATCGACATGCTCGCGCATATCCGCCTGGGCGACTACAGGACGAGCGAATGGTTCGCGAGAAACACGAACCGCTACTGCCGGAGCTTCCTGTACAACACGCCCAACGACGAAACGGAAATCGTAATCCTGATTCTCGACATCACCGATGCGGTCACGGCGCACACGGCGCTCGACGAGCAGGAAAAACTGCTGCGCAACATCGTCCAGAATGCCCCGGTCGGCATCGAGATTTACAACCGCCAGGGACAGCTCATCGACATCAACGTCCGCGACCTGGAGATGTTCGGCGTAAGGCATCCCGAAAAGATACACGGGTTGAGCATCTTCGACAACCCCAACTTCCCGGAGGAAATCAAGGCCGCCGTACGCGAGGGCAGGGGCGCGGATTTCACCTCCTGCTACGACTTCTCCAAAGTAGGCGGTTATTACGAGAGCAGCCGGCCGGGGAGTTTCGACTGGACGGCCCGCATCCGCTGCCTCTACAACGACCGGGGCGAGGTGACCCACTACCTGCTCATCAACATCGACAACACGGAGCTCAAGCAGGCCCAGAGCCGGCTTTCGGAGTTCGAGGCGCTGTTCCACCTGATTTCAGAATACGCGCAGGTGGGATATGCCAACTACAACCTCTGCACCGCGGAGGGATATGCACAGAAAGTCTGGCTGCGCAACTACGGGGAGCCGGAAACGTCCACAATCGGCAACACCATCGGCCATTACGACCACCTGCATCCCGACGACCGGCAGGTGCTGCTGGAAAGCCTCGCACGTTTCAGGTCGGGGGAAATCAGTTCGAAAACCGCAATCTGCCGCACCCTGCACGGCGACGGAAGCGTCAAGTGGGTCAAAACCCACCTTATATGCCGCGACTACCGCCCGCAGGAGGGGGTTATCGACATGCTCGGAATCAACTACGACATCACGGCCCTGAAAGAGACCGAACAGGAGCTGACCGCCGCCAAAGAGCGCGCCGAGGAGGCCAACAAGCTCAAAACGGCATTCCTGGCCAACATGAGCCACGAAATACGCACGCCGCTGAACGCCATCGTGGGGTTCTCGGAACTGCTGGCCACGGAGGAGGATCCTGCACAGCGCAAGGAGTTCGCCGGCCTCATTTCGCTCAACAACGGGCTGCTGCTGCAAATCATCTCCGACGTGCTCGACCTCTCGCGCATCGAATCGGGACGGCTCGACATCGTCCGCACGCAGTTCGACGCCCGGGAGCTCTGCCGCGAAGTGGCCGAAACATTCCGCCTGCAAGCTTCGGACAAGGTCGCAGTGCGCACGGCCGACGGACTGCCCTCCCTGCGCATCTGCGAATACAAGCAGGGATTGCAGCAAATCCTCGGAAACTTCATGCGCAACGCTGTGAAATTCACCTCCGAGGGGACGATAACCGTCGGATTCGCACAGCTTCCCGGCTGGCTGCGCTTTTACGTCTGCGACACGGGAATCGGCATCCCGGAGGAGAAGACGGAACACATCTTCGAGCGGTTCTACAAAGTGGATACGTTCACCCAGGGAACGGGGCTCGGCCTGCCGATATGCAAAAGCATCGCGGAGCGGATGGGAGGCCGTGTCGGCGTCGATTCGACCGTCGGCAAGGGGTCGTGCTTCCGGGTCGAAATCCCGGCTTCGGAATAACGCGCGTCCGTTCGGCGCACAATAAACGGAACAGACGAATTTTGCGCGCTTTTCAAATCTTTTTTATATCTTTGCTGCTTGTCGGAAAACGCGTGGCCTTTCCGGCATTTCAGGCCTCTGTGCCGACGCATAACCCGAACGAATAAAATATACACAATACCATGAAATTCAAAGAGTATAAAGGCCTCGACCTGGCGCAAACGGCTGCCGACGTGCTCGGCGAGTGGGACACCAACGACACATTCCACAAAAGCATCACCACGCGTGAGGGACATCCCGCGTTCGTGTTCTACGAAGGGCCCCCGTCGGCCAACGGCATGCCGGGAATCCACCACGTCATGGCCCGTACGATCAAGGACGTATTCTGCCGCTACAAGACGCAGCAGGGGTATCTCGTACACCGCAAAGCCGGTTGGGACACGCACGGACTTCCCGTGGAGCTGGGCGTAGAGAAGAAACTCGGCATCACCAAAGAGGACATCGGCAAGACGATTTCAATCGAAGAGTACAACCGCACCTGCCGCGAAGCCGTCATGGAATTCACCGGCGCGTGGGAAGACCTGACGCGCAAGATGGGCTACTGGGTCAACATGGACGACCCGTACATCACCTACGACAACAAGTATATCGAAACCCTGTGGTGGCTGCTCAAACAGCTTTTCGACAAGGGGCTGCTCTATAAGGGCTACACCATCCAGCCCTACTCGCCGGCGGCGGGCACCGGCCTCTCGACCCACGAACTGAACCAGCCGGGCTGCTACCGCGACGTGAAAGACACGACCTGCACGGCGCAGTTCAAGGTCGTGCGCGACGAAAAGAGCGAGAAGCTCTTCGGCGACGTCGAGGGAACGCTCTACTTCCTGGCATGGACGACAACGCCGTGGACGCTGCCGTCGAACACGGCGCTGGCCGTAGGCCCCTCGATCGAATACGTGAAGGTCAAGTGCCGCAACCCCTACACCGACCAGCCGCAGACGGTCATCCTCGCACGCGACCTCGTACCCGCCTACTTCACCAAGAAAATGGAGGGCACGTACGAATTGACGGGCGAAAGCTGGAAAGGCCCCGAACTGGAGGGCATCCGCTACGAGCAGCTAATCCCGTGGGTCAAACCGATGGGCGATGCGTTCCGCGTCATCATCGGCGACTACGTGACCACCTCCGACGGTACGGGTATCGTGCACATCGCCCCGACGTTCGGCGCCGACGACGACCGCGTGGGACGCGCTGCGGGCATCGCACCGCTGTTCATGGTCGACAAGGCCGGCAAGAACCAGCCGATGGTCGACAAACAGGGCAAGTTCTTCCTCGTGGAGGAACTCGATCCGGAATTCGTAAAGAACAACATCGACATCGAAAAATACAAGGAGTACGCAGGCCGCTACGTCAAGAACGCCTACGACCCGAATATCGCCTGCGACGCCGAAACAACGCTCGACATCGACATCGCGGTGATGCTCAAGGCCGAAAACAAGGCTTTCAAGATTGAAAAGCACACCCACTCCTACCCCCACTGCTGGCGTACCGACAAGCCGGTGCTCTACTACCCGCTCGACTCGTGGTTCATCCGCACCACGGCGCTGCGCGAGCGGATGATCGAACTGAACCGGACAATCCGCTGGAAACCCGAATCGACCGGATCGGGCCGCTTCGGCAAGTGGCTCGAGGGGCTGGTGGACTGGAACCTTTCGCGTTCGCGCTTCTGGGGAACGCCCCTGCCGGTATGGGCCACGGAGGATTACTCGGAAGTGAAGTGCATCGGTTCCATCGAAGAGCTGATGGCGGAAATCGAGAAATCGATCGCCGCGGGCTTCATGCAGGAAAACCCCTACAAGAACTTCAAGGTGGGCGACATGTCGAAAGAAAACTATTCGACCGGGAACATCGACCTGCACCGCCCCTATGTGGACAAAATCGTACTCGTATCGTCGAAAGGCGAGCCGATGAAGCGCGAGAGCGACCTGATCGACGTGTGGTTCGACTCGGGCGCCATGCCCTATGCGCAGCTGCACTATCCGTTCGAGAACGGCGGCGACTACTTCAAGTCGGTCTATCCGGCGGACTTCATCGCCGAGGGCGTCGACCAGACGCGCGGCTGGTTCTTCACGCTGCACGCCATCGCTTCGATGCTCTTCGACTCGGTCGCTTTCAAGAACATCATTTCGAACGGGCTGGTGCTCGACAAGAACGGCAACAAAATGTCGAAACGACTGGGCAACGGCGTCGATCCGTTCGAAGTGCTCGCGACCTACGGCGCCGACGCCACGCGCTGGTACATGATCTCCAACTCGCAGCCCTGGGACAACCTCAAGTTCGACAAGGATGGCGTGGACGAAGTGCGCCGCAAGTTCTTCGGCACGCTCTACAACACCTATTCGTTCTTCGCGCTCTACGCCAACGTCGATGGGTTCACGGGCAAGGAGCCGGAAGTTCCCGTCGAGAAACGGCCGGAAATCGACCGCTGGATTATCTCGCTGCTCAATACGCTGGTCAAGGACGTAACGCGCTCGCTCGAAGAGTACGACCCGACCCCCGCGGCACGCGCCATCCAGGAGTTCGTGGGCGAAAACCTCTCGAACTGGTACGTGCGCCTGAACCGCAAACGTTTCTGGGGCGGCGGCATGAGCGAGGACAAGTTAGCGGCATACCAGACGTTATACACCTGCCTGGAAACCGTGTCGATGCTCTCGGCGCCGTTCGCACCGTTCATCTCGGATCGCATCTTCCGCGATTTGAACGCCGTAACCGGCCGCCATACGGACGAGTCGGTACACCTCTCGACATTCCCGAAGGCCGACGAAAAACGAATCGACGCCGGCCTGGAGGAGATGATGTCGCTGGCACAGCGCGTTTCGTCGATGGTGCTGGCCCTGCGCCGCAAAGTATCCATCAAGGTGCGCCAGCCGCTCACCAAGATACTCATCCCGGTACTCGACCCGGCCACGGCCGCGCATATTGCGGCCGTGAAGAACCTCATCCTGAACGAGGTGAACGTCAAGGAAATCGAACTGATCGAAAAGACCACGGGCATCATCACCAAGCGCATCAAGCCCAACTTCAAGACCCTGGGCCCGCGCTACGGCAAATACATGAAGCAAATCGCCGCCATGACCGCGGAGTTCTCGCAGGAGCGCATCGCCCAAATCGAAGCCGCGCCGGAAACCGTGCTCGACCTCGGAGCCGAACGAATCACCGTGACTCCCGCAGACTTCGAAATCACCTCGGAGGACATGCCGGGCTGGCTGGTAGCATCGGAGGGCAAACTTACCGTGGCGCTGGACATTACGGTAACGGACGAGCTCCGCGCGGAGGGTGTGGCACGCGAGTTGATAAACCGCATCCAGAATATCCGCAAGGATTCGGGATTCGAGGTGACGGACAAAATCCGCGTCGAAATCGAGCAGAAAGAGCTCGTGGCCGACGCCGTCGCCAAATACGCAGGTTACATCGCATCGCAGACGCTGGCCGTGGAGGTCAGGGCTGCGGCACAGCCCGCAGGCGGTGTGGTCGTCGACTCGGAAGTCGACGACGAGCCGGTGCGGATCGCCGTAACACGCATCTGACGCCCTTACGCCTGCCGCGGAAAGTCCGTCCCGGAGTGCCGGAAACAGTGGAGAGGAGCATGTGGAGAAAGACGCACGGACACAGTCCGGACGATATTGTATATAACGATGTAAAATTTGGTATTCTCGGAAATATTATTTAATTTTACATAAAACCAATTAAGACGACTATGGCAGACGAAAGAACCAGATATAGCGACGCCGAACTCGAGGAGTTCAAGCAGCTTATCCTGAAAAAGCTGGAAAACGCGCGCGCGGACTACGAGCTGCTGCGCGCCACGATCACCCACACGGCAGACAACGATACGGAGGATACGTCCCCGACGTTCAAGGTTCTCGAAGAGGGTGCGGCAACGCTTTCGAAAGAGGAGAGCGGACGCTTGGCGGCCCATCAGATGAAGTTCATACGCAACCTGGAAATGGCCCTCGTGCGTATCGAAAATAAAACCTACGGCATCTGTAAAACCACAGGCAAGCTGATTCCCAAGGAGCGCCTGATGAAAGTTCCGCACGCCACCGAGTGCATCGAGGCCAAAGAGGGTCGCAGATAGCGCCGCAGAAGCAGCGGGATCCGCAGCAAGCCGTAACGAAATGGCAAAAACGCAGCAGGAGAGCCCCGGCAGAGGAACCTACGGGTGCCGGCCTCTCCCGGAAACCGGGAAAATGCATCACAGCGGCTCGAAAAATTTCCGCACGACACGGCTGCAGAACCTCCACAATGTGTGTAATTTGTAAAAAAGACGACCTCTGCGGGTCGTCTTTTTCGCGTCTCCAGCCGCAGCAGCGTACGTTTTGCCGAAAAAATACGTTATCTTTGAGAATATGTTTCGACGGATCTGTATACTCCTCGTGCTGATTCTCCTCGCCGCCATGAACGTTTGTTCCGCCCGAACGGTCGGCCCCGGCATGCATTATCCCGACAAGCATTCCCCGGGACGGTATTCCCCCGACGGGCCCAACATATCCTCCCACGACGGCTTCAGGCCCGACAGCCTGAATACGGCGACTTCGGAGCGCAACCAACGGCTCTACGACAGCATCCAGTCCAAGACCAACCGGCGCGCCGTACCGCGCATGCTGTACAGAATGCTTTTCGTAAAACCTGTCCTCGACACCACCCTCAACGGCCGCGTATTGGACGAAAGCCGCCTCATGGAGCCCTACGCTGGCAAAACCGTGGGCGAAATCACCATCGAGCGGCAGTTGCCGTTCGATACAGACGGCAACTGGCTCGAACGCTCGGGTAACAAGATGCACATGTTAACCCGCGAACGGGTCGTACGCCGCGACCTGCTCTTCAAACCGGGCGACAAGTTCGATCCGCAGCTGGCCGTACGCAACAAACAACTGCTGCGTTCGCGCCCCTACATCTCCGACACCGAATTCGTCATCGTGCCCGATACACTCGACACCACGCGCATAAACCTCGTCATCCGCACGCGCGACAGCTGGACGATCAGCGTCGATGCGGGTATCCACAGCCAGGGGCGCACCATGGCCGGGCTCTCCGACGCCAATATCTTCGGCACGGGAAACACCCTGAAATTCAAGACCAACTTCAGCCGAAAGGATTTCTCCTACGGCGGCAACATCGTCGAATACTCCATCCCCAATGTTCTGGGAACCTTCTATACGGCGGACTTCTCGGCCGGCCGCGATTTCTACAACTCGGAACTCAACCTCGGGCTGCGCAAGGAATTCATCCGTCCGACGGACTACGAAATCGGTCTTACGTACAGCGACATCAAGTCCAAACGCTACATGATAGACCTCGACACCTCGCTGTTGGTGAAAGTCCGCAACCTCGACGCATGGGGCGGACGCTCGCGCTACATCCGTTCCATCAACTCGAGCGTCTATTTCACGGGCCGCTACAGCTACGCCCGGTTCAGCCGGCGCCCCGCCGTTACGCCCACCTACAACCCGGCGCTGCACGACTACGACGCCATGCTCTTCGGAGCGGGCCTCTACCGCGAGAAATTCTTCACGGCGAACATGATTTACGGGTTCGGTACGAAAGAGTACCTCGCAACGGGCTACAAGGCGGAGCTGGTCAGCGGCTATTCGTGGGGCGAGTTCAACGACGAGATGTACCTCGGCATGTCCTACCAGACCGGCGGATTCCGGGGCCTGGGCTACATCATGGGCGGCATTACGCTGGGAAGCTACATCGACCTCGACAACGGCAAGTGGAACCACAGTGCCGTGGACGTCGACCTGAAATGGTTCTCGAACCTCTTCCTGCTGCGGCGCAGCCGCATCCGCCAGTTCCTGGCTTTCAACTACACACAGGGATGGAACCGCGGCTTCGGCAGCGACGAGATGATACGCTTCACCCGGGAAAACGGGTTGCAGGCGCTCAAAGAGCACGTCACCGGCACCAACCGCATGCTCCTCAATACGGAAACGGTCATCTTCACGCCCTACCAGCCCCTCGGGTTCCGAATCGCCTTTTTCGGCTTCGCCGACTTCGGGCTAATCGGCTACTCGGCCAATATTTTCCAAAACGATTTTTTCACCTCGTTCGGTGTGGGCATACGCCTCCGGAACGAACGGCTGGTATTCAACACGGTGCAGATTCGCCTGGGAGTCGCGTTCGGCAAACGGGGGCTTGTCGAAAGCGAATATTTCCGGCTGTCGAACTCGACCCGCATCGAACAGTACCGCTACCGCCCGACACGCCCCGAAATCGTGGGATTCAAATAGGCGTCCCCACAGAGGAAGCGGACGCAACCGTCGAAAAAACGGTACCGCCAAACACAGGAAACCACCGAAAATGCAAACAGCAGAAACGGGAGCAGCAAAAGCCGGAAAACAACGAAGACAGGAAAAGCGGAAAACGGAACCGGCCGGAACGGGAGCGGCAAGGGACGGGAGCGGCAAGGGACGGGAAGCACCGAAGATACGACCGGCAGAGCGGAAGCGGCGCAAACGCCGAAACCGGGGAGATGCGAAAGATGCAGGGTGCATGAAAAACGGAGGCATTCGGCCTCCGTTTTTCATGCACCCTCGTCGTTTACGATCCGGCCCTTGTCGTCGATTATCAGCACCCGGTCGTACTGCTTGACCCGTGCCCTGAAATCATGGAAATCCTCCGCCTCCTGGTATTTGCAGGGCACGACCTCCTCGCCCTTGCGGTCGATGTAGCCGTACCCGAGTCCCTTGACGAAAACACGGGCCAGGCCGCAGCTGAACGGATAGGCCTCGTGGTACTTGAACGGCACGACCAGCTGGCCGTTCGTCGCGATATATCCCCACCGGGCGTCGTAGAAATCCTCGGAATCGATGCCGAAGCGCATGACGGCGGCCCGCATCTCGCTGAACTCGGCGGCATCGTCCCATTTGGCGGGAAGCACTTCCCGCCCCTCGGTATCGATATAGCCGCAGCGGGGTTCCATGCCCTGGAAATTCATGCCGTAAAGGTCGGTGTTGAAAGGCGCCAGGCCGTCGTTGAACTTGCCGATGCGCTTATAGCGGAACGAGCTGATTTCAGAGCCGTTGCGGTCTACCAGCCCGAAGTTGACATTGTTGTAGCTGACCACCGCCACACCGTTCGAAAAAGGCCGGGCGACCGCAAAGCGCGGCGATATGGCCACGTTGCCCTTCACGTCGACATAGCCGTAGTTGCCGAACTGTTCGAGCCTGAACGCCGCAAGCCCCTCGCCGGGAGCGGCGAGGTCGTAATAGCGGCAGGGGATGGTTTCGCGCCCCAGCGTGTCGATAAGGCCCCACTGCCCGCCGTAGGGTTCGTCGCGCAGCGCCATGCTGCCCCCGTAATTCGTACGGGCATAGCCGTCCTTGAACTCGGAGATATAGCTGAAGAAACAAGGCAGGGCCTCGCGTCCGTCACTGTCGAGGAAGCCGTGCTTGCCCTCGTTCGTCACGGGAATCAACCCGTAGGCATTCGGTTCGCCGATCCGGTCGTAGGCACACGGTACGGCGACTTCGCCCGTTTCGCGCAGGCAGCCCCACTTGCCGTCGCGCCGCACACGCATCCAGCCGCGCTGGTCGGGTTCGCCGATCTCGGTATAGAGGCAAGGAATGACGACCTTTCCCGTATTGTCGATACGGCCCCAGCGTTCGCCGCCGGCCTGCACCCACGCCATGCCGCCGTCGAATTCCCCGGCCACGGTATACTGCGGCGCAACGACCGTCCGGCCTGCGGTGTCGATATACCCCCACAGCCCCTCGATCTCCTGCACGGCAGCCAGGCCGTCGGAGAATTTCCCGGCGCCGGCATAGCGGCACTCGACGGCAAGCCGTCCCGCACCGTCGACATACCCCCAGCGGCCCACGCCTTCGTTGATGTCGAGCACCGCGGCGCGGTTGTCGCTCACGGGCCCCACCTCGGCATATTTGGACGTGCGCTGCTCGAATGTCCGGCCGCATGCAGCAAGCATGACAACTGACAGAAATAATAGCTGGCGTTTCATAACCTCTGTTTTGTGTTTCTCGTGCAAAGATAACTTTTTCAGATAAAAATTCTGCAACATTCGCGCCTGCATTGCGGGCATAATAAAAAACCCGGGGCGGCAGAACCGTCCCGGGCGCGAACTTTTTATGCTTATGGTTGGTTTTCTTTTCAACGAAAGGCGGTTGCGGCATAACGTGTCCGCCGCCCGCCGCCGGGAACATCCGGGCCGGAATTCCCGGGTTAGCGGCGCGTGGTAATCCGTACCACGCCCTCGACGTCTGCACCGTATTGCTTGCAGTTCTCCCTGCCGCGCAGCAACTCCATGCGTTTGATTTTCTTGGGTGCAATCCGGCGCACGTCCGCTTTGGAGGCTTTTTCGCCGTTGATGAAAATCAGGTAGTCGTCCGGTATCTCCAACGAATTATGCAGGGTAACCTGCCCCGAGAAAGTGGTTTTTCCCGTTTTGGTCATCGAATGATCCACGCGTGTAGTTCCCAGGCCGGTCGTCACGTGCCAATCCTGCGACTTCTTTGCATCGGGGCCCGACTCCTCTCCGGCAGTGCGGGATTGGGACATTCCGTCGTTCCCCTGCGTCCCGTTCCAAGCGTCGCCAGCGGTATGGATGTGCACGGCCTCCAACTGTTCCCGCGCGGCGGCGAGCTCCGCGGCGGAAGTCCTGCGTGCCGTCGCCAGTTCTTTCTGCGCTTTATCCAGCTCGGCCTGCGCCTGTTTCCACTCTTTCCCGGGCATGTATTTACGGGCCATTTCCAGCCCTGCACGGGCGGCCTTGAGTCCCTCTTCCGCGGCCTGCAGGCTGGCCTCGGTCACGGATGCCGTTCTTTCGCCGGCGTCTGCGCCGACGGACGTCACCGTTACCGACGCGGCTCGCCGGCCCTTCGCAGCGGCTCCGGCCTTTTTGGTCGTAATTTCAATCACACCGTCGAACCCGCGGCCGGCATACTTCTCCGCGGCGGATGCCCCCTTAAGCACCCGGATGGACGCAATCCGGTCGGGATCCAGATCACCGTCGCCCGGCGCGGCGATTTCCTTGCCGTCGACAATCCAAAGGATATTCGCCGCTTCATCCCCGCCGGCAGCAGAACGGGATGTCGTAACCGACCGTATTTTATAACGGGTCGTATCATTGGCCGGAAAAGCGGAATCCGTCAAGGTAATCGACACCCTGTCCCCGTCGCTGTCGAGCGTGTAACGCCGCGTATCGTCGCTTCGGGTTTCACTCCCCGAAGTTCCGGGCAGTTCGGCCACGTTCCGGACAACGGTTTCCCCGGCAGGGTCTTCCGCCTCCCGGGCCCGGGTCGAAAAGCCGACAACCCGGACGTCGGACATCTTTCCGGCGCCCCGCACCACGACCCGGATCGACTCCCCGTCGACAGCGGTCTGCCCGTCGGCATCGGCCTGCGCGTCGGCATCTGCCTGCGCGTCTTTCGTGGACACGAGAATCACACCGTTGACACCCCGCGTACCGTAAATCGCTGTCGCAGAGGCGTCTTTCAACACACTCACCGAGGCAATCCGTTCGTTGTCGAGCGAGTCGAGCGAAGCGATTTCCCGACCGTCGACCAGAATCAGCGGTTTATTATCGGAAATCTCCACGGAAGATTTTGTGATGGTAATTCTATTTTTCGTACCTTTGTCTTCCGGAAAGACATAGGCGGTGCGGGCGAACGCCCCGAGGGCGATTCCCGTGAGGGGCAGCAAGAGAAGCGTTTTAGCTCCGGCCCACCGCGACGATTTTTTACGTAACATCATGGTAATACGGTTTTTAAGTTTACTATGATTAAAGCTGTTGGCAATCGAGTACCACCTCCCGCCGGCAGCTTTCCTTATTAATAACAACTGATAGTGCTTTGCATCGACGCCGCTCGCAAGCACCGCTTCGTCGGCTTCGTATTCGTGGATGGCCCGCAGTTCACGGCGCAGCAGCCACATCGCAGGATTGAACCACTGCAGGCAGCCGGCAATGTCAATCACAAGTAAATCGAGCGAATGCCGCAGCCTCAGGTGGGCTCTCTCGTGCCGGATGATCGCCTCGCCGTTTTCCGCCAGGTCTTTTTCCGAAAGGACGATATAACGCCACCAGCTGAAAGGCGTAACGGGCCGGTCGGTGCGCACCAGTACCGAACCTGCGTCCAGCCGCTCGCGGCGGCCCCGGCGAATCATGCGTCCCACACCGATTACCGAACAGAGCGTCCACAGGAGCGTCGCACCGGCGCCGGTCAGGAAGGCCACGGCAACTACCTTATCCCACGGAAAGGGATCGGGCTGCGGTCGGGCCGGAGTTTCGTACATCACCGGAGATACAGGCTGTTCGGGCAACACAGGCAGTTCGCGGTAGATTGTAATGACGCACAGGGGCAGCACGAACGACAGCACCATGACGGCGAGCAGCACGACGCGGTTCAGGCGGTGAAAAGTTTCACGGCTCAACAGCAACTTGAAAAACAAGTAGAAAACCGCCAGGCAGGCCCCGACTTTCAGGCTGTATATCATCAGGCCGTACATGGCTAACGGCGGTTTTGATGCTCGATACGGTCGATCAGCTCCCGCAGCTCGCCGACCGAAATTTTCTCCTCCTCGACCAGCGCCGACACGGCGCCGAGGTAGGAATTTTCGAAATATTTGCTGATTACACCGCCCAGCGTACGGCGCGAGAACTCCTCCTCGGTCACCACCGGATAGTACTGGTAGGTGCTGCCGAACGTATTGTGGGCTACGTACCCTTTGGCTTCGAGCGCACGTACCATCGTCGAAAGCGTGTTGAAATGGGGTTTGGGCTCCCCGGCAAGCGCCACCAGTTCGCGCACGAACAACGGGCCGTGTTCCCAGAAGCAGCGCATCAGCTCCTCTTCCCTGCGTGTCAGTTTTTCCATCGTATCGTTTTTTCACGCCGCAACGACAATTCGCCGCGGCTTACGGAAACAAAGGTAACTAAAAAAATTTCACACACAACTATTTCATGTAGTTTTTTAACTATATTTTTTAGTTATCACAATACTACCTATGTATAAAATGGGGAAAACAGCCGCAGGAATATGCAACAACCGTTTTCGGGGGGGGGTAAATGGACAGGCGGACAAACGGGCGAATGCGAAAGCATGGGGATAAGGACGAATGCTGTTTGCAAAGCAACTGACTGTGCGGCAGCAGACTATATGGATGCAGGGGACAACTGCGGGAGGTATGACTGCGGGCTGCATAACCGCGGGGACGGCGGTGCGGACGAACAAGAATAGCCGGCAGAAAGGCAAAAAAAGCCCCGGAACTTTTGCAGTTCCGGGGTATATGGGCTGAACGCCGTGAGGATTATTCCTCGTCGCGGTACATATGTTCCACGTAAACAGCGTGCTGCATCGCCTCGCGCTTCGCAATCGAAGGTTTGGTGAAGTACTGGCGACGGCGAAGCTCCTTCAGGACGCCCGTGCGCTCGTATTTACGTTTGAACTTTTTCAGGGCGCGCTCGATGTTTTCGCCCTCTTTTACCGGCATGATAATCATAATATTTTCTTTTTTTATTGTTTTAATAATTCGTTCGTTTACTTAAGGTTTTCGGGGCGCATATCTTCCGATAGCCCTCCCCGCAGGACATGCGTTTACTCGTCGTCAGATCCGCTTCGGGTACCGAACCGCAGGTAGGGAGCCAGCCGTGCTGCCTCCTCGCGGGTCAATATTTTATCTTCGATCAATTCCTCTGCGGTACTCCAACCTCCTTTCAACTGTCTTTTTTTAAGTAACTTCCGAAGCGTCTGCGGCGGGATGTAAGGATGCCGTCCAAGTGCTTTCGGGGTTGCAAAGTTAACATCAATTTTCCGAATTTCACAACTATCGCAGCAAATTTGTTTCAAAATTTTCTCATAATTGCGTTCCGTGACCCCCGGAACCTCTGCAAGTTGCTCCACGCAAACGAATCCGCCGAGGCGGCCGCGGTAATTCAGAATCGAAACGACGGTGCGCTCCCCGATTCCGACGACGCTGCGCAGCGCGGCCGAATCGGCCGTGTTAATCTCTACGGGTTCGTCGATCGGTGCGGTCTGCCGCTCGGGAAAAATAATGTAGGGCTCGAGTGCCGCGGCCACCGAATCGCTCACGACATAACAGGCGCGCAGCTCCTCCATATCGTAAATGCCGCTCAAATCGCGCCAGCGAATAAAAGCCTCGGCCTGCCGTTTCGACAGTGCGCCGATAGCACGCAGGTAGCGGGCGCTCACGGTATCGAGGCGGAAACGCGAGGGCGGCATCGGCTCGGCGACGACACGCCCCCTGCGAAACTCCTGCGGGGCAATAGCATATTTGCGCCCGATACGCACATAAGGCTCGAGCCGGCGGAAGAGCGAATCGTCGATGCCGTAGCAGAGGGTCAGGTCTTCGGGGATGCGGAAAATCTTGCCCGCGGCGCGGTACTTCAGCAGGCTCACGGCCTCGTGCTTCGACAGCCCCAGCCGCCGCAGTCCGTCGTAGTCGACGGTATTGGGATCGAACGGCCGCATGACGAGCGTATCCGCCCGCTCCTCCATTTCGGCCTCGGCCCGCAGGGCAGCCGCAGGATCGGCTTTCGGCCGCACGAGGACGACACCGAGCACCAACAGTCCGGCCAGCGGCAGGAAAACCGCAATGGCACGAATCTCACGCTCTGAAAAGAATTTCGCCATACACAGAAGTTGTTTACACATCTATCGGACCAGCCGCCCGCACTACCACTGCGCCCCGCCGGAGAGCAGCAGGCGGCGGTAGCGCCGCGACGGCGATTCCACGAACGCCCCCAGCCCGTATTCCGCCCAGCGGCAATCGACCAGTGCGACGGTCTGCTCCGATGCCGTAACGACATTCGGGAAACGGGCGGGGTTCTCCCCCGCTCCGGGACGTTTGCTCCGGGCGTCGATTACGAGCGCCGTGCCCTCCGCCCGCACATCGCGCCGCGGGTCGGTATTGGCAGCCGCAAGCCACAAAAGCTCCCGGGCAGTAAGTTCGGCAGCGGCGGAATCGAACACCGCAAGGTATTTCACGCCCCCGGGCACCCGCACACACGCCCCGGGCTCGGCAAACGCGAGCGCAACGCCCCACTTTTCGAGCAGGTCGGTGCGAAATCCCTCCGGCAAGGCCGGGATGTCCGGCACCGGAGCACCGGGATCGACGGCCGTAGCGTCCAATGCAATTTTACCGCCGAAACCGGGCGTCGCCGTCGCGTGGTCGAGCACGTCGAGGATTCCCTCGCTGCGGACAACGTCACGCACCGGGTCGAGGCGCCGTACGAATCGCGCCAGCGCATCGGCATCGCGCACATCGGTACCGGACGGCACGACGAGCATGTATTTGTTGAACATCATCTGCCCCGCACCCCACAGCGACTGGGCCACTTTCACGGCCTGCCCCCCGTAACGGCGGTCAATCGAAACGACAGCGATATTGTGCGCCGTACCGGCCTCGGGCATCGACAGGTCGCGGACTTCGGGCTGCAGGGCCATGCGTATCGGCGCCAGGAAGATGCGCTCCGTCGCCCGGGCGATACAGGCGTCCTCCTGCGGGGGAATGCCGACGATTGTGGCCGGATAAACCGCATCCCGGCGATGCGTGACGGCTGTAACGTGGAAAAGCGGATAGCGGTCTTCGAGCGAATAGAAACCCGTATGGTCGCCGAAAGGCCCTTCGACGCCCTTCGCCTCGGCCGGGTCGACATACCCCTCGATTACGAAGTCGCAGTCGGCCGGGACATAGATGTCGTTGGTAATGCATTTTACGAGTTTCACCGGACGGCGCCGCAGAAAACCGGCCAGCAGGTACTCGTCCATGTTGTCGGGCATCGGGGCCGTTGCGGCATAGGTGTAGGCGGGATCGCCGCCCAAGGCGATTGAAACGGGCATCCGCCGTCCCAGGCGCTTGCAGGCATCGTAATGCCGGGCGCCCGTCTTATGGATATGCCAGTGCATGCCCGTCGTACGGTCGTCGAAGAGCTGCATGCGGTACATGCCGACATTGCGCACGCCCGTTTCGGGGTCGACGGTATTGACCATCGGCAGGGTCACGAAACGGCCGCCGTCGGCAGGCCAGCATTTCAGGACCGGAAGCGCGGCCAGCGACGCTTCGCCGCCGGTATGCACGACCTGCTGGCATGCGCCCCGGCCCGAGGCGGTACGCGGAAACCAGCGGGCCATTTCGGCCAGCATGGGCAGGGCGCGCAGCTTGTCCGTCAGGGAAGTGCGCGGAGCGGCGGCCTCTTTCAGCAGGCCGTCGATACGGGCGGAGAGTTCACCGAGCGACCCGACGCCCAAGGCCAGCGCCATGCGGCGCTCCGAGCCGAACATATTGGTCAGCACGGGGAACTCCGTGCCGGTATTTTCGAAAAGGAGGGCTTTGCCGCCGCCCGGCATTTTGGAGATGCGGTCGGTAATCTCCGCAATCTCCTCGACGGGCGACACGGGGGCGCCGATGCGCACCAACTCCCCCTCGTGCTCCAGCAGGGCGATATACTCATTCAGGCTGCGGTACATGTTCCAGTGCCTTTTTCACCGAACCGTATCGCAGCAGCAATTCGCGGGACTCTTTTTCGGGCAGGCCCGAAGCCTCGGCCACCATGCGGGTGCCGCGGTCCACGAGTTTGTCGTTGGTAAGCTGCATGTTGACCATGCGGTTGCCCTCGACACGTCCCAGCCGAATCATCACGGACGTAGAGAGCATATTGAGCATCAGCTTCTGCGCCGTACCCGCTTTCATGCGGGTCGATCCCGTCACGAACTCGGGCCCCACGACCGCTTCGAGCGCATACTCCGCCTCGGCAGCCACGGGCGACGCGGGATTGCACGTGACGGCGCCCGTCAACAGGCCGTGCTGCCGCGCCGTGCGCAGGCCGCCGATCACATAAGGCGTCGTACCCGACGCCGCAATGCCGATCAGCACGTCTTTATCGGTCGGGCCGTAAGGCGCCATGTCGCGCCAGGCACCCTCGGTATCGTCCTCGGCGTTCTCCACGGCGCGCCGCAGGGCTCCGTCGCCGCCCGCAATCAGGCCGATGACCAAATCGAACGGCACGCCGTAGGTCGGAGGAAGCTCCGAAGCGTCCGTCACACCGAGCCGGCCGCTGGTGCCGGCGCCGATGTAAAACATCCGCCCGCCGCGCTCCATGCGCTCCACGATGCGCTCCACAAGTTTTTCCATCACGGGAATGGTCTGCCGCACGGCTTCATGCACCCGCGCATCCTCCCGGTTTATTCCAGTCAGGATGTCGTGTACCGACATCCGCTGCAAATCATCATAGGCCGAGGCCTGTTCCGTAATTCTATTTTCCATAATGATATTCGATAAGTCCCGCCGCAGGCGATGCGACGATTTGTCCGACCTGGTAACCGCATTGTGCGAGGGCCGCGCGCAGCAGGTCGGCAAAACCAGCAGCCACACCGCCGACGCAGCCGACGGGAAGATGTGCCGGATAGCGGCTCAAATTGCGCTCGGCAAAATCCGCAAAGGTTTTCAGCACCATCGCCCGCACCTCGGGACAATCCAGATGCGCATGGACGAAAGGTGCGAACGACGCCAGGAAACGGTTGGCATACGGCTCGCTGTAAACCCGGCGGATAATCTCCTCGTAGGTCAGGCCGTGCGCCGCCAGAAACGCTTCGCGCAGGGGAATGTGCCCCTTGAAAATGCCGTTCACGAGGTTGCGGCCCATCGCCGATCCGCTGCCCTCGTCGCCCAGGACGTATCCCAGCGGAGGCACGTTCTCGACAATCTCCCCGCCGCGGCACCAGCACGAATTGGAACCCGTGCCGAGGATACAGGCGACACCCTCGCCGCGGCCGAACAGGGCCCGGGCAGCACCCAGCAAATCCGATTCGGCCTCGATATGATCCGCGCCGAAATGTTCGCGCAGCGCCCGCACCATTTTGGCCGTCGCCTCGGGGAACGTGCGGCCGCATCCCGCGCCGTAAAAATAGATAGCCTCCGGTTTTTCACAGGGAGGAAGTTCGGCGAGCGCTTCGCGTATCAGCTCCGGGGAGTTCTGCACGGCATTGATACCCCGCGTACGCAGCTCCGTCGTATGCACGCCGTCGGTCATCAACCAGGTACATTTGGTCGATCCGCTGTCTGCAATGATTTTCATACGGACAAAGATAAAAAAAATAATCCGGGTATGAAAACCCGGACTATTCCCTTAAATACTATATATACCATGCTGCGCTGTCAGCGCAGGAAAAGCAGTTCGCGGTATTTGGGCAGCGGCCACATCTGGTCGTCGACAATCTCCTCCAGTTTGTCGATATGGCGGCGGATTTCGTCGAAGCAGACGGCGACGGTATCGTGGTAGGCGATGGCTTTCTCGCGCTGGTCTTCGAGCTTATTGGCCACCTTGCGGGCCGCAATCATATCGCCCGTGAGTTTCTGTATCTCGGCGGTATGGTACTGAATCTTCTTGATGAGTTCGATGTCGGCCGAAGCGTTCAGCCCGGGAATCTGCGACATTTTGTACACCTTGTCGAGCAGCAGCGCCTCGTACTTCGAAGCAATCGGCACGATATGGTTCATCGCCAGATCGCCCAGCACACGCCCCTCGATTTGGATTTTCTTGGTGTAGGTTTCCCACTTCACCTCGGTACGGGCTTCGAGCTCCACCTCCGAGAATACGCCCGTCCGGCCGAACATTTCCTTGGTCTGCGCGTCGAGGTAGCGGTCGAAAATCAGCGGCGTCGAGGTTTCGCAGTCCAGTCCGCGCTTCCTGGCCTCGGCCTTCCATTCGTCGGAATAGCCGTTGCCGTCGAAGCGCACGGCTTTGCAGGCCTTAATCATCTGTTTCAGCACTTCGTAAATCGCCTTCTCCTTCTTCATGCCGGACTCGATTTTGGCATCGACGTTCTGCCGGAACTCCGTCAGCTCGTGCGCCATAGCCGCATTGAGTACGATCATCGCCTCGGCGCAGTTGTCCGACGAGCCCACGGCGCGGAACTCGAAGCGGTTGCCCGTGAATGCGAAGGGCGAAGTGCGGTTGCGGTCGGTATTGTCGAGCAGCAGCGTCGGGATATGCGAAATACCGCTCATCTTGAAGACGTTCTTGGCATCGAAACGGATGGCGTCGCCGCCTTTGCTGGCGGCCAGCTTGTCCAGCACGGCCGACACCTGCGTGCCCAGGAACGTCGAGATGATTGCGGGCGGCGCCTCGTTGGCGCCCAAACGGTGCGCGTTCGTGGCGCTCATAATCGACGCTTTGAGCAGGCCGTTATGCTTGTAGACAGCCGAAATGGCATTCACGAGGAACGTGATGAACTGCAGGTTTTCGGACGCGGTCTTGCCGGGGCCCAGCAGGTTCACGCCCGTATCGGTTCCCAGCGACCAGTTGTTGTGCTTACCCGAGCCGTTGATACCCTTGAACGGCTTCTCGTGCAGCAGCACGCGGAACTTGTGGCGGCGTGCGATTTTGTCCATCACGGTCATCAGCAGCTGGTTGTGGTCGTTGGCGAGGTTGGCCTCCTCGTAAACCGGCGCCAGCTCGAACTGGTTGGGCGCCACCTCGTTGTGGCGGGTTTTGACCGGAATGCCCAGTTTCAGGCACTCGTATTCGAGGTCTTTCATAAAGGCCATCACGCGGGTCGGAATGGCACCGAAATAGTGGTCTTCCAACTGCTGGTTCTTGGCCGACTCGTGGCCCATGAGCGTGCGGCCCGTAAGCATCAAATCGGGACGTACGGCCCAGAGGCTCTCGTCCACCAGGAAATACTCCTGCTCCCAGCCCAGGTACGAAACGACCCGCTGCACGTTCTTGTCGAAATAGTGGCACACCTCCGTCGCGGCCTTGTCCACGGCCGTAATCGAACGCAGCAGGGGCACCTTGTAATCCAATGCCTCGCCCGTATAGGCGATGAAGACGGTCGGGATACAGAGCGTCGTATCGACGATGAACGCCGGCGAAGTGGGATCCCACGCCGAATAGCCGCGGGCCTCGAACGTATTGCGGATACCGCCGTTGGGGAACGATGACGCGTCGGGCTCCTGCTGTACGAGCAGCTTACCCGAGAACTCCTCCAGCACACCGCCGCAGCCGTCCGGCTCGGCAAAGGCATCGTGCTTCTCGGCCGTACCGCCCGTCAGGGGCTGGAACCAGTGGGTATAGTGGTCGGCGCCGTGCTCCAGCGCCCACTGGCGCATACCTGCGGCAATGCTGTCGGCCACCTCGCGCGTAAGGCGCGTCCCGTGCTCCATCGTATCGAGCAGGGCCTCGTAAGTAGCCTTGTTGAGGTACTTACGCATGGCCGTACGTCCGAACACCTGCTTCCCGAAGTAGTCCGACGGACGTCCTTCGGGGGCTTTCACCTCGACGGCGGTGTGGTTTATCGCCGCATCGACCATCTTGAATCTCAATAATGATGACATAGATTTAAGTTTGGATTAATATTCCGAAGAACATACGCGCAGGGGAGGAAACCGAATAATTGCTGAACTAAAACCTAACCTGAATTTTCAACGGACAACTGCCTCGCGGCAGGCTGTGTCCCATCTAACTACCCCGCGGCTTCTCCCCTGCCGCCGTATGTATTATTCTCGGCTACAAATGTAATTATTTTTTCGTTACGCCGGTTATGCAAAAACCACTATTTTTCGAAAAACACCCTATTTTTTTTCGATATTTCCCGAAAAATAAGGGTATTTTTTCAGCATTACGTCGATTTTTCACCCTATTTTTCAGAAAACAGCCCGAAATTTTCACCAAAATCCCAAAAATCGTAAATTTTGGTTTTTCGCAATTTCAGAGGGTATAATGACCAATTTTAAACCAATACGCCACAATAACAGGTATCCCCGCATCCTATGAACGAAACCAAACGAAATAATCCTATATTATAAAAAGAAATTATATAGTGTTATTTTATTAACAATTTCTTGTTACAATCGCTAATAATTTTATACCTTTACGTGCAATTTTGAAACAACACTTATACTAATCTCTAAATAGTTATGGCAAATACCAAACGTGAAAAGCTGTTCACCGAGTTCCCGCCGGTTCCGACCGAGAAGTGGGAGGAGGTGATTACAGCCGACCTGAAAGGTGCTGATTACGAGCGCAAACTGGTATGGAGAACAGGCGAAGGTTTCAACGTCCGTCCCTATTACCGCGCCGAGAACCTCGAAGGGGTCAAGTTCCTGGGCTCGCAGGCAGGCGAGTTCCCTTACGTACGCGGTACGCACGCACACAACCGCTGGCGCGTACACCAGACCGTGAGCGTCGTATGCCCCAAAGAGGCAAACGCCGAGGCCCTGAAAATCCTCAATGCAGGCGTCGACTCGCTCGGTTTCTGCATCGCATCGGCGGATTTCTCCGCCGCTGACCTCGACACGCTGCTCGAGGGCATCTGCATCCAGGCCGTCGAGCTGACGTTCTGCGGCCAGAAAACGGCCGACGTGGCCGGACTCGTACTGGCGAAAATCGAAAAGGAGGGCATCGCCAAAGAGGATGTCCGCATCGCATTCTGCATCGACCCGCTCGTCAAAGGCCTTTCGCAGAAAGGCGACTTCTGCTCGCCCGACGGCGAAAAGTGCTTCGCACGCATCGCGGAACTTATTGAAAAGACCCGGGAATACAAACATATCCGCGTCGTAACCGTTTCGGGCCGGATTTTCGGCAACGCGGGTTCGACCATCGTCGAGGAGCTGGCATTCACCCTTTCGGCCGGCCATGACTACCTCGTGCGCCTGACCGACGCGGGGCTGCCCGTCGACGTTGCGGCGCGCAAACTGCGTTTCGCATTCTCGGTAAGCTCCAACTACTTCATGGAGATCGCCAAGTTCCGTGCGGCACGCATGCTGTGGGCCAACATCGTCAAGGGTTACAACCCCGAAAAGAACTGCGCTGCAAAAATGCAGATTCACGCAGAAACCTCGAGGTGGAACCAGACCGTATACGACCCCTACGTGAACATGCTGCGCGGCACGACCGAAGCCATGTCGGCCGCAATCGGCGGCGTGCATTCGCTGGAGGTCACTCCGTTCGACGCATCGTTCGAAAACCCGACCGAGTTCTCGAAGCGCATCGCCCGCAACGTCGAACTGCTGCTCAAGCACGAGTCGCACTTCGACCAGGTCGTAGACCCGGCCGGCGGTTCGTACTACATCGAGAACCTCACGCAGTCGATTGCAGCAGAAGCCTGGAAACTCTTCCTCGAAATCGAGGAGAAAGGCGGCTACACCGCAGCTTACAAAGCCGGCTTCATCGCCGAGCGCATCAAGGCTTCGGCCGCAGCCAAGGACAAGAACATCGCAACGCGCCGCCAGACGCTGCTCGGTGCCAACCAGTTCCCCAACTTCACCGAGGTAGCGCCCAGGGAGATCACCGCCGAAGCCGTAACGCGCAAGCAGGCCGAGGGCAACGTACTCGTACCCTACCGCGGCGCCATGGCTTTCGAAGAGATGCGCCTGCATGTAGACCGCAGCGGCAAGGAGCCCAAGGCGTTCATGCTGACGTGCGGCAACCTGGGAATGGCCCGCGCCCGCGCACAGTTCTCGTGCAACTTCTTCGCATGCGCCGGCATCAAGGTTATCGACAATACGTTCTTCAAGTCGGTCGAAGAGGGTGTGAAAGCCGCACTGGAATCGAAGGCCCAGATCGTAGTGGTCTGCGCGAGCGACGACGACTACGCGGAGGCAGCCCCGAAAGTCAAGGAGCTGCTCGGCGGCAAGGCGATCCTCGTGGTTGCCGGAGCACCGGCCTGCACGCCCGAACTGGAGGCACAGGGCATCACGAACTTCATCAACGTGAAGTCGAACGTCTTGGAAACACTTAAGTTCTACCTTAAAGAGATGGGAATCTAATCATGAGAGCTAAATTTTCAGAACTGACATATGACGCAGGCCAGCAGAAGAGTTGCTGCGCCTCGAAAGGCTGCGGACAGGTCGAGCCGTGGCTGACGGCCGAAGGTATTCCCGTCAAGGGCGCCTATACCGCCGAAGACCTCGAAGGCATGGAGCACCTGAACTACGCGGCAGGCATCGCCCCGTTCCTGCGCGGCCCCTACTCGACGATGTACGTGATGCGTCCGTGGACAATCCGCCAGTATGCGGGTTTCTCGACCGCCGAGGAGTCCAACGCATTCTACCGCCGCAACCTCGCCGCCGGACAGAAAGGCCTGTCGGTGGCTTTCGACCTGGCAACGCACCGCGGTTATGACGCCGACCACCCGCGCGTAGTGGGCGACGTGGGCAAGGCCGGCGTGTCGATCTGCTCGGTAGAGGACATGAAAGTGCTGTTCAACGGCATTCCGCTCGACAAGATGTCGGTATCGATGACCATGAACGGCGCCGTGCTGCCCGTGCTGGCGTTCTACATCGTGACCGGACTGGAGCAGGGCTGCACGCTCGACCAGCTGGCAGGTACGATTCAGAACGACATCCTCAAGGAGTTCATGGTGCGCAACACTTATATTTATCCGCCCGAGTTCTCGATGCGCATCATCGCAGACATCTTCGAGTACACCTCGAAGAACATGCCCAAATTCAACTCGATTTCGATTTCGGGCTACCACATGCAGGAGGCGGGCGCCACGGCCGACATCGAGCTGGCTTACACGCTGGCCGACGGTCTGGAATACCTGCGCGCAGGTATCAACGCCGGCATGTCAGTGGACGCTTTCGCACCCCGCCTGTCGTTCTTCTGGGCCATCGGCATGAACCACTTCATGGAGATCGCCAAGATGCGCGCGGCACGTATGCTGTGGGCCAAAATCGTCAAACAGTTCGAGCCCAAGAATCCCAAGTCGCTGGCGCTGCGTACTCACTCGCAGACCTCGGGCTGGTCGCTTACCGAGCAGGATCCGTTCAACAACGTGGCCCGTACGGCTATCGAGGCCATGGGCGCGGCACTGGGACACACCCAATCGCTGCACACCAATGCCCTGGACGAGGCTATCGCCCTGCCCACCGACTTCTCGGCGCGTATCGCACGTAACACGCAGATTTACATTCAGGAGGAAACCAACATCTGCCGCGAGGTAGACCCGTGGGCAGGCTCCTACTACGTGGAATCGCTGACGCAGGAGATCGCCGACAAGGCCTGGGAACGCATTCAGGAGGTCGAGAAGCTGGGCGGCATGGCCAAGGCTATCGAAACCGGTATTCCGAAGATGCGTATCGAGGAGGCTTCGGCCCGCAAGCAGGCACGTATCGACTCCGGCATGGAGAAGATTATCGGTATCAACGAATACCGCCTGGAGAAAGAGGCGCCGATCGACATTCTCGCCGTGGACAACACCGCCGTGCGCGAAAGCCAGATCAAGCGTCTGCAGGAGTTGCGTGCGAACCGCGACGAAGCAGCCGTGAAGAAAGCGCTCGCCGCCATCACCGAGTGCGTGAAGACCAAGCAGGGCAACCTGCTGGAGCTGGCCGTGGAGGCTGCCAAGGTACGCGCGTCGCTGGGCGAGATTTCCGACGCCTGCGAAGTGGTCGTAGGCCGCTACAAGGCTGTTATACGTTCAATTTCAGGAGTATATAGTTCAGAAGTGAAAAACGACCAACAGTTCGAACGCGCCAAGGAGTTGTGCGCTGAATTCGCCAAAAAAGAGGGCCGTCAGCCCCGCGTCATGATTGCCAAGATGGGACAGGACGGCCACGACCGCGGAGCCAAAGTGGTTGCCACGGGATACGCAGACATCGGTTTCGACGTTGACATGGGCCCGTTGTTCCAGACTCCGGAGGAGGCCGCCAAGCAGGCTGTGGAGAATGACGTGCACGTCATCGGCGTTTCGTCGCTCGCCGCAGGCCACCTGACCCTCGTACCGCAGTTGATTGCCGAGCTCAAGAAGTTGGGCCGCGAGGACATCATCGTCATCGTCGGCGGCGTAATTCCCGCACAGGATTACGACGAGTTGTACCGCGACGGCGCCGCCGCCATCTTCGGCCCCGGCACCCCGATTGCTACCGCAGCTATCAAAATGCTCGAAATACTGCTCGCAGACTAAACCGGCAGTAATTATTGCAGAAAAATCCCCGGAGTTAAACTCCGGGGATTTTTGCATGTTCAGAAAATCCAGTTCAAAAAGGTTCGGGGATAAATTCGTGCACGCAGCCGATCGTCGGATTTGCGACCTGCAACGGCGGAACCTTTCCTGCGACCCGACAATCAGCGAATTGCAGAAGGCCCCACCCAGACAAGACGCTTCGGAATTCACAAACCGGATGCGAAGGCTTACAACGCCGCTTCGAGGATCCTGCGGGCCATTGCACCGTCGACATTCTGCGCCTCGCCGAATTTCACGCCCGCGGCATTGAAACGGCGCTCGATTTCGGCAATGGTCGCCTCGCCGATTCCCTCCTCTGCAAGGTGCGTCGAAAGGCCCAGCGAACGGAAGAACTCCTCGTTGGCCGCAATCGTACGGTCGATACGTTCCTCTTCCGAACCGCCGGTGATGCCCCAGATGCGTTCGCCGTACTGCAACAACTTGCCGCGTTTCTGTTCCCGCAGCACACGCAGGGTGCCGTTGATGACGATAGCCAGCGTAGCGCCGTGCGTCAGTCCGTGCAGGGCCGTCAGTTCATGGCCGATCATGTGCGTCGCCCAATCCTGCGTGACGCCCATGCGAATCATGTCGTTGAGCGCCAGCGTCGCAGCAAGCATATATTCGGACATCACGGCATAATCGTGCTGGTTCTCCCGGATTTTCGGGGCGATTTCAATCACCGTGTGCAGGATGCCCTCGGCCCAGCGATCCATCAGGCGCGACTGTGCGGGCGTGGTCATATACTGCTCCAGCACATGGACATACGTATCGGCCAGGCCGTAGGCAATCTGCTTCTGCGGCAGCGAGAAAAGCGTTTCGGGATCGAGAATCGAGAAGAGCGGATAATCGCCGTAGAAAGCGAACTTCTCTTTGGTTTCCTGCCGCGAAATCACGGCTCCGGAGTTCATCTCGGAACCCGTGGCCGACATCGTGAGCACGGTGCCGAGGGGAACGGTCTTGCCGGCCTTCCCCTCGAGGACAATCTCCCACGGGTCGCCGTCGTAGAGCAGCCCCGCGGCAATGAGTTTCGTGCCGTCGATGACCGAACCGCCGCCTACGGCCAGCAGGAAATCGGATTTGTTTTCACGTCCCAGGGCGATGGCTTCCCGCACCGTTTCGACCGACGGGTTGGGCTCGATACCCCAGAATTCGACCCAGTCGCGGCCCTCGAGGGCTTTGACGACCTGATCGTAGACGCCGTTGCGGCGCACGCTGCCGCCGCCGAATGTAATCATAATCCTTTTATCGGCCGGAATCAGGTTGGCGAGTTTGGCAATCTGCCCCTTGCCGAAGACCAATTTTGTCGGATTGTGGAAAATGAAGTTATTCATAATTTTATGCGATAAGTTTATGTTCACCCACTAAATATACACAAAAATAACAAAAAGAACGCCGGAGTATTCCGGCGTTCTTTACAGGAACGAAATTATTTCGCGGTTTAGAAATATTTGCCGCGCAAATCCTGGATTTTCGCCATCTGCTGGATAGCCTGCACAGAGAACTGCTGCGCCATGCTTTCGGCCATAGCCTGCGCACGCACCCGCTCGCCCTCCTCGGTCTGCTTGTCCGAAGTCTGGATGTCGTCCACTTCGAAGACATAGACGCCCGACATGCCTTTCACCGGTGCCGAAACGGCGCCTTTCCCGGACGAAGCAATCGCACCGACCAGACGGGGCTCCACGCCCGGGCCGTTGACATAGAACGAACTGAAAGTCACGCCGTCGAAATCGGCAACCTCCGAGCCGAGGCTCGCAGCCTGCTCGTCGAGCGTCGTACCGGCGAGTTCCCTGACGATATAGTCGTACTTCTTGTCGCGGAGCACCTGTGCACGAACCTGTGCGGCAACCTGCTCCAGCGGAGCGTATTCGTTGTCGTCGATATCGGTCAGCGTAGCTATCACATAGTCGTCGCCCACGGTGAAGATTTCCGAAACGTCGCCTTCCTTCGCGCCGTAAGCCCAACGGGTAACCTCACGCGAATCCTCCAGACCGCGAATCGTACGCTCGCCCTGTGTAATCGATGCCACGCGGGGAGTCACAGCCGCTCCGGAAGCAGCGTCGTTGAAAGCCTCGATCGAGCCCTTGGCATTCACCGAGAACGTACCGGCCTGGTTGTGTATATCACGGCGCGTTGCGGCCGAAGCCTCGACGGGATAGGTAATCGTAGCCACCTGCACGTGTTTCGAGGGTTTGTCGGCACGGTAAACCTGCATCAGCTGAACGGCATCGCCCGAAGCGACTTTCACCACGTCGCCCTGTTTGGCATTGGAAAGCGCAGCGGCGAACTCGCCGGTGAAAGCCGAGAAAGGCATCACGCCGACCTCGCCGCCATTGGCTGCCGTAGCGTCGTAAACCGAATACTGCGCTGCGAGCTGCCTGAAATCGGCACCGCCCTTGAGCACGGTCAGCAGGCTGTCGGCCAGCGCCTCCTGCGTATAGGGGAGTACGATATGGCGGATCCCCAGCGAATCGGGAACCATCTTCGAATCCAGCACGCGGGCCATCGTCCACTCGTTGTTTTTCAGCACGGGGCCGTACGTCTGGCCGGCCATCAGGGCCTTGGCCTCGTCGTCCGAAAGCTGTGCCGCCGAAACATACGTATCCGCGATTTTACCGTTGCGGTTGGCGCGGACGAACGACTTCAACTCCTCGGTCGCGGCAAATTGCGCACCGACCTCGGCAACGCTCTTCTCGAGCGCCAGCATGTCGTCGTCCGTAGGAGCAACCTCGAATACGACATACGAAATCGTACGCGACGGCAGCTGCTTGAACATATCTTTATGGCTGTTGTAGTAAGCCTTGATGTCGCCCGACTTCACCTGAATCAGCGAATCGGGAACGGCGGAGTATTTCTTACCCGCCCATTTGCCGGAATAGGTGTTATTCGCGGCTTTCACACCATTGGCGACCTCGAGCGAATTGACATACACGCCGCCCTTGACCAGGCCGAGGTACTTTGCGACCTGGCGCTCCATGCGGGCCTGCTCGTTGAGCTGCGCCCACGCCTGCTGCGCCTGCGGGTTGCTCTCGGCTTCGGTGAGGAACTGTCCGACGGCTGCGACGTTGTATTCGCCCGTGCGGGGATCGGCAAAAGCATTGTAGAACACCTGCGAAGGATGCTGGCCGCTGACCATCGACAGACGCTCGGGCTCCGTCACGCGCAGGCCCATCTTCGCGAATCCGGGAGTCAGCACGTGTTTGCCGATCAGCGCCTGCCATGCAGCGTTGGCGAGCATGGCCGACTGCTGTTCGTCGCTCTCCTGGGCGCCGCTCTGCGCCTTGATCTGCTCGTACTGGTCGTAATACTCCGAATAGTTGATCTTTTCACCGTCGATAACACCGACCCGGGGATCGTTGCCCGAGAAACCCATCTCGGTCTTCAGAGAGAGAATGAAAGCCAAGAGGGCGCCTGCGATAACAATCGACAGCACAATGCCGAACTTGGTGCGTAAGGTGTTTAAACTTGCCATATAAATTGTAAATTATCGTATTGTTTCAAATTAGCAGTCAAAGGTAGTAATTTTATTCGGAAAAGACCCCTATTATACTATAAAAATTCTCATAACTTCCTGACCCGGGCCAACTCGATACGCGATCGTGTCGTGCGGAGTATCCGCAGCTGCAGGCTGCCGATGAAAACCGTCTCCCCAGCCGTCGGTATTCCCTCGTAGTTGAAGATGATGAAACCCGCCAGCGTGTCGTACTCCTTGCTCTCCTCGATGCCCAGCCCGTATTTCTCATTGAGGTACTTCACCTCCAGGCGGCACGAAAGGACGTATTCGTCGGGGCCGACCTGTTTTTCGGTCAGATCCGGTACGTCGTGCTCGTCCTCAATCTCCCCGAATATCTGCTCCAGCACATCCTCGAGCGAAATCACGCCCGCCGTACCGCCGAACTCGTCGATCACCACGGCGATGTTGCTGCGGTGCTTGATGAAGTTCTGCAGGACCAGTTGCAGCGGCATGGTTTCAGGCACGAAATTGACCTGCATCATCACGTCGGCAATATTCGCAGGACGCGTGAAGAGGCTTTTCGAATTGACATAGCCGATAATGTTGTCGATACTTTTGCGCCAGACGAAGATACGCGAGTATTTCGAATCGACGAACCGCTCCGTAAGCTGCTCAATCGAGGTCTCTTCGATGTCCACGGCCTCGACGTCGACACGCGGCACCATGCAGTCGCGCACGCGCAGGTCGGCGAAGTCCAGCGCATTCTGGAAAAGCTTGAGCTCGTTGTCCGGCTCGGGCCGCGGCTCGGAATTGTTCGTGTCGAGCAGCGAGGCGAGGTCTTCGCGGTCGAAGATATGCGGCACGTTCTTTTCCACGACACGGCGTCCCATCAGGCGCAGGATGCCGTGCGAAATGAGCGTCGTAAACCGCGCGAGCGGATAAAGCAGCAGGTAGAAAAAGTAAATCACCGGTGCCAGCGCACGGTAATAGAAATTCGGATTGTTGCGGAAGATCGACTTGGGCAGGAACTCCGCGGCAAAGATGATGATAACGGTCGAAACGGCGGTTTCCAGGGCCACCGAACCGTTTTGTGCGATACTCTCCCACCCCAATGCATAGAAAATGCCGCGCAGCAGCAGCGACATATAGAGCGAGTAGACCACCAGCGCAATGTTGTTGCCCACGAGAATGGTGGTGATGTACTGCCCCGGATGGCGGGAGAAAATATCCGCGATGTAATCGAACATGCGGCTCTGCTTGCGGTCGATTTCCAGTTTCAGGCGGTTCTTGCTCGTAAAGGCGATCTCCATGCCCGAAAAAAATGCCGACAGCAGCAGCATTACGACAATCAGTATGATTGAAGTCAACATCGTAATCCCTTATTTGGTTTGTCCGTCCCTGTCGCCCAGCTCCGCCCGGACCGTCTGGCGGTGGCGGAGCGGCTCATCCAGCGTTTCGGCCTGCGCCTCGGGTTGTTGGGCCTGCGGATGCGAAGGCACGGCCGCAACAGGTGCAGGCACGGATGCAGCAGGCGCTTCACTGCGCACCGCAGCCGAGGGGCGGGCAGGCCGCGCAGGCGCATCGCGCCTTACGGCAGTTTCACCTTCCCGGGCCGGTGACGCGCCACGCTCCACAGAATGTGTTACAGCGGTAGAATCGGCGGTTGAATCGGCCCGGCCGGCCGGGTCGACTTCGACCTCCATGCGGCCTTTCATCCGGCGGAAACGCCAGTCCTTGAACTCCTCGTCAGACTCGAAACCCTCGCCGATAAATACGTCGCGGCCGTCGTTCTGGACGATCTTCGAGTCTACGTTCGAATAGATTTTTTTGGTGCGCGCATTCCAGAACAGTTGCTGCGTATAGAGGGTTTTGCCATCCGATTTTTCGACGACGACATTGCCCTTGGCCTCCCACAGTTCGCGGTTCTCGTAATAAATCGCATAATTGGCCGTCAGCACGGCGTCGACCGTCGACAGCGAATCGTCCTTGTAGGTCGTCATTTCGACGCCCTTGCGGAACTCCCGGTAGGGCTCGCGTGCCAGCGAGTAGCCCTCGACCAGCGGGGCCTTGAAGTGGTAGGAGCGGCGCCCGTTCTGCGACATGACGACCGACAGGTTCTCGCTGTACTCGGTCATCATCGTCTCTTTCGAGGCCTCCGTTTCCCCCTCCCCGGCATTATCGCAGGAGAATAGCAAGATAGCACTCCCCACGACGGAGAGTGCTACCATGGCATATCTTACGATGAGCCGATTCATTTATTAACGTGCACGCACGGTAGTCGCAATACCAGCCGCCGTACCGCAGTTTACGGTATAGCGCGCGCCTTCCTTCAATTCGTTGAAGAAGCACTCCTCCGAAGTCGGGAAACGGCTGCGGTAGGAAGCCAGCGCTTTTTTGGCGTGCTCGAGGTACTCCGAATCGCTCGACAGCAGCTCGACAGCCTTGGCCATCGTATCGTAAGCGGCCCAGAAAGTCGCCTGTCCGGCAAAGCCCGAGCAGTGTGCGGCCGAAAGGGCGTAGCACTGTGCCAGCACGAAATAGGGCACACCGTCCTCGGGATTCAAATCGCGGGCCTGGCGTGCAGCGGCAGCGGCACCCTGAATATCGTTCGAAACCAGGTCGACGAGTGCGATGCGCACCAGCAGGGCTTCACGCTCGGCGGGATCCTGCTCGACGGCCAGCGCCTCGTTGAGGTATTTGGTAGCCTTGTCGTAATCGCCCTTGGTCTGGAATGCCTGCGCCAGGAACATGGCGGTCTCCGACGAAGGTTTGACCGTATAGTATTTCTCGGCAATCGAGAAGTAGAAATCGCCGTCGCAATTGGCGCGCGACATCAAGCCCACGGCCTGTGCCAGCAGCGTCTCGTCGTCGGGATTGGCTTCGAGCTTGCCGCGGAAAAGCTTCTCGAGGTTCTCGCAGCTGGCGGCACCGCTCAAACCGAACGCAGCGTCGAACTGCGACTTGAACTCGGCGGCATCCGGACGCTTCTCGAAGAAGGGAATCAGCCGGTCGTACTCGGCGATAATCTCGTCGGGCATTACCTCGTCCGTATTCTTGTAATCCTCGCAGAGGTTGCTGAAATAGACCACGACGGTCGCGGGATCGGTGTTGTCGCCGCCGGCCTCGATGGCAGCACGGAACGCGTCGCGAATCCCCTTGCGGTCGTTGGGTTTGTAAGTCAGGTACTCGCGCGCCTTCTGGTCGAGGATGAAAGCCGTCTTGCCCGGCTTGACATTGTCGCCGAAATACTGGACACGCATATCGTACATGAGCATCAGCGAATCGATGAACACATTCTTCTCGGCTACGCTCTTGGCACGGTTGATTTTGTTCTTGTAAAGCACGGCACCGCGCTGGTAAATCGACTCGGCCACCCCGGGAACCTTGTCGATAAGTTCTTTGAGGTAGTGTGCGGCCGCGTCGTAATTGCGGTTGTCGCACGATTCTTTCAGGAAGTTGCTGTTGAGAATGTTCTGTTCTCGCTCTTCGGGCGTAGCACCCCACTTCGCATACTGCGGAGCGCTGAAGTCCTGAGCCAGAGCCGCCGAGGCCAAAAACACCAGAACGGCGGAAAGCAGAAATTTAACGTTTTTCATCGGTCAGAGATTAATTTTTGTATAATAATATTTGTATGTTCCCGTCTGTATAATCGCCCGGATGAGGCTGCAATTTACTACTAATTCGTTAGAAGTGCAATTTTTTCCGGACTGAAAATTAATCGTACTTGGGCCGCGTGAACCAGTACTCCCCGTTCTCCCGGCTGTTGGCAAAGAGCGAAAAGCCGATTGCGAATTTGAAATACTGCTGCCGCACGAGCCCGAGGTTCTCGGCGAGGTTGTACCCGCGGCGGCCGTATTCGACACCCACGTCGATGGACGAACTGCCGAGGAATTTCACCGGCACCCCGATACCCAGTGTAACGGCATACTCCGCAAGTTTATTGCCGTTGTAGGTCTGGTTATAGGTTCCGTAACGGAAACCCGCACGGTACGACCAGCGTTTCATGAATTTACGCACGTCGTAATAGTTGGGCGTATACTCTACGCCGACCTTCACCGTGCTCGTATTGGTATAGGCTACCTCGTAGTAGGAATTGCCCTGCCCGCTGATGCCGGTCAACTCCGTGCCCTTGTTGCGGCCGCCCCAGTTCTGGTAAACATAGTCGAGGCCCAGCGTCCACTTGGCGGTCTGGTAATAGGTTCCCACCGAAAGCTGGCGCGGCAATACGAGTGCCAGATGCGTCGTATCGCCTTTTACGGTGGAGCTGTACAGGTCGCCGACGTAAATCCTCTTGGTCACTTCGGGGTTCAAATCGCCGCCGAAGTCGTACGTAGCGCCGAGGGTCAGCATCCGTTTCTGGTTCATGATGGCGTTCCACTGTACACCGACCTGGCCCTTGATGCTCGAGATGCTGTAATTATCGCTGCCCACCGTCGACGAATAGGTGCCGTTGCCCGTGATCGGCGTCGGGGTCATCACGAAACTGCGGTCGATGTCGCCCCAGTAATACTGGGCTGCGAGGCCCAGCGAGAAGTTCTTGAACAACTCCCAGCCGAGGCCTACCTTGACCTCCGTCACGTCGCCCTCGCCCTGGTAGACATACTGCACGCGGCCCACATTGCCCCAGACCGGGTCGGTGGGTTTGTAATCGTGCGTATATTTGGTGCGGTAGCCCACCGAGCTGTAAGGGGTGAGGCTGAACCCGAGTCCGAGTTTCCTGGCAATCGGCATCTGGAACGCAATGTCGTGGAAGTTGAACGTATTGTAAGCCGTCCGTTTCGAGATGCCGTCCGCTTTCTGCGAGTTGTAATAGTTCTGGCCCTCCAGTCCGAAGCTGAAAAGGAAACTCTTCTGCGGAACGGTGCTGAAAGCCGCCGGGTTGAGCAGGTTGAGCCTGCCGGGAGTGCGCATGGCAACCCCCACGCCGCCCATCGAGCGCATCTGAAGCGTACCGGGCGTGTTCAACTCGCCGATGCCGTACATCGTATAGGGAGAGAATGCGTTAATACTGCTTGTCTGGGCCGATACGGCATAAGGAAGCATCACGGCTGCCGCGACAACCAGTTTAATCAAGGTGTTCTTCACTTGCATTGTACTCTAAAATTCTATTCAATCCGCAAAAGACCAGATTACAATTTGCAAATATCGTATTTTTAATTCGTTTAACAAAGAATTTCGCGTCCCCGCCGGTAAAAATTACACATAAATCGTCGATTTTTTCCCGCATGCGGGCCATGTAGCCCTCGATCTCGAAAGTAATTCCGTTCATCACGCCCAACTCGATGGCCTGCCCGGTCGTGAGTCCCGAAAGGGCTTCGTCCCCGGTCGCGGTGCACAGCGGCAGTTTGGCGGTATAGTCGTGCAGCGACCGGAAACGGGTCTTCATACCCGGCGAGATACAGCCGCCGCGGAAAACGCCGTCGGACGTCACCAAATCGACGGTCACCGCCGTGCCGAAATCGACAATCAGCACATTGCGCCCGGGGTAAAGCACCGTGGCGCCGACAGCGGCGGCCAGCCTGTCGCGGCCCAGCGTGTCGGGCGTGAGGTAGGCATTGCCGATCGGCACGGGGGTCTGCGACGAAAATTCCAGCAGGTATTCCACCTGCGGGCGCAGCAGCTCGGCTATTTCATCCACTTCGCCGCGCGTCGAGGCCACCACGGCCTGCCGCACGGGCCATGCCGCGAGCAGCTCCCCGAGCATCGAGGGATGCAGCCGCTCCACGCAGTGCTGCGCGACAATCTCCCCGCGGTCGAAAACAGCGAGTTTGACGAGGGTGTTTCCGATATCTACGATTAAATTCAAAGTTGCTGCAGCGTTTTATATGCGTCCTCAATGTCTTTGACATTCCTAACGGTCATCGCCAGACGATTATTGTGCTGTTTGAGCACAAATCTGCCGGGATTTTGCGTCACCTTGCGGAGCAGTTCCATAAACGTGTCGCTCTTGTAGTAAGGCGAATTCTCCTCGCCGACGAAATGGGCGATCATCAGTCCGTTCTTGACCTTCACGCGCTCGAGGCCCAGGCGGATTGCCTCCCAGCGCAGGCGCACGACGTTGAGCAGCTCCTTCGTTTCGCGCGGCAGCGGCCCGAAGCGGTCGGCGAGGCGGCTTTCGAACGCCAGCAGCGCCTCTTCGTCCTTGGTCGAGTCGAGCTCGCGGTAGAGTTTGAGGCGCTCCGCCTGCTGCGCCACATAGGAATCGGGCAGCCCCGCGTCGACCTCGATTTCGATATGCGCGTCGTCGATATAGCGCATCTGCTCCACGACATCCTGCTCCGAGTCGCTCAACCCGGCGACATGGAGCCCTTCGGCACGCAGCTCGGCAATCGCTTCGTTCATAATCTTCTGGTAGGTCTCGAAGCCGATGTCGGCGATGAAACCGCTCTGCTCGGCCCCCAGCAGGTTGCCCGCACCGCGGATGTCCAGATCCTGCATGGCGATATTAAAGCCCGAACCCAGGTCGGAGAACTCCTCGATGGCCCGCAGGCGGCGCCGCGCATCGGACGACAGCATCTCTTCGGGCGGGGAAAGCAGGTAACAGTAGGCTTTCTGGTTGCTGCGCCCCACGCGGCCGCGAAGCTGGTGCAGGTCGCTCAACCCGAAATTCTGGGCGTTGTCGACGATAATCGTATTGGCGTTGGGAATGTCGATGCCGTTCTCGACGATGGTCGTCGAAACCAGCACATCGAACTCCCCGTAGATAAAGTCCATGATGAGTTTCTCGAGCTTCTCGGCCGGCATTTTGCCATGCCCGACGGCCACACGCGCCTTGGGGCAGATACGCGTGATAAGGCCCTGCAGGGTCATCAGGTCTTCGACGCGGTTGTGGACGAAGTACACCTGTCCGCCGCGCGCGAGCTCCGCCTCGACGGCGTCGCGGATAATCTCCTCGGAAAAGACATGCGACTCGGTGACAATCGGCTGGCGGTTGGGCGGCGGAGTCGAAATGACCGACAGGTCGCGCGACCCCATCAGCGAGAATTGCAGCGTACGCGGAATCGGCGTGGCCGTAAGGGTCAGCGTATCGACGTTGACGGCCAGCTGCGTGAGCTTTTCCTTGGCCGCGACGCCGAACTTCTGCTCCTCGTCGATGACCAGCAGCCCCAGGTCGCGGAAGACAATCTGTTTGCCCAGTATCTTGTGCGTGCCGATCAGGATGTCGATGCGTCCCGCCTCCAGGTCGGCGCGAATCTGGTTCACCTCCTTCGCGGTCTTGGTGCGGTTGAGGTACTCGACCCGCACGGGGAAGTTGCGCAGGCGCTCGGAGAAGGAGCGGTAATGCTGCAGGGCGAGAATCGTCGTGGGCACCAGCACGGCCACCTGCTTGCCGTCCACGGCGGCCTTGAACGCCGCACGCACGGCAACCTCGGTTTTGCCGAAGCCCACGTCGCCGCAGACCAGGCGGTCCATCGGCTGGTCGGATTCCATATCTTTCTTGACGGCCGCGACGGTCGTCTGCTGGTCGGGGGTATCCTCCCACTGGAACGAAGCCTCCAGCTCATGCTGCAGGTAGCTGTCGGGCGAGAATGCGAACCCCTTGCTCGCCTTGCGTTTGGCATAAAGCGCAATCAGCTCGCGCGAAATGTCCTTGACGGCCTTCTTGGTGGCGTTCTTCAACTTCTGCCATGCCCCGTTGCCGAGCTTGTAGACCTTGGGCGGCTCGCCGTCGCCGGATTTATAGCGCGAAATGCGGTGGAGCGAGTGGACGTTCACGAACAGCACGTCGCCGTCCTTGTAAACCAGTTTGATAGCCTCGTGCGACTTGCCGTTCTCGTTGATTTTCACCAGTCCGTCGAAACGCCCCACGCCGTGGTCGATATGCACCACATAGTCGCCCGGGCGGAGCTGGTTCAGCTCGGCGACAGTCATCTGCTCGTCGCGCTTGATTTCGCCGTTGATGCGGTAGCGCTGGTAGCGGTCGAATATTTGGTGGTCGGTATAGAGGCACAGCTTCAGGTCGTTGTCCACGAAGCCCTCGTGCATCGTGATCGAGAGAGGGCGCACGACGGCCTGTCCGCGGCCGATCTGGTGGAAAATATTTTCGAGGCGCTCGACCTGCACCTTGTTCTCCGAGAGGATATAGGTCGTATAGCCGCGCAGCGAATTGCGAATCATGTCGTCGGCCAGCATCTCGAAGTTCTTGTTGAACTTGGGCTGCGGAGCGGTATCGAATTCGACGGCGGCAGTGGCGGGACGCTCCGGCAGGTTGTCGCGCAGGGCAAGCAGCCGGCAGCCGGACAAATCGCCCAACAGCACGTTGCGGCTGGTCAGCAGCCGGTCGATTTGTTCGGGATGCTCCAAATCGGCGAGTACCTTGCGGCGCAGGTCGTTGATACGGCGCAGCACATAGTCGGCGTCATAGAACCAGTAGGCCGCGGCGCTGCCCGCGAACTGCACGAACGACACTTTGGGTGCATCCCCGGCATTGAGGTTGGGGATGATTTCCACGCAATCGAGCTTATCGGCCGACAACTGGCTCGAAATGTTGAAGCGGCGAATCGAGTCGATTTCGTCACCGAAAAAGTCAACGCGGTAGGGCTTGCTCTCCGAATAGGAAAAGACGTCGACGATACCGCCGCGGACGGAGTATTGTCCCGGCTCGTAGACGAAATCGACACGCGTGAAATTCGCATCGACGAGGGCATCCTCCAGCACCGCAATCGAAATTTTGTCGCCCCGCTTCACGGCAATCGTATCGCGCCGCAGGGTCTCTGCGTCGGCAACCCGCTCGGCCAGCGCCTCGGGGTAGGTGCAGACGACCAGGTAGCCTTTCGCGAAACTCCGCACAGCGTTCATTGCCGCCGTACGCTGTACCACGCCCTGGGCATCTTCGGTGCCATAGGCCACGGAACGTTTGTACGACGAGGGGAAGAAGTAAACCCGCTCCTCGTCCAGCAGGTTATAGAAGTCGTTCAGCAGGTAGGCCGCGGCGTCGCGGTCTTCGGCGACAAAGACATGCACACCGCCTGTTTTCACGACGGCCGCGGCAGCATAAAACGAAAGAGCACCGCCGACCAGCTCTTTCAGGTGGACGGTTGCGCTCTCTTTTTTATATTCGCGGCACAGTTGCGACAGGGCTTTCGACCCGCCGGCGAACTGCGCCAGCTGCTCGCGGGCAGTCATAGCGTCACTTGTTAATCAGGTCGTTATCCTTGCGGTCGTGGTAATGTACCTCGACGATGCCGAGGCTCTGGTCTCCGGTAATATGCAGGCGGACTTTGTATTTCCACTCCCAGCGGCGGTGCAGCGACAAGAGGCCTTTGTTGAGGAAAGCCTCCACATAGGGGCTGACGACCAGTTTGATGTACTTGTGGCCGCGATCCTGCGTGAGGAACGAAATCTGGTTCTCGATTTTCTTGTCCAGCAGCACCGTAGGTTCGATCTTGCCCGAGCCGTTGCAGGTCGGGCAGACGTCCGACACCTCCTCGACGGCCACGGGGCGCACCCGCTGGCGGGTAATCTGCATCAGGCCGAACTTCGTAAGCGGCAGCACCGTGTGCTTGGCCTTGTCGGTGGACATCAGCTTCACCATCTCGTCGAACAGCGCCTGCCGGTTCTGCGCCTTGTGCAGGTCGATGAAGTCGATAATCACGATACCGCCCAGGTCGCGCAGGCGCAGCTGCCGGGCAATCTCCTTCGCGGCGGCCAGGTTGACGTCCATGGCCGTCTGCTCCTGGTTGTCCTCGGCTTTGGTGCGGTTGCCCGAGTTCACGTCGATGACGTTCATCGCCTCCGTATGCTCGATAATCAGGTAGGCGCCGCGGCGCAGCGACACGTACTTGGCGAAGAGCGACTTAATCTGCTTCGAGATGTCGAAGTTGTCGAAAATGGGGACGTTGCCGCGGTAGAGTTTGACAATCTTCTCCTTTTCGGGTTCTATTTGCCTGATATAACTGCGGATGTCGTTGTACATCGCCTCGTCGTCGACGGCAATCTGCGAGAACGAGCCGTTCAGCGAATCGCGGATAATCGTGTTGGCCCGGTTCATCTCGCTCATCAGCTGCGCGGGAGCCGTATTCTTTTTAATCGCCGCACAGGTCTTGCGCCAGCGGTCGATCTGGGTCTGGATGTCGTGCTCGATATCCTCGTCCTTGGCCTCCATGGCTGCGGTGCGGATGATGACCCCGAAGTTTTTGGGAAGCACGGCGGCGGCGATGCGCTTCAGGCGCTTTTTCTCATCCGCTGAACGGATTTTCTGCGACAGGAAAACTTTCGAGGAGAACGGTACCAGCACCACGTTGCGGCCCGCCAGCGAAATGTCGGCGGTCAGGCGCGGTCCTTTGGTCGAGATGGCCTCCTTGGCGATCTGCACCATGATGTTCTGGCCCACCTGCAGGTAATTGGCGATTTTCCCGGTCTTCTCGACGGGGGATTCGAGCTTCATGCTCTCGACGCGCATGCCCCGTTTGCCGGGCTGCTGCGAAGAAACCAGCTTCTGCAACGAGGGGAACTGGCTTCCCAAATCGAGGTAGTGGATAAAAGCGTCCTTTTCGTGTCCTATGTTGACGAATGCCGCGTTGAGCCCCGGCATGATCTTACGTACTTTCCCGAGGTATATATCTCCTACAGCGAAACCCGTCTGGCACTGTTCCTTGTTGAGTTCGACAAGCACCTTGTCCTCACACAGCGCGATGGAAATTTCGGTCGGGTTGACGTTTACAATTAATTCTCTGTTCATTTATATCGTGTGTCGCGCCCCGGATCCGGGAACGCGGAATACTGAAATCGGTTAGGCCGCATTTTGGTCTGAAGTGGCGGCGAACTCCAAAAGAAATAAATTGTCCGGCCCGCAGTCCGGAGAAAATCTCCGGGAAAGTACTGTCCGGATTTTGCGGCATTTCGCCGGGGAAGCCCTGTTACACGCCCCGTAAAGGCCGGGGCAGCAAGGGTTTACACCCGTTTCAGGCGGTTTCGCACGGCACACCGGGCGCCGTAAGCGGAAAGCTGCCGCGAAAAGCCGCAGAAAATAGGTAAAGCTAAAAGAGCCTCGGGCTCCTTTAGCTTTATCTATCGTTTAGCACAAAGGTGCTACCCTACTTTTTCTTGTGGCGATTCTTGCGCAGACGTTTTTTGCGCTTGTGGGTAGCCATCTTGTGACGCTTATGCTTCTTTCCGTTTGGCATAGTCCTTAAATTTTTGAGGTTCTTGTTAAACTGAATTATTTCACCTTCGCTGCGAAGCTCTTGGCGGGCTTGAAAGCAGGGATGTTGTGTTCGGGAATGGTAATGGTCGTGTTCTTCGAGATATTGCGGGCCACCTTCTTGGCGCGCTTCTTCACGATAAAGCTGCCGAAGCCGCGGAGATACACGTTATTCTTGTTGGTCAGCGACGTCTTGATGCTATCCATAAAAGCCTCGACGATTGCCTGAACCTGCACCTTCTCAACGCCGGTGCTTTTAGCGATTTCGCTTACGATATCTGCCTTTGTCATATCTATATAGTATTAAATTATTAAGTTCGTGTGAAGACATTCGGACTGCAAATATACGCTTTATTTACATTTTAGCCAATAAACCGTATATTTTTTTCATTATTTTTCCCACAGTACCCTACCTGTCACTATAACAACACGATAACAAATATCGGGCAAAACTCTGCGGAAAATTAAAATATTATGTGTCAGCCAATTATTCCCCGGAGGGACGTTCCGTCCCTCAAAACACATAATGCAATGAATGTCAAACAACTAACATCCGGAGCATCCATTCTGTCCGACCTTTTCCCGGCATCAATACGCCCGAAGCGAATCCGGGGCGGCGGAGCGGCTCCCGCGCCGGCAAAGAACCCGTTCTGGCCGGCGCGTCGGAACACCTATCCAACACTGTGCCAATCACAACGCCCGCAGCGAAAATCGCCGCCGCAAATCCGCCCGAATCTTTATTTCTGCGGAAATCGTCGGCGACTCAATAAACGTCCGGTTTTTGCGTTTGATAATAAAATAACTAATTTTGCAAACTAAATCCGATAACGGCATGGTCAAAATATTATGGGTGGACGACGAGGTCGAGCTCTTGAAGCCCCACGTCCTGTTCCTCAAGCAGAAAGGCTACGAAGTAGACACCTGCAACAACGGCTACGACGCCATCGACATGGCCTCCGAAGGCTCTTACGACCTGATTATCCTCGACGAGATGATGCCCGGCATGACGGGGCTCGAAACCCTCCCCAAAATCAAGGAGGTGCGCCCCACCACGCCTGTCATCATGGTGACCAAGAGCGAGGAGGAGAACATCATGGACAAGGCCGTCGGCTCGAAAATCGCCGACTACCTCATCAAGCCCGTCAACCCCAACCAGGTGCTGCTCTCGATTAAGAAAAACGTACACCAGCAGCAGCTCGTCACCGAGCAGACCACGGCCGACTACCGCTCGGAATTCGGTCGGATTTCCTCGTCGCTGCAGATGGCCGAAACGTTCGCCGACTGGTGCTCGCTCTACCGCAAGCTCACCAACTGGGAGGTCGATCTTTCGGAATCCTCCGACCAGAGCATCAAGGAGGTGCTGGCCTACCAGAAAAGCGAAGCCAACCAGGAGTTCTGCAAATTCGTGCGCCGCAACTATTACAACTGGATTAACAAGCGTTCGGACGACACCCCCGTGATGTCGCACACGCTCATGCGCACCAACGTCTTCCCGGTGGCCGACGAGAACCCCAAGACCACGCTGCTGCTGATCGACAACTTCCGTTACGACCAGTGGCGTTCGATCTCTTCGCTGCTGCGGGGCTTCTACGACGTGGTGCAGGACGAATTCTACTGCGCCATCCTGCCTACGGCGACCCAGTACGCCCGCAATGCCGTTTTCGCAGGCCTCATGCCGCTGGCCATCGACAAGCTGATGCCCAACAAGTGGCTCAACGACAACGAGGAGGGCGGCAAGAACCAGTACGAGGAGGAGTTCCTCAAACGGCTGATGGCCCAGAACGGCAAGAACTGGAAATTTTCGTTCGACAAACTCGTGCGCCCGGAGCAGGGGCGCAAGCTGGTCGACAACATCCAAAAGGTCTACGACGCCGATTTTTCGGTAATCGTCTACAATTTCCTCGACATCCTTTCGCACGCCCGCACCGAAACCGACATCATCCGCGAGTTGACGGAGGACGACGCGGCGTTCCGCTCACTGACGCGCTCATGGTTCGAACACTCCGACCTTTACACCATCCTCAAACTCCTCTCGGAGCGGGGACACACCGTCGTGATTACCTCCGACCACGGCACCATTCGCGTGGACAATCCCGTCAAGGTGACGGGCGACCGGGAAACCTCGGCCAACCTGCGCTACAAGACGGGCCGCAACCTGGCGTACAACTCCCGCGAGGTGTACGAGATACTCAAACCCGAGGACGTCCAGCTGCCGTCGAGCAACCTCACGTCGAGCTATATCTTCGCCTACAACTCGGATTTCCTGGTTTACAACAACGATGCGAACCGACATATCCGCTACTACCGCAACACGTTCCAGCACGGCGGCATCTCGATGGAGGAGATGATCGTGCCCTACATTGTCTTAAAACCCAAACAGTAATATGAAAACCATCCATATCACTTCACAGGACGAACTGCCGGACGTCGCCGAGGCGGTCGTCGAAGCCCTCGGCCGCCGCACGGTGGTCGCGTTCCGCGGAGAAATGGGAGCGGGGAAAACCACCCTGATCCGCGAAATCGCAGCGCAGCTCGGAGCCACGGACACCGTGACCAGCCCGACGTTCGCTATCGTCAACCAGTACAAGGGCAAAGGCAACCGCCGCATCCACCACTTCGATTTCTACCGCATCAACGACATCCGCGAAGCCTACGACTTCGGCTACGAGGAGTACTTCTTCTCGGGCGACCTCTGCCTGGTCGAATGGCCCGAAAAAATCGAGCAGCTGCTGCCCGACAACGTGATGACCGTACGCATTACCGTGGACAGCGACACGGCGCGCACGTTCGAAATCGACTGATACGCCCGGAATAGACCTGCGGGGCACGGCTTTCGGTCGTGCCCCGCAGTTTTTCACACAGCACAGGGAGTGCCTTCATGCAAAAGTCCGCATCGGGCCGCCGGGCCGCCGGGCCGCCGGGCGAAAAGCCTCTTTCGGGTACGGCCATCGCAGCGGGCGCCCGTTCCCTTTTCCGGCCTGCGCCCGGACAACCGGGTCGCACAATGAAATTTTCACTATCTTTGCCCTAAAGCCGCCTTGCATTTACAGTCAATCGAACCGCAAAAATGACAAAGGGAATCCATACGTTGCGTTATTCGGATATTTTTTTTGCGATGTACATCGACAACGGGACGAGTTGCCTGCACCGGAACCACTCCCACGTGCTGGTCTACCTGCACTCCGGCGAACTGGAAATCAACGAACGGGGCAAAATCACCCGTTTGCACAAAGGGGATTGCGCTTTCATCCGCAAGGATTTCAGCGTACAGATGATTAAACAGGCATATGGCGGCGAGCAGTTCAAGGCCGTTTTCCTGTTGTTTACCGCAAAATTCCTGCGCGACTTCTACAACCGGCTGGACAGGAGCACAATCCCCCGGGAGGTGAAACGGGATAAGCCAAGCCTCTACAAACTGCCGTCCAACCGGCCCGATATCGTAAGCCTGTTCGAATCCATGACGCCCTATTTCGATTCCGACATTCAGCCCACCGACGAATTGCTGCAACTGAAGATGGTCGAAGGCGTCTATGTGCTGCTCCATACCGACAAAAACCTCTATGCTTCGCTTTTCGACTTTGCCGAGCCGTGGAAAATCGACTTGCTGGAATTCATGGAGCGGAATTACATGAACGACCTCTCGATGGAAGAAATCGCCAACTACACGGGACGCAGCCTCTCCACATTCAAACGCGATTTCAAAAGGGCCAGCGACCTCACCCCGCAGAAATGGCTGATAAAACGACGCCTCGAAGCCGCGCACGAACTGCTACGCAAAGGCGGATGCAAAGTTTCCGACGTTTGCCTCGACGTGGGGTTCAAGAACCTTTCTCATTTTTCGAAGGCGTATAAGCAAACCTACGGAACGGCCCCGACGAAGATCCGATGAAATCGGAATAAGCCGCACCCACGAACCTTGCAGTGCACCCCATTGCAAGGTTTTTTATTTTTGGCTTTCTCGACAAAGCACATTGAACCGCACAGCAAAATCCATGTGCCGCACTCCCCGTATCTTTGCAACGGAACAGTAAAAACAAAAAAGTCATGAAGGATATTTTTGCAAAAGATTCGAGCGGTGAAATGGTTTCGCCCCACGAACCGGGTTACGACGCCCTGATTGCGGACATTTTCGCCACAATCAAAACAGCAACGGAAATGAACACGGGTTACCGCACGCCCGAAGAGGTGCATGAATACATGGGACGCATCCTCGGGAAAGAGCTGGATGCAACCACCACCGTGCTGCCGCCGCTCTACATAGACTACGGAAAGCCCGTCACCATCGGCAGGGGATGCTTTATCCAGCAATGCTGCACGTTTTTCGGACGAGGCGGCATCACGATAGGCAACGATGTGTTTATCGGGCCGAAAGTCAACCTGATTACAATCAACCACGACCCGAACCCGGAGAACCGCAGCGCCACGTACGGCCGCCCTATATTAATCGAGGACAAGGTTTGGATCGGTATCAATTCCACGATACTGCCGGGCGTCAGAATCGGCTACGGAGCCATTGTGGGAGCCGGCAGCGTCGTAACAAAAGACGTACCGGCGATGACCGTCGTAGCGGGCAATCCGGCACGGGTGGTCAGAAAGATAACGACGCCCGGGCAACAATAACGGCGCACAGACGTTTCTCCGCGTTTCGAAGTTCCCGGGCCGCCGGCAGCGCATCCGCAAGCAAACCGCAAGGCACGCATGGCAATTTTCACCGTGCGTTTCAGCGCACACGGACGGCAGAAGAGAGATATTCTCGTTTTTTATCCTTACCTTTGCGCGTAATAACGAATAGGCCTCCTATGAAAAAAACGTTTAAAATCGTCGGGATTGTCCTGGCATCGCTCGCCGGACTGCTGCTGATCGCCATCCTGCTGGCCCGGTTCGTCTTCCGCGACCAGCTCGCCGGAATACTCAACGACGAGCTCAAAGAACAGCGCGTCGAACTGCTGCGCAGGGCGGCTCCCTATGCCGCCGACACTGTGCAGTTCGGTTTCGCCTACAAGCAGGACACCGTGCGCGCCCGCGAAATCCGCGACTATTTCCGCCTCGACACGCTGCTGCGCGGCGATGCCACGACCTGGGAGAATACGCTGGCGCTGGCGAAATTCGTCGCACGCAACATCCCGCACGCCAACCAGAAAATCCAGCCCGAAAAACGCAACGCCATCGCCCTGTGGGAATACAGCCGCAGCGTCGAACCCGCTTTCAACTGCCGCCTGCACTCGATCACGCTGCACGAAATGCTGCTGGCTTCGGGCATCGCCAACCGGTTCGTCACCTGCCTTCCGGCCGACTCGCTGGATAACGACTGCCATGTCGTGAACATCGTATGGCTGCCCGAGCGGCAGAAATGGGCGATGGTCGACTCGGACATGCAGGCGTTCATCACCGATCCGGCGGGCACGCCCCTTTCGCTCGAAGAGATGCGCCGGTGCTACATTGCCGGCGAGCCGATGCAAATACACCCGCTGCTGGACGAAGAAAACGATGATTATTACGCCGCCTACTGGGCCAAAAACCTCTACTGGTTCGCCTGCTGGGAGCAGACCGGATACGACAAGGAGCCGAAAAGCGAGGGACGCATGATTGTCCTGCTCCCGCCGGGATTCGACGGATTCCAGCTCGACGGTTCGGCCGTGCGGACTTCCGACCCAACACGTTTCTGGGCCGCCCCCGAATGCGCACTCGACATCTGACAAACAACAAGTTCCACAAGTAATGCAAGAATACATTTCCAAACAGCAACAAATCCTGCGTCCCGCAGAACAGATTTACACCGTAATCAGCCGCTTCGACAACCTCACGCCCGCTTTGGCGGACAAGGTCGAAGAGTGGCAGGCCACCGAGGACACCTGCTCGTTCAAGGCCAAGGGCTTTACCGTAAAACTCCGCATGGAGGAGCGTGAAGAGCCCAAATATATCAAAATCGTCGGCGACGACGGAGGCGTCCCGATGGACTTCGCATTCTGGATTCAACTGCACAAGGTGTCCGACACGGACACCCGCCTGCGGCTGGTGCTGCACATCGACCTGAACATGATGATGAAGATGATGATCGGGAACAAGCTGCAGGGGGCGCTGGACCAGATTGCCGAGGGTCTCGCCAACGCGATGAACGCCGCGCCGCAGGTTTAGGCAAATGCCCGCCGCAGGTGAAAGCGGCACGAAACAGCGGGCCCGTGCACATGCAGGCCCGTATGTCCGGAACGCGATTCCCGAAAGGGAAAGGTGTTTGCTGCGCCGCCGCAGGGAACATGCCGCCAGAAGCGGTGTAAGACGACAACCCGGCCCGGCGGGAACGGCTCGACGCAGGGATTCGCCGGCGGATTGGAAATATCTCCGACCGGCCCCGACGACGCGCAACCGGCGTAACAGGCAAACCGGATTGGGCCCCGTTGCCGGATTTACGGTCATGCGGGTGCGAAAAGTCCCGGGGAGAAACCGGGATGCATGCCGGAGGAGGGGCCTTTCGGGAAACCCCGGCACGACACATGCGACTATGAAACCGACAACCTATATATCCGCCTTGCTCGGGGCACAGCAGTCCTCCGACGGGAAACGCCCTGCATGCGACTTCGACCTCATAAGCCGCTATTTCTACAACCGGTCGACCGAAGAGCAAACCTGCCAGCACATCGACGCCGAAACCACGTCCGACCTCGACCTCAACGCCGTCTTCGAGCGCATCGACCGCACCACCTCCAAAGTCGGGCAACAGTACCTCTACGACCGCCTGCGCACCCTCCGGGGTACGCAAGACGCCGAAGCTTTCGGGAGCGACACGGACTGTTTCGCCGCGAACGGCGAACTCACGGCAAACTGCATGAAATCCCTCGCACGGCTGTCGGACGACGAGGTGTACGGTTTGCAGAACCTGATTTTCGACACCCCGGCAAAGGTGCGGTACATCGCATGGGTTTACCCGCTCACGGCACTGGCCGCAGCATCCCTGCTGATAAGTCCGTTCTATCCGCTGTTCCTGCTGCTCTTCATGGCTGTTTTCGCCGCAAACCTCTACATCCATTACAGCAACAAACTCAATGTTTCGCTCTACGGCTCGGCTGTGAAACAGCTTTCGCGGGCCCTGCGCACGGCACGCGAACTGGCTGTCGAAGAGGTTCCCGGCACGGAAGCGGCCACGGAACAGATACGGCAGGTAGCCGAGGTCGAACGCCGCAGCCGGGTGGTGGGCACGCAGGGCGACAGCGCCAACGAACTGGCGGCCGCCGCATGGCTGCTCATCGAGCTGGTCAAGGTCGCTCTAAACATCGAGGTGATTCTTTTCCACCGCTTTATCGGCAGCATCACGGCGCGGCGCGGCGCAATCCACAACGTATTCCGCTTTATCGGCAGAACCGATGCGGCGATTTCGGTCGCACGGCTGCGCAGCGAAACCGCGACCTGCCGTCCGCAATTCATCGACGGCAAATACCTCAAGGCCGTGCAGGTCGCGCATCCGCTAATCGACGGCTGCGTGGCCAATACGCTCGAACTCGACGGCACGGGACTGCTGCTCACGGGCTCCAACATGTCGGGCAAGACGACTTTCATCCGCACGCTGGTTCTCAACGCCCTGCTGGGCGAAACGCTCGACATCTGCTTCGCGGCATCCTACACGGCGCCCTACATGAAACTGTACAGTTCGATCCGCATCTCCGACGACATTACCGAGGGTACGAGCTACTACCTGCAGGAGGTATTGACCGTCAAGCGTTTCCTCGATGCGGCGCAAGGGGCGGCGCCCTGCCTGTTCGCCCTCGACGAACTGTTCAAGGGCACGAACACGACCGAGCGGATCGCCGCCGGGAAAGCCGTGCTGGCCCATCTCAACCGCGGCCCGCATATCGTGCTGGTATCGACGCACGACATCGAACTGGCCGAACTGCTGTACCGCGACGGCTACGAGCTGCACCATTTCCGCGAGGAGGTGGTCGACGGCAAACTGATTTTCGACTACCAGCTCCACACGGGGCCGTTGACGACCCGCAACGCCATACGCATCCTGGAACTGTACGACTATCCGTCCGAACTGATTGCGGAGGCCTACGAGGTACAGGAAAAACTGTCGGGACAACCGGACGGGCGGGAATAAAAAGCGGCAGCCCGTGAGGGCCGCCGCTTCGGGATTCTGCGCCGGATTGGATTGCAGCATTCAGATTTTCGGTTTCTGGAGCATCCGGATAACCAGCGACGCCCCGTAAATGAGCATGCCGTACATAATCGAGATAAACGACACTTTGAATCCGCCGAGCAGCAACGACAGCGAAATATCGCCCGCCTGCTGGATAACGCCAAAGGCATGATACATGCCCAAAATCTGGAGGAAGATACCGGTTACCAGGGCCAGCAGGCCAATCTCCTTCACCCACGCAGGGGCTTTCCATGCGGCGAACAACATGCAAATCAATTCGACGGTCAGCAACGACATCTGATAGGAGCCGCCTTGCAAGAACAAATCAAACATAACGGTTGAATTTTAAACGGTCAAGGGATTATTCCCATTGGCAAAGATAAGCCGCTTGCGCCCGAAACGGTGCAAAACCGGGCTGCCGAATCCCGTCGTCATCCGGTCGAATCCCGCTGTCGGGCTCCCGGCCCCGTCTGCGGCGGTTTTGGCCGTCATGCGAACGATTTATTTACCTATATTTGTAGAAAAGGATTCCGCATGAAACATTTTCTTCCCGTCGCATGGTGGCTCGCAGCCACGGTCGTAATCGCCCTCGTATTGGTCAGCCTGGGATACCGTTTCGGGGAAGCCCTGCAACTGGGCGTACCGTTCCTGCCGGGCATGCTCGCAGCCCGTTATTTCGTGCCGCAACTATCGTTCGCCGATCGCCGGAAAGGCATCTTCGACGCGGTCTACCTCACACTGGCGATACTCTGCATCGAATACCTGTCGCTGATTCTGACCGGACGTTACATCCTCGACATCTACCCCTCCGAAATGCCGGATATCCTGCTCAATCCGGTTTTCCTGCTGCTGGTTCCGGCCGCTTTCGTGACGCCCGAAATAATGCTCGAAAACTACATCGCCGCACGCCATCCCTACGACAAAACGATTCGCTTCGTATCCGACCGGCGGAGAATCACGCTCGACCCGGCGGAGATACTCTACGTCGAATCGAACGACAGCGAAGTCTGGCTGCACACCGCCGACGGCGCAGCCTACCGCACCAAGACACGCATTTCGCAATGGGAGTCGCAGCTGGACAGGCGGTTTCTGCGCATCCACCGGTCGTACATCGTCAACACCGGACACATCGACGAGTACCACTCCGCACGCGTGACGGTCGGCGGACAAAGCATCGAAATATCCCGCAAATACAAGGAAGAGGCGCGGCAGCGGCTCGGCACCCCCTCCGCAAGCGTTCCCGAGCGCACCGATTCGGCCCAACGGGAATAATTGCCAACAACCGCGGCACTCCGGCCATTGTCCGGGAGCAGGAAAGTCGTGATATTTGCATTGGAAAACATATCCCGGCAAACGGCGCTGTGCACCGCACGACGGAGTACTAAAAAACAAGTTATGAAAAAGTATGATGCTGTCATTATCGGCTTCGGCAAAGCAGGCAAGACCCTCGCTTCGGAGCTGGCAGGGCATGGCTGGAGCGTCGCCATGATCGAACGCTCGGACACAATGTACGGGGGAACCTGCATCAACATCGGCTGCATACCGACCAAGGCCCTGATTCACAGCGCCGGAATGGCGGCAGCCGGGCATCCGCAGACTTTCGAACAACGGCGCGACTATTACAGGCAGGCCGTCGCCTCGAAAACTACACTGGTCGATTTGCTGCGGGACAAGAACTACCACAAGCTGGCCGACAACGGCCGTATCGACGTGCTGACGGGCCAGGGCGGTTTCCTGTCGCCGGAAGTCGTAGCCGTGAAAACCGCGGCGGGGACGCAGGAGGTAACCGGCAAATACATCTTCATCAACACCGGCGCAGAAACGGCGCTGCCGCCCATAGACGGCATCGCGCAGAGCAAACGGGTCTACACGAGCACCTCGATTATGGAGCTCGAAGAGCTGCCGCGGCACCTGGTTATCGTAGGCGGAGGATATATCGGGCTGGAATTCGCCTCGATGTACGCCTCGTTCGGCTCGAAAGTCACCGTACTCGAAGGATTCGCGGAACTGATTCCGCGCGAAGACCGCGACGTCGCGGCCGCCGTGCAGCAGGTGCTGGAAAAGCGAGGCATCGCATTCCGCATGCAGGCCAAAGTCGGCCCTGTACGCGACACCGCACAGGGCGTAAGCGTCACGGTCACCGATGGACAGACCGGCGGGAATTACGAAATTACAGCCGATGCGGTACTGCTCGCCACGGGACGCAGGCCTGCGACGGAGGGGCTGAACCTTGCAGCGGCAGGCGTGGAAACGACCGAACGGGGCGCAATCAAAGTCGACGGGCACCTGCACACGACAGCGCCCCGCATCTATGCCGTAGGCGACGTAACGGGCGGCCTGCAGTTCACCTACGTTTCGCTCGACGACTACCGGATCGTACGGGACGAACTGTTCGGCCGCGGCGAGCGGACGACCGCCAACCGGGGCCCAGTACCCTATTCGGTCTTCATCGATCCGCCCCTCTCGCACGTAGGCATGCACGAGGAGGAGGCCCGCAAAGCAGGGCTCGACATCCGCGTCAACACGATTGCCGTCGCCTCGTTCCCGCGTTCGCGGATACTGGGCTCGGCAGAGGGCGTGCTCAAAGCCGTAATCGATGCGAAAACCGATCTGATACTGGGCTGCACGCTCTTCGGGCCCGAATCGAGCGAAGTCATCAATACCGTCGCCATGGCCATGAAACACGGCATCACGGCACGCGAGGTGAGCAATTCGATCTACACGCACCCGAGCATGAGCGAGTCGCTCAACGACCTGTTCGCCTGAAACACAGAAGTGCTTCCCGCAGCACGGACTATCCGGCAGGGGAGAGCAAAAGGGCCGGAGCAATGCTCCGGCCCTTTTATTCTGCCGTTACAGCGAATCGCATCCAGCCCGGCCGCCCACGCTGCGGCATTGCTTTCGCCCTATCGCCGCACGCACGGTTCCGCCATGGCCGCCGCCACACAACGTATCGTGGGAAAAGCATCGCGCAGGTGGTCGGCGACCTCGGCGGGCGTACACCACGCGACACACTCGATTCCCTCCTCGGTCTGGGGCGTAAGACTGTCGCATCCCGCCGTGTGCAGTTCGTACCAATGGGTGCGTTTCAGCTCCCAGCGCCCGGTCTTCGGGAAGTAATAGGCGTGCAGCGTATCGCAGAGCGGGCGCACCACTTCGGAGTTGACGCCCGTCTCCTCCTCCACCTCGCGGGCGGCACACTCTTCCATCCGCTCGCCGCATTCGAGATGGCCTTTCGGCAAGTCCCAGCGGCCGTTGCGGCGCATCATCAGCCACTCGCCGCGGTCGTTGACAACCACGCCGCCCGCCGCCTCGACCGGCGTGAACCCTTCGGCAAAGGCTGCGAACGCCCGCTCGGGGTCGGGCGCGACGACCGCCACACAGTTGTGCGATTCGAGAATTTTCGTTACCTTCGCTCGTGATACGTCCCCGCCGCTCCCGGACACGACGGCACAACACCCGTCACCGGGAGTTTCCGCGGTGAAAATCACGACTTTATCTGCAAAATATACGGTACGGTCCATGCATGTTTGATTTGAACGCAAAAATACGAATAAATAGAAGAAACCCGGACTGAAATGAAAAAATTATTCCTTTTTATGGCTATTGCAGCTGTGGGACTGGGCGCATGCGACGATAAGCGTCCGCAGCCCCTTCCAATCGACAACGCCCTGACGGCCGACGAAATCGCCGCAGGCAGGCTCACCCCCGAGGTGATGTGGAAAATGAGCCGCGCAGGCTCCTCGTCGCTCTCGCCCGACGGCAAAACGCTCCTCTATGCGCAGACCGACTACAACATGGCCCAGAACCGCGGCGTGACGACCATACGGGTACAGGACATGGCCTCGGGCGCCGTGACGCGCCTCACCGACACGGCATCGAACAACGCCGACCCCAAATGGAGTGCCGACGGACAGAAAATCTACTTTCTCTCCGACCGCAGCGGCTCGATGCAGGTGTGGCGGATGAACGCCGCGGGCGGCGATGCGGCCCAGATAACGGGCAGCGGCAAAAGCGAGGGTGTTCCCGAGGTCGAAGGCTTCGGTGTCAGCCCCGATGAAAAGCACATCTGGTGGGTGCAGGCCGTGCAGACGGCACGGCGCAAATCGTCGGACGTCTACGAAGACATGCCGAAATCGAAAGCCCGCATCTACGACGATTTGATGGCCCGCCACTGGAACTACTGGGATGAAGGCTCCTACCGCCACATCTTCATCGGCGAACTGGGCAAGGGCCTCGTGACGGGAGGCACGGACATCATGCCCGACGCACAGTGGGACGCTCCGCTGGCCCCCTATTTCGACATGGCCGAAATCGCGTGGAACAATGCCGGAACGATGCTGGCCTACACCTGCAAACCGCTCACCGGAACCCAATACGCCGAATCGACCGACTCGGATATCTTCGTCTATGTACTCGAAAGCGGCCTGACGCAGAATATCTGCAAACCGGTCAACGTCAACACCGGGGAGCCAATCGTATCGGACATGGCCGTCATGGCCGGCTACGACAAATACCCCGTCTGGTCGCCCGACGACACGAAAATCGCATTCCTCTCGCAGCGCCGGGCCGGCAACGAGTCGGACAAGGCCCGCCTGTTCCTGTACGATTGCCGTACGGGTGACCTGCAAGACCTGACCGAGGATTTCGACTACAACGCCATGAACGTCGTCTGGGACGGCAACGACCTGATTTACTTCATCGCCCCGATCGAGGCGACGCACCAGATATGCCGCATCGCCCCCTCGGTGGGCGAAGTGGAGGTGGTGACGCGCGGCGACCACGACATCAACGCTTTCTCGAAAGCCGGGGATAAAATCGTCGCCGAAATGTGCACGATTTCGATGGCCACGGAGTTCTTCGGCATCGACCCCGCAGACGGCAAGCTGACACAGCTCTCGGCCATCAACAAACCGGTTTACGACAACATCAAAATGGGCGAGGTGCAGAAGCGCTGGGTCAAGACTACCGACGGCAAACAGATGCTGACGTGGGTGATCCTGCCGCCCGACTTCGACCCTGCGAAGAAATACCCCACCCTGCTCTACTGCCAGGGAGGCCCGCAGAGCGTCGTGTCACAGTTCTGGAGCTACCGCTGGAACTTCCAGTTGATGGCCGCGCAGGGTTACGTCGTCGTGGCGCCCAACCGCCGCGGCCTGCCCTCGTTCGGACAGGAGTGGCTCGACCAAATTTCGGGCGACTACTCGGGCCAAAACATCCGCGACTACCTCTCGGCCATCGACGACGTTGCCAAAGAGCCGTGGGCCGACGAAACCCGCATGGGCTGCGTAGGCGCTTCGTACGGCGGATATTCGGTCTATTTCCTCGCAGGATGCCACCAGAAGCGTTTCAAGGCGTTCATCTCGCACTGCGGCATTTTCAACTTCGAGTCGATGTACGGCCAAACCGAAGAACTGTTCTTCATCAACAACGACTACGGAGGCCCCTACTGGGACGAGTCGAACAAGGTAGCGCAGCGCTCCTACGCCAACTCGCCGCACAAGTTCGTCGAGAAATGGGACACGCCGATTCTGATTATCACGGGCGAATACGATTTCCGCATCCCCTACACGCAGTCGCTGGAGGCTTTCACCGCCGCACGCGTACGGGGTATTCCAGCCCGCCTGGTCGAGTTCGAAAACGAGGCGCACCAGGTCTTCAAACCCCAGAACTCGCTCGTCTGGAACCGCGAGTTCTTCGGCTGGCTCGACAAATACGTGAAATAGCCCTCCTGCCTCCGCAGTATGCGGCCGCCCGGGATTCCGGGCGGCCGTTTTTGTGTATCACGTAAACCCTTCCGCTCTTTTTCAAACCGTTTCAGCCCTATTGCCGCCTGTCAAATCAATCGGTTCGTTGAAAAAATCCGCCGGTTCGTTGAATTTATTTTCATCCGCCCTCCGGGAATCCTATTTTTGCTCTCGACGCATTTAACAGATTTGACTATGAAGAAAGTAACCACCCATCGGGAGGGAAGGCCGTGCTATGTCGCGCCCCTGCTCGAACAGATCGATGTGCAGACCGAGAAAGGGTTTGCAACCTCCTATCCAGGCGGCGACGTGGAGCCCGTAAGTGTCGGCACACAGAGCTACGACGACTTTTATACGAATTACGAATAAAGCGCCGCAGCCATGAAAAACATCGACAAGACATTATCCATCCTTGCTGCGGCTGCCATGCTGGCAGGTTGCAGCAGCTACGATGAAACGAACGATCTGGCGCCCGCGGGCAACGGCACGTACGTGCAACTCCTCGCCGAGGTTACCGCCCAACCCGAATCCCGGGCCGGAATCATCGTCGACGGGACCACTTTCACCGGCGTGTGGGAAAACGAAGACGCCATGGGCGTATTCCCGTCCATCCCCGGAACAGAAGCGTATTCGCCCCTCCAGCGGTTCGTCTACAACAGCAGCGAATTCGCATTCGAGGGCTCGCTCCCCTCTTCCGAATCGGGCGACTGGAGCTACCTCGCATTCTATCCGCACACCACCGTGAACGGCAAGACGGTCAGCGTGCCGTTCGGCAACCTGCGGACACAGCAGGGCAACGCATTCAATTGCGCCTACGACGCACTGGCCGGCGAACTGGCATCATTCCAGAACGCCGCCCCGGGCAAGACCGACGAGGGCGAAACCGTACGTTTCAACCTCCACCGCCTCACCTCGATTCTCAACCTGGAGTCGAAAAGCGGCGGCGTCAGCGACAAGGTGCGCTACGTTCTGCTCACCTCGGAGAACAAGGCACAGCCCATCTCGGCGGCAAGCCTCGATTTCGACCTGCTGCAGGCCGGTGCGGACGCAGCCCTCACCACGACGGACGCCACGAACGTCATCGCACTCGGATTCGAATCCGGCAGCGCACCGGCAGCCAATGCCCTCGACGCATTCTTCAACATCATGCCGGGCAATTACGACAAACTGACGTTCGACGTAATCACCGAGGCCAAACAGATCGGCACGGCATCCTTTACGCGCAACGACCCCGACCGGAAGCTCGTTGCAGGCAAACTCTACCAGCTGTCGACCGGGCTGCAATTCTCCGATATCGCGCAACCGACGTTCGTATGGCCCGGCGAGGACGGTAAAGCCATCGACGAAGTACACGAAATCACCACCGACGAGAGCGGGACGAGCCTCGACTACTCCGCCGCCGTCACCATCGACGTGCCGGGCGGCATCGCCGGGCTCGAAGTGCGGATTACATCGGCGGCACTGAATGGGAACGGACTCGACCTCGAGCTGCTCAACCTGTTCAACGACGAATTGGAACTGCCCGGCATGAGCAGCGGCAAAGCCATTCAGTACCAGAAGAGCACGGTCTTCGACATCACGCAGCTCGTTCCCCTTATCATGATTCTCCCGGGAGCCGACCCCGGCAGCGACCACATTTTCGAGGTCACCGTGACCGACCTGGCGGGAAACACCGCACTGACGACGCTGACATTCCGCGTTCCCGGGGGCACACCGTCCGCGCCTGCCGCAACCTATAACAACGACGCAAACCTGTGGAAGAATACGGCATCGCTGACAATCACCAACGTTACCGCCGGTACGCAGCCGGTACTGGAGTACCGAATCGACGGGACGCAAGCGTGGAAAGAGGCAACCGTCACGGCAGGGAGCGACGACAGCCATACGGCCACGATAGCCCCGGACTGGACGGAAGACGTAAATCCGAGCGGACTGACGATTCACACGGTCGATCCGACGACGGGCATCTTCGCCAAAAACACCTATGAGTACCGGCTCAAGGTAAACGACGAAGTAGTGGATTCAGGAAAATTCACACCCGCGGACAACAGCGGGGATTCGATTGAAAACGGCGACATGGAAGGATGGGGCACCAAAGCGGCCCCGGACAACGCATCCAAGACGATTCCCGATCCGAACGCAGCGGGCAACACGTTCTGGGCCAGCGGCAACAACACGTACATGGCGACACTCACAGGCGGCAAAGCGGCGAAATTATGCCTGCAGAATACGGACAAAGCGGGCCGGGGCAGCACTTCCTGCGCCGAGCTCTCCGCACAGAACGTATTCTCCGTATTCGCTGCGGGCAACCTGTTCACGGGAGATTTCACCATGGACGGTTCGGTAGGCTATGCCCAGTTCGGCCAGAAATACGATTATTCCGCCCGACCGACCGGACTGAAACTGAAATATGCGGCGACCATCAACAAAATCGACAAGGTAGCCAACAGTGCACCGGCGACCAAGGATGACATCGACAAAGCCCGCATTTTCGTCTGCATCATCGACTGGAGCGCCCGGCATTCGGTAAAATCAGGTACTTCAATCGATGTGAACACGTTCTGGGACCCGGAAACAGCAAGCAGCCAGCCCGAAGGCGAAATCATCGGCTACGGCTCCTATTACGTGACCGAAAGCACGGGCGACAGCATGGAGGAACTCCATATCCCGATTCAGTACTACCAACGCACGGACGCACCCCCGACAGGCAACTACACGATGATTATCTCCTGTGCCACCAGCTACCTCGGGGATTACCTGACGGGCTCCTATACGAATAAACTCTGGGTCGACGATTTCGAATGGGTATATTAGCCTTATTCCGACATCCGTTACAAAAAATCTATACGTTATCCCGAACCTCCCTGCAACTGCGGGAGGTTTTTTTGTCGTATCCGGCAAACGCACAGGTGATTGTACACGATTGACAATCCATTCCGGAACCGGCCGGCACACCGGTACGGAAAATGATAAAAACCGGGGTTTTCGTGATTGAAATACCGGAGTTTATTGAATTTATTTTCACGTCGGCCCCTTCCCGCTTACATTTGTATTGTCACTTTTAAACTTTTGCATACCATGGGAATTGTATCAACCACGAAAGGGGGGGGGAAATTTTATGTATCGCCCCACATTGAAGTAATTTTAGTTCAGGCTGAAAAGGGATTTGCAGTAACAGGCGATAATTCCAATCCAGGGGGGCCGGTATCACCGATGAGTTACGACGAAATTTATTCGGACGAATATTAAAACCTGCCTGCCATGAAAAAACTCCTCCACTTTTTTCTATTCTACTCAGTAGCCTTCACGGCACTGACCGGTTGCAGCAAGTTCGATGAAACGGACACCACACCGGAACCCGGAAACGAATCATTCATCAAGGTTTACGCTGCCAACCCCAAAGACAAAGGTACCCGGGCAAATATCAATGTCGGTCAAAATGTTTTCACCGCCGAATGGGAAGCCGGAGATGCACTGGGCATCCTACCTGTCAAAGACGGCGGCACGGCAACGGTTCAAGCCACAGCCTTTTCCTATAACACGACCGATGCCGCATTCGAAAATACGACAATCGACGGTTTCGAACCCGGCAGCGGCAAGTACCATGCATTTTATCCCCATGCAAAGGTAACCGGCACCACGGCAAACATTCCATTCGGGAACCTGCGTACCCAGACCGGCAACATTTTTAACAGCGAATTCGACGCCTTGGTTGCCGAACCGGTCGCATATACCGCCAGCGACACCGAAGCGGGCAAAATCGACAACATACCCGTTACCTTCACCTTGCACCGGCTCACTTCGATCCTTAATTTTTCAGTTACAACACCCGCAGACAAAGTAAAATATCTGCTGCTGACCTCGGGAAAAACGGAGCAGCGACTCTCGGCGTCCAGCCTCGATTTCAGCCTCGAAGACGGTAGCAGCGCTACAGTACCAGCGCTCAACGAAAATGCGTCATCGAACGTCATCGCGCTGCAATATACATCCGGCACAGGCGCTGCCAACACCGTGGAGGCTTTCTTCAATGTTCCTGCCGGCAACTACGACAACCTGACATTCGACGTAATCACCAGCGACAAGCAGATTGGATCCGTCACCGTACGGCGCAACGACGACGCCAATCCGTTCAGGGCAGGCACGCTTTATAAAAAGGAGATTGCCGACATGACATTCTCTGCCATCACCGCCCCATCGCTCATATGGCCGAAAGAAGACGGAAAGGAAATCGGCGACATACACGACATCACATTGGATGAAACAGGCTCGAGCCTTAATTATTCCGCCGCTGTCAATATTGTAGTCCCGGGTGGTATTGGAGAACTGAAAGTCGACATCGACTCGCCGGCCTTAAACGAAATAGGTATTACGACATTGGATATTTTCAACGACACGGAAATTCCTGGCCTGGGTATTTTATATAAAGATTTAGAATTGAGTTGCGCAACAGATGTCCAATACCAGAAGACTTGTATATTCAATATCACGAATCTCGTTCCGCTGATTCTCGTACTCGATCAGATGGGCATCGAGAGCAGTAAAATCTATTGCCAGCATACGTTCAAGGTAACCGTCACCGATCTTGCGGGACAATCCACAAAGCAATCGCTGATTTTCGATGCATCCAAAATCGCTTTGACATCCGCAGACCCATGGGCCAACACGGCGACGTTCACATTGAAGAATATTCCCGCCGATGCCGCGTCAGTAAATGTATATTACAAAAAATCGACATCCACCACATGGCAGACCGCAACCGTCAATGCAGCCAAGACAGCAGCAACGATAGAACCGGAATGGGAAACAGTAGCCGACGCCTCGGTTACGCCGTGTTATCAAATCAATCCGGAGAAAGGCGTGTTCGCAAGCAACACATACGACTATAAATTATCTGTTGACGGCTCTGACTATACAGGGCAATTTACCATGAAACCCGGAATGACGATTGCCAATGGGAATATGGACACGTGGTATTTTAATACTAAAAATGCTTGGTATCCCCATTCAGATGACTCTACAGGCAACCTTTGGGCAACAGGCAATCCGGGAACATCTTTGATTACAGATAATGCGACAAAAACTAAAGTCAACTTAACCGTTCCTATAGATAATGGCACTGGTAAAGCTGCATATCTGAAATCACAACAAATTGACGGTAAATATATTGTATCTATAAATAAATTTGGTGCCGGAAATTTATTTGTAGGCGATTTTGGAAAAATCGTAGTAGTAGGAGGTCAAGGCGCTCAAGTCAAATTCGGAAAAGAATATGAATTTACCGCTCGCCCAACCGGCCTTAAGTTGAAATATAAAAACACGGTCGGCAATATTAATTATATCGGCAGTAAGACCGGTGTAACGGAATCGGACATCGATAAAGCCCGCATTTTCGTCTGCCTGTGCAACTGGTCGGGACAGCACACCGTCGATACAACCAAAGAATCGACCTATTTCGACCCGACAGATCCCGACAGGCAAGCCAGCGAAGGAGAAGTCATCGGGTACGGCGACCTGCAAATCGGCGAAACCCACGCAGAATGGACTGAAGTAACGATTCCTATCGTTTATAACGATAAAGTAAATAAACCGGGACACGATAAGAAATCATATCTGGTTATTTCCTGTGCTGCCAGCATCTATGGTGATTATCTTTGCGGAAGTACAAGCAACGATCTGACCGTAGACGACTTCGAATGGGTTTATTAATCACCTATCGACACCCGTTACACAAAATCTATACGTTATCCCGAACCTCCCTGCGACCGCGGGGAGGCTTTTTTGTCATATGCGCCGGCCGGCCGCATCAAAAACGGAACGGAATCGGACATATCGGAGAGGCAATCGGAGTTTTCATGATGAAATTCCGGTAGTTCGTTGAATTTATTTCTACCTTTTAGGAACTGTCGTTATTTTTGCACAATATTATGGCTATGTACTTTCCCCCAAAAGTCACGGCCAGAAATACCGTTGCGAAAGTAAATTCAAAACATCACTTTAATTATCGATATGAAATTATCCCCCACCCTCTTGGCGGTTCTCCTTGCGGCAAGCCTCCTCCTGACAGGCTGCAAGGACGAAGAACCCAATTACAAAAAGGATAACGGCGAGACTCCCGAACCGCCCCGGACAAGCGGATATGTGGATGTATCGAGCCTGGCCCTGCATATCGTCACCGACACGGAAACGATAACCTCGCAGACCCGCGCGGAGGAGGAAGCCCCGGATACGAATGATTTCTCCATCGCCATCTACGACGCCGCGGACACCAAAGTTCGGGAATTCAGGTACGCTGAAAAGCCCGCAACGGCCATCGAACTGCCGGCCGGCAGCTATACGCTCAAAGCCATCTCCGGCGAGATTCCCGAAGCAGGCTGGGATACGCCCGCCTATGCAGGGGAGCGGTTTGTTGCCATCGAGCGGGAGAAAACGGTATCGGTAACCGACCTCACCTGCACGCTCGCGAACATCAAGGTTTCGGTGGAATACCCCGCGGAGATCTCCGGCCAGCTCGGTGAAGACACCAAAGCCGAAGTCACCATCGGGGCGAACACGCTGACCATCGCCAAAGACGAAACGCGCGCCGCCTATTTCAAGGCACCGGCCCTTACCAACTCCCTGTCCCTGAAAATCACCGGCTCTTTAGGCCAGACCCCTATCGACATACAGGAAACGATCGAAGGGGTCAAAGCGGGCCAATGGCGAAAAATATGCCCGGACATCGTCATCGAGTCCCAGCCCGAAATCGTATGGAAAGACTATGACATCGACCAGCGTTACGACGTCGTCGAGAACATGGTAATCGAGGTTTCCATCACGGCCGGCAGCGGCATCAGCGGCCTGACCGTGGACATTACCGGCACCCCCGAATTCATCCAGGCCCTGGAAGATATGCAGCTCGGACAGCACCTCGATCTGGTCAATCCCGGAACTACGGAGGAGATGCTGAAAACCCTGGGCTTCCCCACCGGCGAGGATGCCAAACAGAAGAGCGTATCTTTCGATATCTCCGAATTCATTCCGCTGTTGAGCATGTTCGGCGACGGCGACTATGATTTCAAAATCACCGTCACCGACAACAGCAACAACACGACAATCAAAACACTGATGTTCCGCGTAGGCGCCACGCCTCCCGATCCGGGCACCGATTTCCCCGGCGGCGACATCGAAGATTTTTAAGTTATTAAGCACAAAACCACGCTACTATGAATTATCTCCATAAGGCAACCCTGCTCATCGCCGCCTCTGCATCAGCGTTCGTGAGCTGTACGGACGACGTCGAAGGGCCCACGACCTGCCCCGCCGACAAAACCCGGGTATCGTTCTATGCCGAAATCCCGGACGAAGAACTGACCCGTTCGAGCATTGAAATCGGAATCGACAAATTTACGGGCAAGTGGGATACGTCGGACAATATCGGCGTCAATGCGACCGCCCCGGACAAGGAGGAGGGACTTCTGAAATTCGCCTATGACGGCAATGCATTTTCCGGCAGCCTGACCTCGTCGGCCAAAGGCGCATGGAAATACCGGGCGTTCTACCCCTATTTCGACGGTACGGAAAGCGGCACAACAATGGCCTACGTTCCTTTCGGCGGCGCACGCACCCAAAACGGCAACGACTTCAACGGAGCCTACGATGCGATGGTAGCCGACATGCTCGAATACACCGACGCCGAGCCGGGCATGGACAACGCCGGCAACGCGGTACGGTTCTCCATGCACCGCCTGACTTCGATCGTCTACCTGGACCTGTCGACGGAAGATGCGGCTGTCAAATCGGAGAAAGTCACTTCGGTAACCCTCTCTGCGGACAGGAGTATCGCCGCGAGCAGCCTTATGTTCAAATACAACCTCGAGGGTAAGTTCGACCCGGCAGAAGCCGGCGCGAAACTTTCGGACGCCTCGGACGCATGGCCGTCGAATACGATCACCACGAGCTACGAAGCCGGGAGCGAACCTTCGGCCGCCGATTTCAAAGCGTTTTTCAACATCCTCCCCGGCGAATACGGCGTATTTACGGTTACGGCAAGAACCGAAAACCACAAGGCGTCGTTCACGGTAGACCGTACGGGCAAACCGCTCGAAACCGGTAAACTGTATAAAAAGGAGAATGCCCTGACCGGATGGGAAGAGCTGGCCGGGCCGTCGGCGCTGTGGATCGGCGACGACATCGACAAAGTGCATGAGATCAAAGACCAGATGGACGTACGTATCAGGATACTCGCTGACCGGGGCATCAAGCAATTCAAGGTCAAAATCGAATCGGCAGCCCTGACCGAGCCTATCGGGGGGGGGAAGAGTTTGCTGGAAGAAGTCGGATTGGCTGCTGAAATGGATTTGGTTAATCCCGCAACCGAGCAGATGGCATCGGTATTATCCGGTTTCGGATTTCCGGTCGGCGACAGGGTCGTCAACCAGCCGGAGGCCACGGTCGACATTTCGACGCTGGTTCCGCTGATTCTGCTGGTGTCCGAGAAGCCGTCCGAGAACCACACGTTCACACTCGAGGTGACGGACAACGCCGACAATGTGGTTACGCAGCCGATAAGATTCCACAGTTCACGCCTGAACGCGATTGCCTACAACGAGGACGCCGACCTGTGGAAAAACACGGCGACGCTGACCGCCGCCGTGGCCGCTTCGGATTTCGCCGATACGAAAGTGCAATACCGCATAAAAGGCAGCGCCGGCTGGAAAGACGCCGATTTGAGCGCACCGGATGCCGACGGCATGTTTACCGCGACCATCAACCCGGCTTGGACTGCCGGCCAGAATGCCGCCGGTATCGCAATCCACAACGTCGACCCGGCAACGGGAGTTTTCGCACGGAAAACCTACGAGTACCAACTCCTGATAAATTCGGGCACCGTGGCCTCGGGCGAATTCAGCACCGGCGAAGGGGATATTATCCCGAACGGCGATATGGAAGATGCGGCCCTGCCCTGTTTCACAGAAAACGGCAGCAAAACGACGACCTTCTGGGGCAGCGGCAATAACTCGCTGACCAAATCCCTTTGCACACAAGGTGCGGCCGGTGACAACCACTATGCCCTGATGCAGTCGTCGAAGCAGTTCGTGACAATCGCAGCAGGCAACCTGTTTACCGGAACTTTCAACTATGCAAGTATGACGGGTACGGTAAAATTCGGACAGAATTACACATATACCGCCCGTCCGCGCATGATGCGTGTGAAATACCATGCAAAAGTTGGAACTGTCGATTACAACAATGCAGGCGGGCCGCTGCAAAAGGGGGAACAGGATAAAGCGCGTATATTCGTAGCCATCGTCGATTGGGACAGCCAACATACGGTAGCGTCCAAATTCGGTTTCTCCGGCTCGAGTTGCACCGGCTCGTGGGATCCCGAGCAAGGGCCCGACGTCGTAACCGAAGGAAAAATACTCGGTTATGCATCGATGTGGCTCACGGAAACGACTGCGGGCGATGAGTTGGTTTCGTCGGACGACGCACTGGAAATCCATTGGTACGATACGGAAGCCCCGGCTCCCACCGGCAGCTACACAATCGTAATTTCCTGCGCGGCGAACGCCTACGGAGATTTCTTCAACGGATGCACGACCAATCATCTCTACGCCGATGATTTCGAATGGGTTTATTAATGATTAAACGAAAAGCATATCTTATGCACAAACTCAAACTATCGATGTTGTTCCTGACGTTGTGGGCAGCCATTCCGGTCTGCGCACAGCAGGCGGAAACGACAGTCCAGAATGCGGATACGCTCGTCCGTGCGAAAACTATCAACGAAATGCGGCAGGAACGCGGCCTGACCGATACGCACAACCTCTTCGTGCCGCGCGGACAGTGGATTTTCGGAGGTACGGCCTCCTATTCGACCCACTCGAACGAAACCTACCGGTTCCTCGTGGTCGAGGGAATCGACTCCAAAGGCTACACGTTCCGCGTCAGCCCGATGATCGCCTATGCTTTCCGCGACAACATGGCGCTCGGAGGACGTTTCATCTATTCGCGCTCGCTGCTCAAGCTCGACAAGGCAGACCTGAACCTCGGCGGCGAGGATTCCGACCTCAACTTCGCGGTGAACGACTATTACTCGCTGCGCCACAGCTACTCGGTGGCCGTTATCTGGCGGCAATACATTCCGCTGGGCCGCAACAAACGTTTCGCGCTCTTCAACGAGATGCAGCTGGCGGGCGGAGGCACGCAGGCCAGCTTCGCCAAGGATTCCCCGGTGAAAGGCACCTATGAAACAGGGTATACCCTGTCGCTGGGCATTTCGCCCGGCATCATCGCCTTCGCGACGAACAACATGGCCGTCGAGGTCAACGTCGGCGTAATGGGCATCACGTACACCCATACCAAACAGGTGCACAACCAGGTGATTGTCGGCAAACGCGACGTCAGCATGATGAACTTCAAGGTCAATATCTTCTCGATAGGCCTCGGCATGGCATTCTATCTCTAAAAAACGGCACGCACATGAAACGAATTATACTTCCCATCTTATCGGTATTCATCACGCTCGGTGCCGCTGCGGAAACCGGACACGCCCTTCCCGCCGCACGGCAGGCCGGAACGGCGGCCAGCGAAGAAATACGGCCTGCGGCGGACGAAACCGCAGCCGCACGACAGGAACAGGCCGCAAAGGACGACGAAACCGCGGCTGAAAAAAGCAGGCCGGCCAACGAAGCGTATATGATTCCCGCTTCGGCGAGCGTCACCCCGAAAAAGCAGAAGCAGCCCCGTGTGGAGCGCTTCCTGCCTACGCGCAAACGCATGGACCGTGAAATCAACAAGCTCAAGTTCGCCTACAAGGGCGAAGTAATGGTCGGACTGACCGCCTCGTACGGCACGCTTTCGAGCGACGACACGGACATCATGCTCATCCTGGACAATATCAACGCCGACGGCAGCGTCGCTACGGTCAAGCCCTTCATCGGCTATTTCTACCGCGACAACAACTGCATCGGCGTCCGCTTCGGCTACCGCCACATGGGCGGAACGCTCGACAACTCCTATTTCGACGCAGGCGAGGGCAACGACCTCTCGGGGCAGCTGCCCTACATCGACCTTTCGAGCGACAACTACTCGTTCGGCATCTTCCACCGCTCGTATGCGGGACTCGACCCCAAGGGGCGTTTCGGGCTCTTCGCCGAATTCGAACTAGCCCTCTCGACAGGTACCTCGAACTTCGCCTACGACCCCGACCACAAAGAGGGCGGAGCGCCGAATCGTACGTACAGTGACAATACGCAGGTAAAACTTTCGTTTAATCCGGGAGCAGCCGTCTATATCTTCCCCAACGTGTGCGCGACGATTTCGTTCGGGTTGGGAGGCATACAGTACAGCAGCGTAACGCAGAAAGACGCCGACGGCAACAAGGTCGGCTCGCGCAAAGCCTCGAACATGCGTTTCCGGCTCAACGTCGCAGCCATCAATTTCGGCATGACGATACATTTGTGGGACAAGAAAAAGCAGTAAACCATGAGATACTTACGCATACTCTTTTCAGCCGCAGCGCTTCTTTTCGCCGCTTCGTGCATCGAAAACGACGTACCGTACCCTACCGTCGAGCTTAAAATCGCGAACGTCGAGGGACAGGGTTTCACCGTGTCGGGCATCAGCCTCGTCAACCGCACCGTCACGCTCGCGCTGGACGAAAAGACCGATATCCGCAAGGTCAGCATCGACAAGGTGACTTTCGACACCGACACCTCCAATCCGATGATGAACGACCGGGAAAAATTCACCGACCAAATCCGGACTTCACAGCCGCTGACCGGCGAGTTCGATTTGCGCTCCCCGCTCTACGTCACGCTCTCGCTCTACCAGGATTACCAATGGACAATCCGGGCCGAACAGCAAATCGAACGGTCGTTCACGGTCGTAGGACAGATCGGCTCGACAGAAATCGACACCGAAAACCGCACGGCCACGGTACTCGTAGCCGAGGGCACCGACCTGAAAGCCATTACGGTCAGCAGCCTCAAGCTGGGGCCTGCCGACATCACCGACTATTCGCCCACGGCCGAGGAGCTCTCCGCGACAGGTTTCGAAACGGTACGCCTGGTCGACGTCACCTGCCACGGCATCACGGAACGCTGGATGCTCCACGTCGAAACGACGAATGAGAAAATCGGCATCCGGGAAATCGACCTCTGGCACAACACCGCAGTCATTACGGCCGTAGTGACCCCGGAGGAGTACCGCGACGCCGAAATCCAGTACCGCCTGAAAGGCACGGACGAATGGCTGGCAACGCAAAAGGGCGCGCTGAACGAAAGCAACATCTTTACGGCCGCAGTCGCCCCCGAATGGACGAGCCTGACCAACGAGGCGGGCATACCCGTCAAGCGTCTGGTAAACACCAAAGGCATCTACGCCGGCAAGACCTACGAAATCCGCCTGCTCATCGCAGGCGAGCAGAGTAGCATCACCGAATACCAGATTCCCGCGGGCGACACCATTCCGGACAGCGGCATGGAAGACCCTGCACTCTCGTGTTTCACGATGAGAAATGAGAATGCGGAATTCTGGGCCAGCGGCAACAACACATTCGCGGAAAAACTCTGCACACAAGGGACTTTCAACGGAATGGGCGGCAGCCACTGCGCCATGCTGAAAGCCGCAAGCCCCGCTATCGTCGACCTTGCCGCAGGCAACCTGATGTCGGGCATATTTTACAAGGACGGCCTGACGACGGGCGTCGTGGAGTTCGGACAGCCTTACAACTGGACGGCACGCCCCACGGGCATGAAAGTGAAATACCACGCAACGCTCGGCATCGTCAATGCCAGCAAGCATGCCGGGGCTCCTATCGGCAAAGGTGACCCGGACAAAGCCCGCATTTTCGTCGCCATCATCGACTGGAACGCCCGGCACCGGGTCGCTTCGGGCACCAAAGCCCCCACGGGCACCTGGGATCCGGCCGCAACCACGGCGACCGACGAGGGCAAACTCATCGCCTACGGTTCGCTGTTCATCGACAAGTCGACCGAGGGCGACCGGATGACGGAAGTTACGCTGCCGCTCAATTTCTACGATTCCGATGCGGCGCGTCCCACGGGTAAATACGGCATTATCATCTCCTGCTCCACGAGCGCCTACGGGGACTTCATGGTCGGATGTACGACCAACGTGCTGTACGTGGACGATTTCGAATGGGTCTACTAAACCGCATTGCGGCGGGCTGCGCACCGGGTTTCGCTCCGGCAGCCGTAGATTACTGGCGGGCAAGGCGAAACAGTCGCCGCAAAGCGCCCCGGAACGCCGCTAAACCCGACCGACCGGCAGGATGCCCGACCGGTATAAACAGAAAAGGCTGAACCCGACGGGGGTTCAGCCTTTTCTGTTTTCGAATTCTTATTTTTCCTGCCGACAGGGATTACCTCACGGCAATCCGGCAGTATTTGTCGTAGCGTCCTATCACGTCGTTCACATAGGCCAGCGTCTGCCGGCTGCCGGTGAAGCGTCCGCATTTGACCACTTCGCTTTCGTAGTATTCGGGGTCGGCCTTGAGTTGCAGGTAACGGGCGACCACCTCCCACGAGTTAGGGTTCTCACCATTGAGCCGCGCCAGGCGACGTGCATCGTTCACATGGCCGATACCGCTGTTATACGAGGCCAGGATGATACTCATGCGATCTTTGTCGGAAGTTCCGGCAGGGAACCGGAGCGTGCTCATAATCTTCGACATCAATTTGTTGGCCAGCCAGATATTGGTTTCCGGATTGGCAATCCGTTCGGCGGGAACGTCGAACTGGCGTGCTACCGAGGGCATGATCTGCATCAGTCCGCGTGCCCCGCTGCGCGAGGTGATGTCGGGCGTGAAGCGCGATTCATGATAGGCGATGGCACTCATCAGGCGCCAGTCGTGCCCCTCCTTTTCGCTGATGTTGCGAATGATGTTGTCGTAGGCCGAAATCACGTAATCGCCGTCGCGAAGCAGCGAATTGGCGTAACCGGCCGAATTGTCCAGCAGCATGTCGTCCGTCACGGGTGCGCTGAACTGGGCGTTAAAGCCGTAGAAAGTCGTCAGAATTGTTAAGAACGCAAAAGTTAAAACTGTCTTTTTTAACATAAACGGTTGTTTTGCGGGCAGTTCACACCGCGCAGAACAGGACGCTAATCATAGAAACCCCATGAGATACCGATCTTAAACATGCCCGGATTGAGCGGATAGTCCGCCACGGAGAAATACTCCCCGTTGCCGAGCAGGCCCTTGTTTACATGCTGATATTTCAGGAATATCCGCATTCTCTTCCACTTTCCCATAACGAAAGCATCCATGTAGGGGTAATTCCCCACTTCGATCTCACGCTGGTTGTAATAGGCCGACAGTGCGGGATTGTAACCGGGCGCATAATAACGCGAGTTATAACGTCCGTCCAATCCGATCTGAAGGCGAAGCACATTGCGCACGACCCAGAATTCGTAATAATACGAGAGGAAGGCGCTAAAAAGCGGAACGGGTGCAACTTCTTGATTCGTACTCCACTGCAACAATACCCTGTTGTCCAAATGAAGTCCGCCGAGGCGGAAATCTTTGCGAGCGTACACACTCGTGAGGCTTACGCTTCCGTTGTGCTGGGCGATGTTGCTGTCCGAACCGTAATAAATCTTGTCGTTGACAATGCCCTGCCATGCTCCCGCTTCAAATGCATAATCGGGAACCGAAAACTTCGCCTCGAAGCGAGTTTCATTCTCCTTACTCAAAGGAGTGGACCACACAAAGTGGTTCGAGAAAAGATTCTCCTGCCAGTAGTTGGGCGAACGCCGGTCCATCGAGAACCGGCCTTCGAGAATCAGGGGGTGTCCGCGGAGATAGCCCGTCAGCGCCAGATGGGCGCCTATGGTGAGATCCCCGCCTCTGTATCCCGACGGGTAGAACTTGAGGTTCGCATCCCAGTCGACATATTTTTTTATTTTGCCTCCGACGGAGCCGTATGCGAAGTAACTGGTTTTGTTGACTTTCGTATACTTTCCCGTCAGGTAGTCGTTCATTTCGAACTGCGAGTAGGTATGCATGTCGATACCGATACCAGCATCAATCGTGCCGACCACCCCGTTGCGATCCCAGGGCTGCGCCTGGACGAAGAAGCGGTTCGAGATGACGCGCTCGTAAATCGAGTCGCGGGTCTGGGTCGGGTTGATATACCAGTTCTGGTAATACTGCATCGTATCCGCCACGAAATTGCCCTGGTCGTCGCGGTGGCCGCGCTCGTTGATGTATTCGGCATACTTGTCGGTATAGACCTTGCTCCAGGAACTGTACTGGAACGAGTGGCCTATGAAGACCGTCGAGAGGTCTGCCAGCGAAAAGTCCTCGTCGGTAACCCGCTGCAACGGAAGCGCATAGGACTGCGTGATGAAAAACGCGTTGTTGCGGTAGGTATTCTGCGCCTCGGCATCCGAGAGCTTCATCGGCACGCCCGAGGGCATCTGGAACGTCGTGTCGGCAATGGCCCACAGCCCGACCACACCGCCGTTCTCCTGCTGTTCGATATGGTTGTTGTAATAGGCGGCATGCACCGAATAACGTTTGCCCGTATGGTTGAAAGCCACCGCGAGGTTGTGGTTTTTGGTACGCGACCAGATATACTGTCCGCGCGTTCCCCGCGCCTTGTAATCGACATTGAAGCCCGTCGAGGGAGAAATGTTCTGCGCATGCATGATGTTGAAGTTCTCCTCGCGGAAGCGTTTCTGCCCGGACTCGATGTAGGTCATGCGGATAATCGGCCGCTTGGAGTTGTAGAACCACACGTTCTCCATGTCGTAAATGTAGGCGTAATAGGGACTCGCAAAACTGAAGTCAAAGAACTGCGGCCGCCGGAAATAGTTCATCGGAAGCGACGTCTGTCCCAGGGCCCCCTGCGCCATGTCGCCCACCTCTTCACGGTAGAACGGGTAGTCGATGCGCCAGTCGGTCAGCGTGGTGTCGAGCGGGCCGATTTCCACGCGGTTGTATTCGCGCTTGACGTTCCAGCGGAAGTTGTTCAGGGCGCGCACCGAATCGCTGAAAAAATAGGATTCGAGCGGCTTGCGAATACGGCGCTCTTTCTTGGTCGTATCCTGCGGCTGTTCCTGGCCCTCTTCCCCCTCCTCGCCGGTCTGCTCATAGGGATTGGTTCCGTACATGCTTCCCGTCTGTCCGCGCTGCTGGGCGCGCATCAGCGTCTTGGCATCGAAACCCTGCGAACGGACAATGCCGGGGACTGCGAGAAACAGACCGAGCAAAGCTGTCAGCAATATTCTATTCGGCAACTTCGTCATAGAACGCAAATCCGCGGCAAATATAATTAAAAATTTTAAAATACACAACTATTCTTCGGCACAAGCGCCTGAACGACGGTTCCTTAACATCAGCATCCACCTTACGGTCGACATGACGATATAGAGCAGGATGATAATGGGGACAGCCGGGATGCCCAAGGCAACCAACAGGACAACAGACAGGGCAATAAAAATATAACGGATCTCGTTGCCTTTAAAGGCAAAACTCTGAAACTTGAAAGCGAACATCCGAACAGGCGAAATAAGCAGCCACGACATGGCCGGCACCATCAGCAGCACCCAGCCCCCTTGGTTGAAACCCGTCTTGGCGTCCATCCAGCCCAACGCAACGAAAAACAGCGCATTGGCGGGGGTCGGAAGGCCGCAAAACTCGGTATGCTGCGTTTCGTCGATATTGAACTTCGCCAGCCTCAGCGCCGAGAAAGCCGTTACGAGGAAACAGAGGGCGCTGCCGCCGTAACGCGACCAGGCATCGGCATCCGCAGGCAAGGAATTGTTCCACAGGACGAAAAGTACAGCCGCCGGGGCGAACCCGAACGAAACCATGTCGGAGAGCGAGTCAAGTTGTACACCGACGGCGGACGGGCACTTAAGCAGCCGGGCGACGAAACCGTCGGAATAGTCGAAAACACCCGCGGCGATCGTGAGCCAGAATGCCAGCGCAAGGTCGCCGTAAACCAGTGCCGAAACCACTGCGAACGAGCCGCAAAGCAGGCTCGAGAGGGTCAGCAGATTGGGTATGGTGAAGAGTCTTATTTTCATTCCGGATGAAAAAATTTTATTCCTAACAATAGGCGGCAAAGTTACAAAATATTTTTATCTTTGTGTCACTTAACTCCATATTATAACTTATGAGCAGCAATAAATATTGCGTGATAATGGCCGGCGGCATCGGTTCGCGTTTCTGGCCCAAGAGCAGGCAGACGATGCCCAAGCAGTTCCTCGACATTCTGGGAACCGGAAAATCGTTCATCCGCCACACTTACGAGCGCTTTGCAAAAATCGTCCCCGCCGGGAATTTTCTCGTCGTGACCAACCATAAATACAAAGACCTGGTACTGGAGCACATCCCCGAAATCGGCGAAAGCCAGGTACTCTGCGAGCCGATCGGCCGTAATACGGCGCCCTGCATCGCCTACGCGGCTTACACGCTGCTCAAGCAGAACCCCGACGCCGAGATGATTGTCACGCCGGCCGACCACCTGATCCTCAACGAGGACGATTTCCGGGAAATCATAGGCGAATGCCTCGACTTCGCCGACCGTCACGACGCACTGCTGACCGTGGGCATCAAGCCTACGCGCCCCGACACGGGTTACGGCTACATCCAGGTTTCGGACACCAACGTCATCAGCAAAGTCAAGTGCTTCACCGAGAAGCCCGACCTCGAACTGGCGCAGACGTTCCTCCAGACCGGCGAATTCTTCTGGAACTCGGGTATCTTCATCTGGAAAGTGCAGACAATCATCGAAGCATTCAAAAAATACCTGCCCGAGCACCACGCCATGTTCAGCGGCCTGATGAAGGTGCTGGGCACCGATTCGGAAAAAGCCATCGTCGAAATGGTCTTTTCGGAGTGCCGCGCCATTTCGATCGACTACGGCATCATGGAGAAAGCCGACAACGTATACGTCCGCTGCGGCGACTTCGGCTGGAGCGACGTGGGCACCTGGGGCTCGGTCTACCAGCATTCGCGCAAAGACCGCTACGCCAACGCCGTACCCGAAGAGGGGTGCTACCTCTACGACACGCGCAGCTGCATCGTTTCGCTGCCCAAGGACAAGGTGGCGGTCATCAGCGGCCTGAAAGAGTATATCGTCGTCGACACCGACGACGTGCTGATGATTTGTCCCCGCGCCGAGGAGCAGAACATCAAAAAATTCATTGACGAGGTGAAATTCCACAACGGGGAGAAACATATCTGACGCAGCCATGAAACGCACGTCATTCCATACCACAGCCTTGCTGCGAAGATTCGCGGCAGGCTGTTTTTTAGTGGCGGGGATGCTCTCGTGCTCCGCGCCGCAGGCCACTTTCACCAACCCGCTGCGCGACGGCGCCGACCCGTGGATTATCAAACACGAGGGCCGCTACTACACCTGTTTCAAGTCGGGGCGCGGCATCGCCGTGAGCGAATCGGACGACATGACGCGCTTCGAGCGCGAGCGCGTCGTCTGGCAGCCCGCCGACAGCGGCGCATGGAACAGCTTCAACATCTGGGCTCCCGAGCTGCACCACATCCGCGGCAAGTGGTACATCTACTACGCCGCTGCAGCCGTCCCGGGCAGCCCGTTCGTCGGACAGCGCACGGGTGTTTTGGAGGGCGACACGCCGCTGGGCGACTACCGCGACTGCGGCATGCTCTACACGGGCGACAATCCCGACGGGCAGACCGACAACATCTGGGCCATCGACATGACGGTTTTCGAACACCGGGGACAACTCTACGCCGTCTGGTCGGGCTGGGAGCGCCAGCGCGACACCGACGCCACGGATCAGTTGCTCTACATCGCCCGCATGGAATCGCCGACCGAAATCGGCCCGCGCATCCTGCTGTCGCGCCCCGACCAGCCCTGGGAGCAGGGCGACCATATAGCCCTGCAGGAGGGCCCGTCGGCCCTGCGGCACGGCGACGACCTGCTGATTGTCTACTCCACGCGCGGCTCGTGGTCGCGCCACTACAAACTCGGGCAACTGCGGTTGCGCACACCCGACAGCGACCCGCTCGACCCCGCGTCGTGGGTAAAGAGCGGCCCAGTATTCGCGGGTAACGACCGCATACACGGCGTCGGGCACGCCAGCTTCACCACCTCGCCCGACGACAGCGAATACTGGATTTACTACCATTCGAAAAAAGACACGGTACACAACTGGGGACGCGACATAAGGCTGCAGCGCTTCGATTTCGACGCCGCAGGCAACCCCCGCTTCGGGGAGCCCGTGGAGCCGGGCCCGTATCCCCTGCCGTCCGGAACACCGAAACACCGAAACTGACATGTCCGGACTGTACGATATTTTCAGGGAACACCCGCGCATCTCCACCGACACGCGCCGCATTGTGCCGGATTCCGTTTTCTTCGCACTCCGCGGCGCGACGTTCGACGGCAACCGCTTTGCCGCCGACGCCCTGGCCAAAGGTGCGGCATATGCCGTCGTGGACGACCCGGCTGTCGTCACCGACGAGCGGATGATCGTGGTGGACAATACGCTGGAAGCCCTGCAGGAGCTGGCGCGCGAACACCGCCGAGCGCTGGCGATTCCGATTCTTGCCATTTCGGGCAGCAACGGCAAGACCACGACCAAGGAGCTGGTGAGCCGCGTGCTGGCCGAACGCTTCGAGGTCTATGCCACGCACGGCAACCTCAACAACCACATCGGCGTACCGCTGACGCTGCTCGCCATGACCCGCGACACGCAGTTCGGAGTCGTGGAGATGGGGGCCAGCGCCTGCGGCGAAATCGCCCTGCTGTCTTCCATCGCCGAGCCCAACTACGGCATCCTGACCAACATCGGCCGCGCACACCTCGAGGGATTCGGCGGCCCGGAGGGAGTTCGGCGCGGCAAGGGGGAGCTGTTCGACTATCTCGCGGAAAACGGAGGACACGCTTTCGTCCCGACCGAGGACGAAACGCTGACCACCATGGCCGCGGAACGGGACGGACTGGCGGCGGAATACTACAGCCTGGCGCTTGCCGACGGTATCGAAAGCCACCTCGAGGGGGATTACAACCGGTTCAACATCGCGGCGGCCGTAGCCGTGGGCCGCTATTTCGACGTGGCCGATGAACGCATCCGCCACGCCATCGGCAGCTACATGCCGGACAACCACCGCTCGCAGCGCACCGAAACGGCGCGCAATACGCTGATTGTGGATTGCTACAACGCCAACCCGTCGAGCATGCGGGCCTCGGTCGCGAATTTCCTCGCCGAACCGGCCGGCATCCGCACCCGCCGCCTGCTGATTCTGGGCGACATGCTCGAATTGGGCGCATGGTCGGAGCAGGAGCATGCCGGAATCATCCGCCTCGCGGCGCAGTCGCCCGATGCGGAACTGATGCTCGTCGGAGGGGAATTCGCCCGCGCATACGCGGGGCTGGAAACCCTGCCCGCAGGCATTACGCTCTACCCCACGCGCGAAGAGTTGGCCGCAGCGCTCCGCAAACGCCCTATCGAGAATGCACTGGTGCTCGTCAAGGGATCGCACGGCATCGGACTGGAAAAAGCACTGGAAGAACTTTAGCGAATAAAACGGAACACGATGAAACGATTGCTGGCCGCCATCCTGCTGCTGGCTGCGGCGAATGCCGCCGCCGGGGAGAAAAGCGTTTCGCTCGAACGCGATTTCGGCACCCTCCGCGGTACGCTCCTCACACCCGAGGCAGGAAGCGGAACGGCAGCGCTCATCATTGCCGGCTCGGGCCCTACGCCCCGCAACGGCAATGCGAACAACTACCTCTACCTGGCGCAGACGCTCGAAAAGGCGGGTGTCGCCTCGCTGCGCTACGACAAGCGCGGCATCGGAGCCAGCCGGTTCGACGACCCAGCGAAGATGTCCGACGCCGTGCTGGAAGACTTTATCGGCGATGCCGCGGCGTGGGCCGAATTCCTCGCCGGGGAGGGCTTCCGCCGCATTGTCCTGATCGGCCACAGCGAAGGGGCGCTAATCGCCTTTTGCGCGGCGCAGCAAGCCCCGGAGGTCGACGCGGTAATATCGCTGGCCGGGGCAGGCTATCCGCTCGACGAGGTGCTCCAACTGCAGCTGGCCGCACAGCTCGCGCCGGACAATATGGCCCTGTTGTTGCAGGCCAACGCGATTACCGCCTCCCTGAAACGGGGCGAGCGCGTCGAGTCGTACCCGCCGCAGCTGGAAGCGCTGTTCCACCCCTCGGTACAAACATTCTGGATTTCGTCGCTCCGCTACGACCCGCGGACCGAAATCCGTAAAGTGACGGTACCCGTACTGCTCGTCAACGGCGACAACGACCTGCAGGTACCGCCCGACAACGCCGAGGCGCTGGCCAAAGCGCAGCCCCGGGCCCGGAAAATCATCATCCGGGGAATGACCCACCCGCTCAAAAAAGCGGCGGGACGCACGCCGGCGGATCAGATGGCGGCTTACGGCGACAGCACGCTGCCGCTCGACCCGGATTTGGCGGCCGCCGTAACGGAATTCATCGAAAGCCTGTAACCGCATGACACTCTGCATAAGCATCGAATACCGTACCCGCTGGGGCGAACAACTCGTACTGCACCTCGGCAAACGGCGCATCGCCCTGCAATATACCGACGGCGGAATCTGGAGAGCCACCGTCGAACAGGACATCCCCCCGCAGCCGGTCGAATACGGCTACGAAGTCGAGCGCGACGGCATCTGCGTCCGCCGCGAATGGCGGCCGCACATCCTGCGCATACCCGGCGGCAGGACACCCCGCACGCTTCGCATCCGCGACCGCTGGCTCGACATGCCCGCCGACACGCCCTTCTATTCATCGGCATTTACCCGGGGCATATTCGGCCGCGGGGAGCCGGCAGAAGCTGAAGAGGCTGCGCCGGCAAACACCCCGGCAAACGCCATCCTGCGCGTCGCCCAGCCAGCCCTGCGGCCGAACGAAGTCCTCGCCGTCGCCGGCAGCGGCACGGAACTGGGCGGCTGGCAACGGATTGTGCCGATGGACGACGCGCACTTCCCGGAGTGGGAGCTCTTGCTGCAGGCCGCCGAGGGCTTCGAATACAAATTCCTGCTGGCCGACCGCCAGACCCTCGAACCCATCGCATGGGAGGAGGGAGCCAACCGTATATGGAGCGAAATACCCGGCGACGGCGAATGCCTCGTCGACGCCGCGGCAGTGCCCCGGTTTCCCGAACGCAGGTGGCGCGGGGCAGGCACGGCCATTCCCGTCTTTTCGCTGCGCTCGGAGGAAGATTTCGGCGTCGGGGAGTTTCGCGACCTGAAACGCCTGGCCGACTGGGCCGCGGCGACCGGACAGCGCGTGCTCCAACTGCTTCCGGTCAACGACACCTCGATGAGCGGAACGTGGGAGGACTCCTACCCCTATAACGCCAATTCGACATTCGCCCTGCATCCGCAATTTCTCCACCTGCCCGATGCAGGCGTCGAGCAGAACGATGAATACCGCCGCCTGCGCGACGAACTGAACGCCCTGCCGGAGGTCGACTACAAACGGGTCAACGACCACAAACTGCGCCTGCTGCGACGCGGTTTCGAACGCCACGGCGCACACATCGCCGCACGCCGCGACTACACGGATTTCATGGAGACCAACACGCACTGGCTCCTGCCCTATGCGGTATTCTGCACGCTGCGCGACCAAACCGGCACGGCCGACTTCACCCGCTGGGGCGATTATGCCCGGTACGATGCCGAAGCCGTCGAAAAATACCGCCGCAGCCACAGCCGCGACATCGCATTCCACTGCTACCTCCAGTACCACCTGCACCGGCAGTTGTCGGAGGCCTGCGCCTACGCCCGCAGCCGCGGGGTCATCCTCAAGGGCGACCTGCCGATAGGCGTCAGCCGCACGAGCGTCGACGCATGGCGCCACCCCCGCCTGTTCCACATGGATGCGCAGGCCGGAGCCCCGCCCGACGCATTCTCGGCCGTGGGACAGAACTGGGGTTTCCCGACCTACGACTGGGAGCGCATGGCGCAGGACGGATACAAATGGTGGAAAGCCCGGCTGGCAAAGATGGCGGAATATTTCGACGCATTCCGTATCGACCACATCCTCGGGTTCTTCCGCATCTGGGAAATTCCCACGCATGCCGTACACGGGCTGCTGGGGTATTTCAACCCGGCCCTGCCTTACACGGCCGACGAACTGCGCGACATGGGCTTCGACACCGCACAGGGGCGCTACACGACACCCGCGCCCGACGAGCGGATGCTCGTCGACCTGTTCGGCGACCTTGCCGGCGAAGTGCGCTCGGCCTGCATGCAAGAGGGCAGGCTGCTGCCGGATTACGCGACACAGCGCCAAGTCGCAGCACGCTTCCCGGGCTGCGATGCACGGCAAACCCGCCTGCGGGAGGGACTGATGACGCTTCTGGACGACGTGCTGTTCATCGAAGACCCGCGCCGCAAAGGATACTTCCACCCCCGCATCGCCGCACATGCGACCTATGCCTACCGTGCACTCGACCCATCGCGGCAGGAGGCATTCGACCGCCTTCACGAAGATTTCTTCTACCGCCGCCACAACCGGTTCTGGAAAGAGTCGGCCCTGCGCAAGCTCCCCGTACTCCAATCGGCCACACCGATGCTGGCCTGCGGCGAAGACCTCGGCATGATTCCCGCCAGCGTACCCGAAACGATGCGCGAACTGCAGATACTATCGCTCGAAGTGCAGCGGATGCCCAAATCCCTCGGCGAAACGTTCGCCGACCCGGCACGCTACCCCTATCTTTCGGTCTGCACCACCTCGACCCACGACATGAATCCCCTGCGGGCATGGTGGGAGGAAGACCGGCAAACCACGGAACAGTTTTACCACGAAGTGCTCGGCATCGCTGGCGACGCGCCCGCCGACTGCGAACCGTGGATATGCAGGCGTATCGTCGCCATGCACCTCGCATCCCCGGCAATGCTCGCCATCCTGCCGCTGCAGGACTGGCTATCGGTCGACGGCCGCCTGCGCGCCCCCGACCCGGCGAAAGAGCGCATCAACATCCCGGCCATCGCCCGCTACAACTGGCGCTACCGGATGCACCTCACACTCGAAGAACTGCTCCGGCAGGAGGAGTTCAACCGCTCCCTGCGGGAGATGATCGCCTCCGGCGGACGCTGCTGATTGCCGCGCCGTACCGGAAGGGAGGGTGCGAAAACCCCGTTGCCCTGCAAGGCGCAATTCTTTGGCCTTTGTTCCGCAGGAACAGGGGCTTTTTTATATGTATTTTTAAATTATTTTGTTATTTTTGCCATCAATAGTACCCAATATTCATACTCAAATTCAAAACCATGACTCTCAACGAATACCAGCAACACGCCCTCGAAACGGCAATCTATCCCGAAAACCGCCGCATCATCTACCCCACGCTCGGGCTCACGGGCGAAGCGGGCGAGGTGGCCGACAAGGTCAAAAAAGTCATCCGCGACGGCCACGAGGAGTTCACGGACGAGAAACGGCTGGAAATCGTCAAGGAAATCGGCGACGTGCTGTGGTATTGCGCGACGCTCGCCCGCGATTTGGGCTACGAACTGGACGACGTGGCGCAGATGAACGTCGACAAGCTCCGCTCGCGCATGCAGCGCCACATCATTTCGGGCAGCGGCGACAACCGCTGACGGGCGAGGTGCGACAGGGACAGGCAGGCACGCCGCCCCGGCCTCCGCACACCACATACAGCCATCCAAAACAGCGAATGAATGGAAGATTACATTTTGAGGGAAATCAACCGAATCGGGGAGCTGCTCGCCGCCCTGCTGGACAAAATCGGACTTCTGAAACGGTCGGGCACCCCGGAGCGGATACGCACGGCTGCCAAGACGGAACTGGCGGAAACGCTGGACATCGACATCGACACGCTGCTCTGCGGCCCGGATTTCATCGGCCGGCTTACGGACGAATACGGGTTCAGCGACGAAAACCTCGAAAAGTTCGCCGAACTGCTCTTCGACATGGTCGCGGCGACGGATGATAGCGACGAGCGCCTGCGGCTCGCAGCGGGTGTCGGGGCGATATACAGCCACCTCGACGCCAAGAAGGCCCCGGCCTCGCTCAACCGTTACTACATACTCAAGGATTTGGACAAATACATCAAAGAACCTTAAATAAATGGAACAGGAGAAACAACTTACATCGCTGCCCGAAAATGCCTACCGGGAGCTGAAACCGGGTGAAGAGTACACGCCCATCATGCCCGCGTCGTCATCGCCCAGAGAGGTGACGCCCTATTCGGTCACGATGGGTATCGTCATGGCCGTCATCTTCTCGGCAGCCGCCGCATTCCTCGGGCTGAAAGTCGGACAGGTGTTCGAGGCGGCAATCCCCATTGCCATCATCGCCGTCGGCATGGGCAACGTGCTGGGCAAAAAGAACATGCTGGGACAGAACGTCATCATCCAGTCGATCGGCGCCTGCTCGGGCGTAATCGTCGCAGGCGCCATTTTCACCCTGCCGGCGCTTTACATCCTCGGGCTCGACGCGGCATTCTACCAGGTGTTCCTCTCGTCGCTCTTCGGCGGACTGCTGGGTATCGTACTGCTGATTCCGTTCCGCAAATACTTCGTCAAGGAGATGCACGGCAAGTATCCGTTCCCCGAGGCTACGGCCACCACCGAGGTGCTGATTTCGGGCGAAAAGGGCGGCAACCAGGCCAAACTGCTGGCCGTAGCCGGGCTTATCGGCGGCCTTTACGACTTCGTGGTCGGTACGTTCGGCATGTGGACGGAGGCCGTTTCGACGCGCATCTGCGCATGGGGCGCCGTGGCCGCCGACAAGTTCAAGGTGGTCTTCTCGCTCAACACCTCGGCCGCCGTACTCGGCCTGGGCTACATCATCGGACTGAAATACGCCATGATTATCACCGCCGGTTCGTGTCTGGTGTGGTTCCTGGTCGTGCCGCTCGTAGGTTCGCTGGCCGGCTCGATCGACCCCGCGGCGCTGGCGGCCCTGCTGGGCGTAACGCGTGCCGACATCCTGGCCGACCCGCAAAGCATCTTCACGGCAGAAAACCTCTTCGCCTTCATCGGCAAGCCGCTCGGTATCGGAGGCATCGCCATGGCGGGCATCATCGGCATCGTCAAACAGTCGAAAATCATCCGCCAGGCCGTAGGGCTGGCCGTATCGGAATTGGGGGGGGGTACCAAAACCGCCCCGGCTGCGGTAGAGCGCACACAGCGCGACCTGACGATGAAGCGCATCCTGACCATACTGGTCGCAGCGCTCATCTCGATTTTCGTGTTCTTCCACTTCGGACTGCTGGACGGCTGGGTACAGTCCGTCACGGCGATTCTGATCGTCTTCATCATCTCGTTCCTCTTCACCACCGTGGCGGCCAACGCCATTGCCATCGTCGGCACGAACCCCGTGTCGGGCATGACGCTCATGACGCTGATTCTCTCGTCGCTCATACTCGTAAGCGTAGGCTTGAGCGGCACGACGGGCATGACGGCGGCACTGATCATCGGCGGCGTGGTCTGCACGGCGCTTTCGATGGCCGGCGGCTTCATCACCGACCTCAAAATCGGTTACTGGCTCGGAACGACGCCCCGCAAGCAGGAGGCGTGGAAATTCCTCGGCACGTTCGTTGCTGCGGCGACCGTGGCGGGCGTGATGATTATCCTCAACAAATCGTACGGTTTCGTCGGTGAGGGCGCCCTCGTAGCTCCGCAGGCCAATGCCATGGCGGCGGTAATCCAGCCCCTGATGACCGGCGGGCAAACCCCGTGGATGCTCTATTTCTGTGGCGCGGCGCTGGCGCTGGTGCTGACCTCCATCGGTGTTCCGGCACTCGCATTCGCACTGGGTATGTTCATCCCCATGGAACTGAATGCCCCGCTGGTGGTCGGCGGACTGGTGGCGTGGTTCGTTTCGAACCGCTCGAAGGACGAGGCGCTCAACAAGGCGCGTTTCGACCGCGGCACGCTCATCGCTTCGGGCTTTATCGCCGGCGGCGCACTGATGGGCGTGGTGAGCGCCCTCTTGAAATTCGCCGAGGTAGATTGGTTCATGAGCAGCTGGGCCGCATCGAACGCCGCCGAATGGACGGGACTGGCGATGTATCTCGTGCTGATCGGCTATTTCGGCTGGCACACCCTGCGGGCAAAAAAGGAGGAATAAACATTTAAATCGCAATACCATGGATCTGAAAGAGAGATTTCTGAAATACGTCGCATACGACACCCAATCGTCGGAGGAAAGCACGACGTTCCCCTCGACCGAAAAACAGAAAGTGCTGCTGGCCGCCCTGCGCGACGAGATGCAGGCGCTGGGCATGACCGAAGTCACGATGGACAAGTACGGTTACGTGATGGGCACCGTCCCCGCGACGCCGGGATGTGAAAACGCCCCCGTCATCGGCTTCATCGCCCACGTGGACACCTCGCCCGACATGAGCGGCAAGGAGGTGAAGCCGCGCGTTGTCGAGGAGTACGACGGCGGCGACATCGCGCTGAACGGGCAACTCACGATGCGGGTGGCGGATTTCCCCGAACTGGAGTTCTTCAAGGGACACACGCTGATTCACACCGACGGCACGACCCTCTTGGGAGCCGACGACAAGGCCGGTGTGGCGGAAATCATGACCGCCGCCGAGTACCTGCTCGCGCATCCGGAAATCAGGCACGGCAAAATCCGCATCGGCTTTACGCCCGACGAAGAGGTGGGCCGTGGCGTCGACTTCTTCGACGTCAAGGCGTTCGGCGCCGACTTCGCCTACACCGTCGACGGCGGCATGGAGGGCGAACTGGAATATGAGAACTTCAATGCCGCAAGCGCCAAAATCGAAATCCAGGGCCGCAACGTCCACCCGGGCTATGCCAAGGACAAGATGATAAACGCCATCGACGTGGCATGCGAACTGCAAAACCTGCTGCCCGCAGCCGAGCGCCCGCAGTACACCGAGGGCTACGAAGGATTCTACCATTGCGTAGGAGTGAACGGCACGGTCGAAAAGGCCTCGATCAGCTACATCATCCGCGACCACGACGCCGAAAAATTCGAGCGGAAGAAAGTGTTCATGTGGGCGTGCGTCGACCTGCTGAAGAAGAAATACGGCGACGAGGTGCTGACCCTCACGCTCAAAGACCAGTATTTCAACATGCGCAAAATGGTCGAGCCGCACCCGCAGGTCATCGACAAGGCACTCAAAGCGATGGAAACGGCCGGCGTGACGCCGCTCGTGCGGCCCATCCGCGGCGGTACGGACGGAGCGCGCCTCTCGTTCATGGGACTGCCCTGCCCCAACCTCTTCACGGGCGGCATGAACTTCCACGGCAAATTCGAGTATTGCTCGCTCACCACGATGCGCAAGGCCCAGCAGGTGATTCTGAACCTCGCGCAACTATGGGCGGAATAACGACGGAATAACAAAACACGGCAACTTCCCTTAACAACGGGGAGGCCACAAGGGATTCGATATGAAAGCGGCATCTCCGGTGCCGCAATCCGGTCTCGCTACCGGCCCCATGCCGGAGCCGGAACGGCTGCCGGATTGCAAATACGGCAGGGACTGCAGCCGTTGTAGCCGCAAATCCCTGCCGAGCGACAAACAAGACGAATAACAGTTCGCATATGGATAATTTCGGTTTTCTGAAAGTAGCGGCCGCGGTGCCGCACGTACGGGTCGGCGACTGCGATTTCAACGCAGAGCGGATAGCCGCCATGGCCGACGAGGCCGCACAGCGGGGCGTCGAAATCGTCGCGTTCCCCGAACTGGCCCTGACGGCCTACACGTGCGGCGACCTGCTGCTGCAACCGGCGCTGCTCGATGCGGCCGACGAAGCCTTTGCCCGGCTGGTGCGCGATACGCGCAAGCTGCCCCTGACCCTGATTGCGGGCATGCCGCTGCGCCACGGTGCGGCCCTGTACAACTGTGCCGTGATCTTTACGCAGGGACGCGTGCTGGGCGTCGTTCCCAAAACCTACATCCCCGACTACACCGAATTCTACGAGAACCGCTGGTTCGCCTCGGGCGCCGGCATATCGGAGGAAACGATTGCCGTGGGGGAACAAAGGGCCGATTTCGGCGCCGGCCTCACATTCGAAGTCAACGGCACGGAGTTCGGGGTCGAAATCTGCGAAGACCTGTGGACGGCCATACCGCCCTCGTCGCACCTCGCGCTCAACGGCGCCAAGGTCATTTTCAACCTCTCGGCTTCGCCCGAAGCGGTCGGCAAGCACGCCTACCTGCGGCAGCTCGTGGCACAGCAGTCGGCACGCACCCTCGCGGGCTACGTCTACTGCTCGGCGGGATTCGGCGAATCGTCGACCGACCTTGTCTTCGCCGGGAACGGCATCATCGCCGAAAACGGCCGGATACTGCGCTCTTCGAAACGGTTCCAGCTCGAAGAGCAACTGACGGTAGCCGACCTCGACATCCAGCGGCTGGAATTCGAACGCCGCCGCAACACGTCGTTCCGCATGAACGAGGATGCGACGGAGAATACCGTAATCGAGATGGAAATTCCCGAAGGGCTGCGGGCCGCGGCGCTCGACCGCGACATCGACCCCATGCCGTTCGTACCGCAGGACGAGGCGCACCGCAGCGAGCGCTGCGAGGAGATATTCCAAATCCAGTCGCACGGACTTGCCAAGCGGCTGGTGCATACCCGCTGCGAAAAGGCCGTCATCGGTATCTCGGGCGGGCTCGACTCGACACTGGCCCTGCTGGTGACGGTACGCACGTTCGACAAACTGTCGCTCGGCCGCGAGGGTATCATCGGTATCACGATGCCCGGATTCGGAACCACGGACCGTACCTACAACAATGCGCTGGAGCTGATGCGCAGCCTGGGGGTCACGGTGCGCGAAATTCCGATCCGCGATGCCTGCATGCAGCATTTCAAGGATATAGGCCTCGCACCGGAGGATCGGTCGGCCGCCTACGAAAACAGCCAGGCGCGCGAGCGCACGCAGATACTGATGGACGTCGCCAACATGGAGGGCGGACTCGTCGTCGGCACGGGCGACCTGAGCGAACTGGCGCTGGGCTGGGCGACCTACAACGGCGACCAGATGTCGATGTACGGCGTGAACGCTTCTGTTCCGAAGACGCTGGTGCGCCACCTGGTGAAATGGGTCGCCGACACCGAATCCGATGCGGCGACGCGCGCCACGCTGCTCGACATCATCGACACGCCCGTCAGTCCCGAGCTGCTGCCCGCAGACAACCAGGGGCGGATTGCACAAAAGACCGAAGACCTCGTTGGGCCTTACGAACTGCACGACTTCTTCCTCTATAACTTCATCCGTGCGGGATACGGCCCGGCGAAAATACTGTTCCTTGCCGAACAGGCGTTCCACGGCAGCTACGAACGTGCCGCCATCCTGAAATGGCTGACCGTCTTTTTCCGCCGTTTCTTCTCGCAGCAGTTCAAACGGTCGGCCATGCCCGACGGCCCGAAAGTCGGCTCGGCGGCCCTCTCGCCCCGCGGCGACTGGCGCATGCCCTCGGATGCATCGGCGGCCGTCTGGCTCAAAGAACTGGAATCACTGTAAAGACACGATAATGAAGAGAACTTTTTTACTGATAACGGCTTTCCTGCTGCTGGCAGGCGGCCGGGCGGCAGCGCAGGACTGGAAAGAAGCACTGAAAAAAGCCGCCACGGAGGCCGCCGACAAAGCGACCGACGGAAAACTGACGCAGTATGCGCTGGTCGGGACATGGAACTATACCTCGCCGGGCGTGAAATTCGAGGGCAACGACCTCTTGAGCCAGCTCGGCGGGTCGGCGCTCGAAGGCACCGTCAAAAACCAGCTGGGCAAAATCTACCAGACAGTCGGCATCACCCCCGGTGCGGGCTCGGTCACCTTCGGCAAGGACGGCGCATTCAGCACCCAGATGGGCGGCTACAAGCTGTCGGGCACCTACGAATTCGACGCTTCGACCCATGTGGCCGCGCTGCTGTTCGCCAAGGAGAAAATCGGCAAGGAGAAGATCGACCTGGGCTCGGTGCCGGCGCACGCCTACCTCAACGGCACGGAACTGATACTGGTCTTTCCCGTCAGCAAGCTCATCGACATAATCAAGACATACGGCAGCAAAGTGTCGTCGATGGAAACCATCGTCGCCCTGCTCGAACAGTACAAAAATGTCTACATCGGCTTCGAATTCAGCCGGGAACCGGGGCAAAGCGCAAAATAATTGAAAAAAATCATAATTTTTTTCACATGACAGATTCGCTATGAATCTGTCTTTTTTTATTACGGATTTTCACCGATGTTCCCTGCCTGTTCCCGGACAGTAAGCGCAGAGGCGCCTGAAGTCCCGGAAGGCATAAGTAAAATATTTTAGCAAATTCTTAAAGAACTTGCAAAACTCCGAGAGATACATTATTTTTACCACCGAACAGAATCAATAACCCTCAAAACACAGATTGATTATGACCGAGCAAGCACAAAAGTATGTCGATGATTTCATGGCGCAACTGGCCCAGCGCAATCCCAACGAGCCGGAATTCCACCAGGCTGTCCGCGAAGTGGCCGAATCGCTGGCACCGCACATCGTGGCGAGCCCCGTATTGCAGAAGATGAAAATCCTGGAACGCATCGCCGAACCCGAGCGTGTGATTATCTTCCGGGTTCCCTGGCTCAACGACAAGGGTGAAATCGAAATCAACCGCGGTTACCGCGTACAGATGAACAGCGCCATCGGCCCCTACAAGGGCGGTATTCGCTTCCACCCCTCGGTCAACCTCTCGATTCTCAAATTCCTCGCTTTCGAGCAGACGTTCAAGAACAGCCTCACGACGCTGCCGATGGGCGGCGGAAAGGGCGGTTCGGACTTCAACCCCAAAGGCCGTTCGGACAACGAAGTGATGAAATTCTGCCAGTCGTTCATGACCGAACTGCAACGCCACATCGGACAGGATACCGACGTGCCCGCGGGCGACATCGGCGTCGGAGGCCGTGAAATCGGCTTCATGTTCGGCCAGTACAAACGCCTGCGCGACGAATTCACGGGCACGCTCACCGGCAAGGGCCGCGATTGGGGCGGCAGTCCGCTGCGTCCCGAAGCCACCGGCTACGGCACCTGCTACTTCGCACAGGAGATGCTCGCCACGCGCAACGAAACGTTCGAAGGCAAGACCGTCTGCATCTCGGGTTCGGGCAACGTGGCCCAGTACGCCTGCCAGAAAGCCACACAGCTCGGCGCCAAAGTCGTCACCCTCTCCGACTCGTCGGGTTACATCCACGATCCCGAGGGCATCGATGCCGCGAAACTGGAGTATGTAATGGAATTGAAAAATATCTTCCGCGGCCGCATCAAGGAGTATGCCGACCGCTATCCATCGGCAACCTACTACCCCGGCCAGCGTCCGTGGAGCGTGAAGTGCGACATCGCCATGCCGTGCGCCACGCAGAACGAACTGAACGGCGACGAAGCGCAGGCGCTCGTCGACAACGGCTGCATGTGCGTAGCCGAGGGGGCCAACATGCCCTCGACGCCGGACGCCATCCGCATCTTCCAGCAGAACAAACTGCTGTATGCCCCGGGCAAGGCCGCCAATGCGGGCGGCGTGGCTACGTCGGGCCTCGAGATGACGCAGAACTCGATGCGCATCACCTGGGCTCCCGAAGAAGTAGACGCCAAACTGCGCTCGATCATGCAGAACATCCACTCGGTGTGCGTGCAGTACGGTACGCAGGAGGACGGCTATATCAACTATGTCGTAGGAGCCAACATCGGCGGTTTCATGAAAGTCGCCAACGCCATGCTCGCACAGGGCTGCGTATAGGCACCGCAAAGTATTTAAAGTATGCAAAATCCCGGACTTCTTGCGAAGCCCGGGATTTTCATGTGAAACCGGCCCGTCAGAGGAACAGCACCGCCAGCGTCGCCACGGCGAAACCGCCGCAGAACCCCGCGAGCACCTGCCTCCCGTTATGGCAGCCGAGGTACAGGCGGGCCGAAGCCAGCGCACCGGCACAAAGGACGGCGACCATCAGCGGCACCATCATATTCCCCACCCCGGCGACATTCATCACCACCAGCAGGGCCACGGCGGCTCCCATGGCCGTAAGGTGCAGGCTGATTTTCCAGTAAAACGACACCACGAAGCAGAGCATCTCGCAGCAGGCGGCGGCAATCATGAACTTGCGGAGGAAGATTGCCGAAGGTATCTTGGCGATCGTGATAGCGCAAAGTACGTAGCAAATCGCCCCGACCAGCAGCGGCAGCAGCCGCTCGCGCCGGTCGTCGACCCTGAAATCGGAAATCCGGCCCAGCGAGCGCAGCACGCCCAGGGCCAGCAGGGGAATAATCATCGCATAAAGCACGACCACCCACAGCAGGTAAAATTTCACGTTGGCGGGATAGTGCGCGAAGACGGTGAGCGTCAGCAGCACGACGACGAGGTAGAGGGGCAGCAGGAATGGGTGCAATGCCCACGATATGCCGTTCGAAAGTTTCTTATACATCATTCAAATTTATCACGCGTCCTCCCAGTATGGCGGGCCGCCAATTGTCCGGCCGGCGGGAAAACGCCTATTCCAGTCAACAAGGCCGCCCCGGAAAGGTACGCCGGGCCGTCAATCTTTCGCTATATCTGTTTGCGGAGCCGGGCGACCGGGATTCCGAGCATTTCGCGGTATTTGGCCACCGTACGCCGGGCGATGCGGTATCCTTTGGCATTGAGAATATCCATCAGCGTTTCGTCCGTCAGCGGGTGGCGCTTGTCCTCCTCGTCGATGCACTCCTGCAGAATATTCTTGATCTCGTAGCTCGACACCTCCTCGCCGCTCTCGGTCTGCATCGCCTCCGAGAAGAGCGACTTCAGCAGGATGATGCCGAACTGCGTCTGCACGTACTTGCTGTTCACCACACGCGAGATGGTCGACACGTCCAGTCCCGTACGGTCGGCGATGTCCTTGAGAATCATCGGCCGCAGTTTCGACTTGTCGCCGTCCTTGAAGTACTCCTGCTGGTAGTCCAGGATGGTTTGCATCGTGCGCATCAGCGTATCGTGGCGCTGTTTGATGGCCGAAATAAACCATTTCGCCGAGTCGATTTTGTTCTTCACGAACTGAATCGCCTCCTTGTCCTTTTCGCGCACCGTGCCGTCGGAGCCCACCATTTCGCGAATCATGTCCATATAGCGGCGGTTGACGCGCACTTCCGGCACGTTGTAGGAGTTGAGCGACAACTGGAAATGACCGTCCTGATAATCGAGGATGAAATCCGGGATGATATAGGGCGTCGTATCGGTGCCGCCCTCGGCATAAAGGTTGCCGGGTTTGGGCGACAGGCGCTTGATTTCGGCGATAGCCTCGCGGAAATCGTCCTCCGAAACCTGCAGGCGCGACATCAGCTTTTCGTAATGCTTCTTGACGAACTCCTCGAAATAGTTGGTGAGTATCTTGCGGGCGAGCCGGCGCGGCCGCGAATTGATCGGAATCTGCGCCATCTGCAACAGCAGGCACTCCTGCAGGTTGCGGGCGCCGATGCCTGCGGGCTCCAGCTCGTGAAGGATACCCAACAGCCGTTCGAGTTCCTCGGCCGAAGTTTCGATACCCACCGTAAAGGCGATGTCGTCGGCCACCGACTCCAGGTCGCGGCGCAGGTAACCGTCCTCGTCGATACTTCCGACGAGGTATACCGCCAGGCGCATGTCGCGCTCCGAGAGGTTGCGGAAGCCCAACTGCTCGATCAGGTATTCGGGCAGCGAGCGGCCCTCGGTAAGGAATATCGGGCGCTGCTTGTCGTCTTTCGAATAGTTGTTGATACGGCTTTTGTACGACGGGGTGTCGTCCTCGCGCAGGTACTCGTCGACGGAGATTTGCTGGGGTTGTTCTTCATCTTCCGCTGCATGTTCCTCTTCCTCCAGCACGATGTTGTCCTCAATCTCCTGTTTGATGCGCTGTTCGAGCTGCACGGTGGGGAGCTCCAGCAATTTGATCATCTGAATCTGCTGGGGAGAGAGCTTCTGCTGAAGCGATAGTACCTGTTTCTGATTAATAGCCATACTTTTCCAAATTAAGAATTAAACACATTCTGAATTTGGTTTCTTCTTCGGGGTTAGTAACTACAATACAAACGGCCGCAAACGGCAAATCGTATGAAAAAGAGATGATTTCGGAACCGGCGTAGCAGTCCCCGGACAGGAATGTGCGTGTTCGGGTTATGCAGTCAGTGCGAAACAGCCTTCCCAGGCGATTTAAAATTCGGCGTTCTTCGGCGTACGCGGGAACGGCTGCACGTCACGGATATTGGTCATACCCGTCACGAAAAGCAGCAGCCGGTCGAAGCCCAGTCCGAAACCCGAATGCGGGGCCGAGCCCCAGCGGCGGGTGTCGAGATACCACCAAAGTTCCTTCTCGTTCATACCGAGCTCCTGCACCCTTGCACGAAGCTTGCCATAATCGGCCTCACGCTCCGAACCGCCGATAATTTCGCCGATTCCGGGGAACAATACGTCCATAGCGCGTACCGTCTTGCCGTCGTCGTTCTGTTTCATGTAGAACGCCTTGATGTCCTTCGGGTAGTTAATCAGGATGACCGGGCGCTTGAAATGCTCCTCCACGAGGTAACGCTCGTGCTCGGACTGCAAATCGCAGCCCCAATCGCAGGGGAACTCGAACTTGCGACCCGAAGCCTTCAGGATTTCGATGCCCTCGGTGTAGTCGAGGCGCTTGAAGTCGTTGTGCAGCACGAAGTTCAACCGCTCCAGCAGCCCCTTGTCCCACATCTTGTTCATGAACTCGAGGTCTTCGGCGCAGTTGTCCAGCGCATATTGAATCAGGTACTTGAGGAAATCCTCTGCAAGTTCCATGTTGTCTTCCAGTTCGTAGAAAGCGGCTTCGGGCTCGATCATCCAGAACTCCGACGCATGGCGCGGGGTGTTGGAGTTCTCGGCACGGAAGGTGGGGCCGAAGGTGTAGATGCGCCCCAGCGACAATGCACCCAGCTCGCCTTCGAGCTGCCCCGACACGGTCAGGTTGCAGGCCTTGCCGAAGAAGTCCTGCGAAAAGTCGACCGCGCCTTCGTCGGTCTTCGGAATATCGTTCAGGTCGAGCGTCGTCACCTGGAACATGGCGCCTGCACCCTCGCAGTCCGAAGCCGTGATGAGCGGCGTATGGAAATAGTAAAAGCCCTGTTTGTTGAAATACTCGTGAATGGCATAAGCCATGGCGTGGCGGATACGCAGCACCGCGCCGAACGTATTGGTTCGCGGACGCAGGTAGGCAATCTCGCGCAGGAACTCCAGCGAGTGTCCTTTCTTCTGCAGGGGATAGGTTTCGGGATCGGCCGTGCCGTAAACCTCGATTTTCGAGGCCTGCACCTCGACCCGCTGGCCCGAGCCGAGCGACTCCACCAGCCGTCCGTCGACGCGGATGCAGGCCCCCGTGGTAATCGGCTTGAGCTGCTCCTCGTCGAATTTCGAAAGGTCGACGACCACCTGTATATTCGCAACGCACGATCCGTCGTTCAGGGCGATGAACGCCACGTTCTTGTTTCCGCGCTTGGTGCGCACCCAGCCTTTGACGACGATGTCGGTGTCCACGACACCCGACTTCAGAATTTCTACGATTCTCTGCGTTTTCATGTGATTCATTTTTTCTGTGCTCTTAACAGTTCTTTTCGAACTTACAAAGATACCCATTATTTGCGATTTGGCAAAAAAAAAGTACCTTTGCCTAACCTATATAAGAATACGCACATGAAACGCACGATACTGCTGACGGCCTTGCTCCTTTGCGCCGCAGGCACCCGGGCACAGGATCTTTACAACGTCAAGGAGCCCCCCACCACGGAAATCCTCTCACGCCCCGTCGAGGCGGGACGCATCCACCGCACCGAAGTCGTCCCGTACGACAAGCGCCACGACGCCGATGCACGCAACCTGGCGGGCGTCGAGGCCTACATGGCCTACACCCCCGAACCGTTCGCCGCCTCGGGTGACGCCGTAGCCGTGGGACAGGTGGTCGACATCCCCTACGTATGGACGGACGGCGTGGTTTACCTCCACCTCGAAAACGTCGGGACGGCCTACACCCTGACGGTCAACGACAGCAAAGTCGCCGAGGTCGAGGACTCCTCGACACCCGCCGAATTCGCCCTGACACCCTATATCCGTCAGGGAAAGAACGCCGTCGTGCTGACCCTGCGCCGCAGCGCCGCCGATGAAATCAATGCGGCGCCCGCATCGCGCAAGGCATTCGAAAACAGCTATCTGTACACGCAGAACAAACGTTCGATCCGGGATTTCGAGATTGCGCTCGTGCCCGACTCGACCCGCAGGTTCGGCGTACTGGAACTGGCAATCGTCGCCCAGAACGCATTCAACTACGACGAACCCGTAACCGTGGGTTACGACATCTATTCGCCGCAGGGCAAACTGCTCGAATTCAACATGCAGGAAATCGTAATTCCGGGCCGCATGACCGATACCGTGCGTTTCACGCCCTTCATCTACGGCACCAACGCCAACAAATGGGAGCCGGGGGCCAAGAACCCGCCGCTCTACAAGGTAATGCTCTTCACGCGTCGCGATGGGGCTTACCGCGAATACATGCCGATGAAAATCGGCTTCGGCAAGACCGAGCTAATCGACGGCCGCCTCACGCGCTTCGACAAAGAGCTGAAACTCGTGAAAGCCGACTACAATGCCGCCGCAGACCGCAAAACGACCCTTGCCGACCTGAAATCCCTGAAAGCCAAAGGCAACAACACGATTTGCCCCGACTACCCGCAGCCGGCATGGTTCTACGACCTATGCGACGAGTTGGGGCTTTACGTCATCGACTGCGCCAATATCAACGCGCCCGAAAAGCGCGACGACCGCCGGATAGGCGGCACGCCGTCGAACGCCCCGTCGCTGGCGGACGAATACCTCGAACGCGTCAAGGCGATGTACTACCGCTCGCGCAACCATTCGTGCGTCATCGCATTCTCGCTGGGCGGCGAATCGGGCAACGGGTACAACATGTACAAGGCCTACGAATGGCTCAAGTCGGTCGAGAAGTCGCGTCCGGTGATTTACGCGGACGCCGACGGCGAATGGAATTCGGATTTATAACCAACGGGCCGGCCTGATAATCCGGCACAGGCACACTCCCGGAACCGCCCTTTTCGAGGGGCGCCCCGCATGAATAATGGGCATCGAACTGATAGTCATAGGAAAAACCGATTCGAAAGAGATCGAAGCATTGGTCGGCATGTACGTCCGGCGCGTGAATTTCTACTGCAAATTCGCCGTCACGATTCTGCCCGACATCCGCAACACCAAAAACCTCACCGCAAAGCAGCAGCGCACGGCCGAGGGCGAGGCGCTCCTGCGCCAGTTCGCGGAGGGCGACTACGTCGTCCTGCTCGACGAGCGGGGCGAGCAGATGCGCTCGGTGGAATTCGCCTACTGGCTCCAGAAACGCATGAACAGCGGCATAAAACGCCTCGTGCTGGTAATCGGCGGACCTTACGGTTTTTCGGAAGAGGTCTACAAACGGGCCCAGGCCAAACTGTCGCTTTCGCGCATGACCTTCTCGCACCAAATCGTGCGGGCCATCTTCGCCGAACAGATATACCGGGCGTTCACCATCCTCAACAACGAACCCTACCACCACGAATAAGCAGATGCAGCAACGCCCCGCCATAGCCGTCGTCACCCCGAATATCCTGATGGGCATCGGGATGAAAGCCATCCTCGAGAAGATTATCCCGGTGGCCGACGTCGAGTTGTTCGGCGACTTCGAATCGTTCGCAGAGTCAGGCCCGGAGCGTTTTTTCCACTACTTCGTTGCGGCGCAGCTTTTCGTGACCCACGGCACGTTCTTCCGCGGCTCCCGGCGGCACAAGACAATCCTGCTTTGCAGCGGGCAGCCCCAGCCCGCCTACGCGGGCATGCACCTGCTCGACGTCTGCACCAACGAGGAGGCGATCGTGCGCGACATCCTGCGCATGCACCACGGCGCGCACCACCACGAGCACGGGCTTGCGGAGGGCATGCAGCCTGCCGCCGCACCGCTCTCGGGGCGCGAAGCCGAAGTGCTTGCGCTGATTGCCCGCGGTTACATGAACAAGCAAATCGCCGACACCCTGCAAATCGGGCTGACGACGGTGATTTCCCACCGCCGCAACATCATGGAGAAGCTGGGAATCCGCTCGGTGGCGGGGCTGGCCATCTACGCCATGACGGCCGGGTATGTCGACGCCGACGAGCTCTGACGGCCTCCTCATAAATTAGGATTGCAGCTTCCGAAATAATTCCTTTACTTTGCACCTGAATCAAACGCCCTGTCGTGCACCGCAAACAATTCGCCATACTGCTCATGCTGCTGCCGCTCCTGACGGCCGCCGCAGACCGGCATTCGCCCGGCCCGCACACGGCAGCGGCCGCAGAGCGGGCAACTGCGGCGGAGGAAGAACCGTCGGCCGTCGATACGGTAATCGTCGTGGACAAGGTGCAGGTGACGGCCATCAAACAGGGCATGGTGCTGCGCTCGCAGCCGGTAGCGGCATCGATCATCGGCAGCCGCGCCATCGAACGGGGGCACGTCGACGCACTGAAAGACCTTTCGCAAAGCGTTCCCAACTTCCACATTCCGGACTACGGTTCGCGCATGACCTCGTCGATTTATGTCCGGGGCCTCGGCGCACGCATCGACCAGCCCGTCATGGGGCTCAACATCGACAACGTGCCGGTGCTGAACAAGGACAACTACGACATGGAACTGGCCGACGCAGAGCGCATCGAGGTGCTGCGGGGCCCGCAGTCGACGCTTTACGGGCGCAATACGATGGGCGGCGTGGTCAACGTCTACACCCTCTCGCCGCTCACGTACGAAGGCGTGCGTTTGAGCGCCGAATACGGCAGCGGCGACAGCTATAAATTCCGTGCTTCGTCCTACTACAAGCTCAATCCCGATTTGGGCATGGCCGTAACGGGCTACTATACGCATACGGGCGGCTTCTTCGAAAACCTCGCTACGGGCCGCAAATGCGACTGGGAACGGCTGGGCGGCGGACGGTGGAAAACCCAGTGGCGCAACCTATCGGGACTGCGCATCGACAATACGCTCTCGTTTTCGGTACTCGAACAGGGCGGTTACCCCTATGCATACGCCGGAACCGACATCCTCGGCGACGACGGGAAACCCGTTATCCGCCACGGCGAAATCCGTTACAACGACCCCTGCTCCTACCGCCGCACGACCGTCAGCGACGGGCTCACCATCCGCTACGACGCCGGCAGTTTCACCGTGGCGTCCATCACCAGTTACCAGTATTCCGACGACGAAATGCTCCTCGACCAGGACTTCCTGCCCGTGTCGTACTTCACGCTCAAGCAGGCCCGCACGGAGCACGCCGTGACCGAGGACGTAGTTTTCCGCTCGCATGAAAAAGGAGCCTACCGCTGGCTGTTCGGCGCGTTCGGCTTCTACCGTAGCGGCGTAATGAACGCCCCGGTGCTCTTCAAGCAGACCGGCATCGAAGAACTGATTCTCAAAAACGCCAACGAGCACGACCCGCAGTACACATACGACGCCTGGGACGACAACGAACTGCTGCTGGGCAGCCGCTTCCGCAACCCCTCGGCAGGCGGGGCGATCTACCACGAATCGAACTACACGGTGGGACGCTGGCGCTTCACGGCGGGCCTGCGCTTCGACTTCGAGCACGCGCGCCTGCACTACCGCAGCAATACGGAAACCGGCTACACGGCGACCGACCGCAACAGCGGCACCTCCGGGCACTATCCGCTCGCAATCGACATCCGCAGTACGCTCAAGCAGAGTTTCACGGAGGTGCTGCCCAAATTCTCGGTACTCTACGCTTTCGACGAAATACACAACCTCTATGTTTCGGTCGCCAAAGGCTACAAGGCCGGCGGTTTCAACACCCAGATGTTCTCCGACGTACTCCAGCAGGAGATGATGCGCGAAATGGGATTCGGTGCGGCCTACGACGTCGACAAGGTCGTGAGCTACAAACCCGAATACAGCTGGAACTACGAGTTCGGCGGACACTTCTCCTGCATGGACGGCGCCGTGCGGGGCGACTTCGCGCTTTTCTGGATCGACTGCCGCGACCAGCAGCTCACCGTCTTCCCCGAGGGCACGACCACGGGCCGCATGATGACCAACGCCGGTCGCACGCGCAGCCTCGGGGGCGAGTTGTCGCTGCAAATTTCGCCGTGGCGGAACCTCGACATAAACGCGGCCTACGGTTATACCGACGCCCGCTTCGTCCGCTACAACGACGGCAAGCAGGATTTCAAGGACAACCGCCTCCCCTATGCCCCGCAGCATACGCTCGGGGCAGGGGCCGCATGGACTGTCCCGACCGGCGTATCGTGGCTGGGGAACATCGTCCTGCGGGCCGGGGTGCGCTGCGCGGGCCGCATCTGGTGGAACGAGGAGAACACGCTTTCGCAGCCTTTCTACGCCCTGGCCGAAGCGTCGGTGCGTTTCGAACAGAAGCACTACTCGGTAGACATCTGGGGCCGCAACCTCGGCGGCGAAAAGTACGACGTTTTCTACTTCAAGTCGATTGGCAACGAATTCGTACAGCGCGGCCGGCCGCGCACGTTCGGCATTACACTGAATATTAATCTATAACGATAACGACAATGAAAAAATTCCTGCTCCTGCTCGCCCTTGCGGCCAGCGTCGCCTGCAACACCGAAGACGAAAAAGACTCCAGGCAATCGGCCGATTTCGGGGGTACGCTCACCGTCACCAGCAACCGGACCCCCGAAGCCGAACCGTTCGTGGCGTCCGACGTGACGTTCGAACTCACCGAGGACAATAACGGCCTGTTCAAACTCACGATGCACGAAATCCGTTTCGCGGCGTCCATGCCGATGAAACTGACAATCGTCATCCCCGAACTGAAATACGAAGATGCCAACGGCGACGGAATCTACGAACTGACGAGCACCGCCGACCCGATTGTGCCTTACATCGGCGGAAAACCCTACAGTAAATTTAAAATCCCGGTATTCACCGGAAGAGTCGCCAACGGCGGTCTGGAAGTCATTTTCACGTGCGTCAATCCGCAAATTCCCGTCGGCGGAGAGACACTCGACCACAAAGCCGTGTTCCGCGGAACGATTCTTTTGTAACTTTGCACTGAAAAACGTAAAGACATGAAACCCGAATACAAACCTTTCGTAGACGAGCTCATCGAGCTCTGCATCAAAGAAGATATCGGCGACGGCGACCACACGTCGCTTTCGTGCATCCCCTCCGACGAACACGGCCGCATGCGCCTGCTGTGCAAGCAGGAGGGAATCATCGCCGGCATCGAAATCGCGCAGATCGTTTTCCACCGCCTCGACCCGGAGATGAAGTTCGAACAGATACTTCACGACGGCGACCGCGTGAAGCCCGGCGACGTGGCATTCTACGTTTCGGGGCGCCTGCGTTCGCTGCTGCAGGCCGAACGCATCATCCTCAACATCATGCAGCGCATGAGCGGCGTGGCGACACAGACCGCGGTCTACGTCGGCAACCTCGAAGGACTGCACACCAAAGTCCTCGACACGCGCAAAACCACGCCCGGCATGCGCGTACTGGACAAGATGGCCGTGAAAATCGGCGGCGGCGAGAACCACCGCATGGGACTTTTCGACATGATTCTCCTGAAAGACAACCACATCGATTTCGCGGGCGGCATCCGTGCGGCGATTACCGGAGCCAAAGCGTACCTCGAAGCCAAAGGAAAGAATATTCCGATCGAGTGCGAAGTGCGCTCGCTGGAGGACATCGACGAGGTATTCGCCGCAGGCGGCGTAGACCGTATCATGTTCGACAACTTCACGCCCGCCATGACGCGCGAGGCGGTCGAAAAAGTCGCCGGACGCTGCGAAACCGAATCGAGCGGCGGCATTACGTTCGACACGATGCGCGACTATGCCGAATGCGGCGTGGACTTCATCTCGGTAGGCGCCCTGACGCACCAAATCAAATCGCTCGACATGTCGCTCAAGGCCTGCGAATAACCCGGGCGCCCGGCCGGTTTTGCCACGCGCCGGGTTTCCTGCGGGGAAAATAAAAGGTAGGGCCTATCTCAAACGCAGCCGCCGGCTGCGGCAGAAACCGCCCCGTATAAATGAGTCGAACTTAACGGAATCGCCCGAACAACGGTTAATTCGTGAAACGCCTGTTGCATACCCCTGTCGCCCTGCTGTTGCGGCGCATCGCACTGCTATATGTCGTGCTGATGCTCTGCCGTGCGGTATTTTACCTCTACAACGCACGACTGCTGGGGCCGCTGGCATGGGGCGAGCTGGGACAGCTGCTCGCCGGGACGCTCAAATTCGACACGGCGTCGGTAGTTTACGCCGACGGGGTGTTCGTCCTGCTGTCGCTCTTACCGCTGCACGTGCGCGAGCGCGGGTGGTACCGCCAACTGCTCTTCTGGTATTACGTCGCCGTCAACGCCGTGCTGGTCGTGGCAATCAACATGGCCGACTGCGTTTATTTCCGCTATACGCAGAAACGCTTCACAGCCGACGAGGTATTCTTCGCCGACAACAGCAATTCCGCACAGCTCGTCGGCAAATTCATGGCCGAGAACTGGTACCTGGTGCTCGCCGCCGCCGGACTCGTGGCGCTGCTGGCATGGGGCTACGGCCGCAAAATCCGCGAAGAGAGCCTTCTGAAACGGGGATGGGCCTATTACGCCGGAAGCACCCTGCTCTTCGCGGCAGGCGCCGGGCTCTGCATCGCAGGCATGCGCGGGGGCATGACCCGCATGACGCGGCCGATTACCCTCTCGAACGCCATGCTCTACACCTCGGACAGCGGCAAAGCCAACCTGATATTGAGCAATCCGTTCTGCATCCTGCGCACCATCGGCAGTGCGGGAACCGTCAAATACCGGAAATATTTCACACCGGAGGAGCTGTCCCGCCATTTCACGCCCGTCCACCAGCCTGCAGACAGCACGGCCGTGAACCTCGCGGGCCGCAACGTCGTGATTTTCATCATGGAGAGCATGTCGGCCGAACATTCGGCGCACCTGATGCCGGAGGCCTATGCAGGCCGCGACACGAAAGGCTTCACGCCGTTCCTCGACTCGCTGATGCGCAGCGGGTTGTGTTTCAACCGCATGTACGCCAACGGCACCCGGTCGATACAGGCCATGCCCTCGGTACTGGGCAGCATCCCGTCGTTCAAGACACCGTTCGTGCTGATGCCGCAGTCGCTGGGCGAAAGCCGGCAGCTGCCGGCCATGCTTCGCGGCAAAGGCTATTCGACGGCGTTCTTCTGCGGCTCGGAACACGGTTCGATGGGCTTCGGGGCTTACGCCCGCTCGGCAGGCGTCGAGCGGCTCGTCAGCCGCGAAGACTACGAGGCGAAGCACGGCACGGACGATTTCGACGGCTACTGGGGCATCTGGGACGAACCGTTCCTGCAATTCATGGGCGAGGAGCTCTCCGAAACGCCGGAGCCCTTCTTCGCCACGCTTTTCACCCTCTCGTCGCACCATCCGTTCGTCGTCCCGGCACAATACGAAGAGATACTTCCCGAAGGATACACCAAAATACACAAGGGCGTAGCCTACGACGACAATGCGTTCCGCCTCTTCTTCGAACGCTTCGGCCGCGAACAATGGTTCCGCCGCACGCTGTTCGTATTCGTCGCCGACCATGTTTCGTCCGAAAAGTTCGCCCCCGAAACCCGCACCTATCCGGGCAATTACCACATTATCGGGTTCATGTATACCCCCGACGGCGCCCTGCGCGGCGAAATCGGCGAAGTCGTGCAGCAACTCGACATCATGCCCACCCTGCTGGGCCTGCTGGGCAACACGGAGCCCTATTTCGCTTTCGGCCGCGACATACTGAACGAGCCGCAGCGTCCACGCTGGTCGGTAAGCTGGGACGGCGAGTTCCGCGCCGTGACCGGCGACGGCACGCTCCGCTTCGACGATACGCAGCCCGGGCCGGTGACGGACGCGGCCGGCGGCGATGCAGCAGAGGCCGCAACCCTGCTGCAGGACTTCCGCGCCCTCGTGCAGCAATACTATTCCCACGTCGAAAAAAAGAGTTACACCGTCCATGATTGAATTCAACCCCGTGCGCCTCGAGGACAAACAGACCATCGAGCGCTATACCATGCCCTCGGGCATCTACAACTGCGACCTGGCATTCGCCAACATGTACTGCTGGCAGGCGATGTACCACAGCGCCTGGGCCGAAATCGACGGCTTCCTGGTCATCCGCTTCCACATCGGCGGCGGTGAGAAAATCGGCTATATGCAGCCCGTCGGCAAAGGCGATTTCGCAGGCATCATTCCCGCCCTGCGCGAGGATGCCCATGCCCACGGACAGCGGCTGCGCATCATCGGCCTCACGGACGAAGGTCGCGAAATGATCCGCAACATGCACGTCGGGGAGTTCGCTTTCGAATCCGACCGTGCGCTGGAAGATTATGTCTACAACGCCGACGATTTGCGCAACCTCACGGGCCGGCGTTACCAGCCCAAGCGCAACCACATCAACCGCTTTATGGCCGAATACCCCGATTTCCGCTACGAGGAGCTCACGCGCGACCGTTTCGGTGAATGCATGCAGCTCGAACGCGAATGGCGCCGGGCACACGAGGGGCACACCTCGGAGCTGTGCGCCGAACAGCGGGCGATGATGCGGGCATTCGACCATTTCGAAGAGCTGGAGATGCTCGGAGGCTGCATCTACGTCGGAGACAAGCTCGTGGCGTTCACCTACGGCTCGGCGGTCAACGACCACACGTTCGACACGCACGTCGAAAAAGCCGACACCGACTACGACGGGGCATTTACTGTCATCAACAAACTTTTCGCACAACACCTGCCCGAACGCTTCACGATGATCAACCGCGAGGAAGACCTCGGAATCGAAGGGCTGCGCCAGTCGAAACTCTCCTACCACCCCGCCGTCATCCAGCACAAGTTCGCCGCCATCCACCTGCATCCCGATGAAATCGCCTGCAAAGAACTCTGGACGGCCGCCTTCGGCGACGACGAACAATTCATCGATTCGTTCCTGATGCGCTATTACAGCCGGCGGCGGATGCTGACGGCCGAATGCGACGGCCGTACGGCGGCGATGCTCCACCTCGTGCCGTTCGACAGCGAACTGGGCCGCACGACCTACGTATACGGGGTTGCGACAGCGCCCGAATTCCGCCGCCGCGGACTCGCAGACAAGCTCATGCGCGAAGCGATGCGCCTGATAGCAGAACGGGGCGACGACGCGGCGCTGCTGATTCCGAGCGACGAGTGGCTGCACGGATTCTACCGCAAATACGGCTTCGAGGGGAATATTCCCACGACATTCGCATCGGAAGACGGCTTCGACTTCGGCACGGGCGACGCGGCGAAAGACCTCGCGATGGTCTGGCGGCGCAATCCGTCGGAACCGCAGCCCGAAACGCTCCACTGCACCTACCGCAACGGCCGTTAATACGGGAACCCCTGCGCCGCCCGCTTTGTAGCCGCAGCCGCAAGGCCGAATCCGACAAGACAACATAAGACCGGACAAGCCGGAACTGGACAGCACGAGCGCCTGTGTCCCGCAAATGCCTCACCGGGCGCAGGCAGACCGCACGATGCAGGTTATAACCATCTGAAAATAAACCACATACCATCCACACGCCCAAATACAAACAGGTAATACACTGTAAGACACAAACTTACGCATATCATCCGGAGACTGCAAGAATATTCCTGTTCCTGCAGTTTTCTATTTACTGATTGTCTGCACATTACACATTCCGCACGTAAGATTTTACCGACCCCCGTTATGCGGCTGTTCCAGCAGAATAGCCTACCTTTGCATCGAAACCTGAAGACGGAATCGCCCCGGAATGGGCATACATCCTCAAATCCCGTATAAAACCAGCCTACCGATGAAAAAACTACTCCTTGCCGGCATTGCGCTATTGCTGTCGTCGGGCGTATGCGCCCAGAATTACAACGCCGTAAGACGCATGGAGTACGAGGTCGGCATCGGCCTGAACAAAGGGCACGGTTTATACGGCACAGCCGCAAAACCGAGGATACAGTTGTATGCCGAGATCCGCATGAACATGAAGGACTCGCCGTTCGATATCGGCCTGCAGGGGATGCTCGGCTATTTCGAACGGCAGCGCAGCGCCGGTTATTTCGGCTGGCAGTCCGATTCGGGATGGAGCGAAACGATACGGTCCAAATCGCTGGTCACCTTCGCCGACTACAATTTACGCCGCTGGAAAAACATCGCCCCGTTCGTAGGGCTCGGAATCGGCATGTCGGCCATCGAAGATGAATACGGTGTCGGGGCGGAGTGTCCGGAACGGTATTACGACACCGCTTTCGTGCTCAATCCCCGCATCGGCGCGGAGTTCTTCAACCACCTGCGTATCACGGTCGAATACAAACGGATGCAGCGGGAGTACTCCTTTTTCGGGTTCGACATCGGCGTCGTATTCGGCGGAGGCTATAAAAAACCGAAGAAATAGCGAACACCGGCGGTCAGACAAAAAGGCCGGGGCTGTTGAGCCCCGGCCTTTTCATATTCATTCCGCGCGATTACTCCATGCGGCGCAGGAAACACTCGATGGTATTCTCCATCAGGCAGCAGATCGTCATCGGGCCGACACCGCCCGGCACGGGCGTGATGACCGAAGCCCGGGGTTCGACAGCCGCAAAATCGACATCGCCGCACAGCTTCCCGGTTTCCGGGTCGCGGTTGACACCCACGTCGATTACCACGGCGCCGTCACGCACCATATCCGCCGTGACGAATTTCGGACGGCCGATCGCCACAACCAGAATGTCCGCACGCCGCGTCACCTCCGGCAGGTTGCGCGTGCGGCTGTGGGTCATGGTCACCGTAGCGTTTTCGTCCAGCAGCAGTTTCGAAACGGGAAGTCCCACGATATTGCTGCGGCCGATTACCACGGCTTCCTTGCCTGCAATCTCCACGCCTGCGGCTTTCAGCATCTTGATGATTCCTTTCGGCGTGCAGGGCAGCGTGCATACCTGCTTCTGCCACAAGGCCGCGACGTTCAGGGGATGGAAACCGTCGACATCTTTCGACTTGTCAATTGCGGCGATCACCTTGTCCTCGTCGATATGTTTGGGCAGGGGCAGCTGCACCAGAATACCGTCGACATCCCCGTCGGCGTTCAGTCCGGCGATGATGTCCAAAAGTTCGGCTTCGGAAATCGTATCCGGCTTGCGAATCGTCGTATTGCGGATGCCGACCTCGGCCGAAGCCTTGGCCTTGCCCGTCACATACGAAACACTGCCCGGGTCTTCGCCCACCAGAATCACTACCAGATGCGGCACACGGCCGTATTTCGCGCCGAAGGTCGCCACCTCGGCGGCCATTCCGGCTTTCAGTTTTGCAGAGAGTTCTTTTCCGCTGATAATCATAACTTCTTATATCTATTTTTCAAATGCCCAATGCCCGATGTCGGTGCGGTGGAAGAGGTTGTCACACCCGATGCGCGTCACGTCTTTCAGCGCATTGGCACGCGCCTCGGCCAGCGTGGCGCCTTTTCCCACGACGAACAGCACGCGGCCTCCAGCGGTCAGAATCCGGCCGCCGTCGGCTTTCGTACCCATGTGGTAGACTGCGCTTTCCACCCGGTCGAGGCCCTCGATTTCATGGCCTTTCTCGTAGGCGTCGGGATAGCCTTTCGAGGCGAGGACGATGCCCAGCGTGGCGAAATCGTGCCATTCGAGCTGCGTATCGCCGCCGTCGGCCACGGCACAGAAAATGTCGACGATGTCGCTTTTCAGGCGCGGCAGCACCACTTCGGTTTCGGGGTCGCCGAAACGGGCGTTGAACTCGATGACCTTGATACCCTGCGGCGTCTTCATCAGGCCGCCGTACAGTACGCCCTCGAACGGGCATCCCTCGGCCACCATCGCATCGGCCGTCGGCTGCAAGACCTTTTCCAGGGTATACCGTTCGTCTTCGGCCGTGATGAACGGCAGCGGCGAATAAGCGCCCATACCGCCCGTATTGGGCCCCTTGTCGCCGTCGAAAGCCCGCTTGTGATCCTGCGCCAGCGCCATCGGCCACACCCGGCGGCCCGACACGAAGCACATGAACGAAAATTCGGGCCCCGTGAGGAAATCCTCGACCACGACCTTGCCTTCTCCGAACTTGTCGTCGAGCAGCATGTCTTTCAGCGCCGCATCGGCCTCCTCCGGCGTTTCGGCAATCACCACGCCCTTGCCGGCGGCCAGTCCGTCGTATTTCAGCACAGCGGGCAGCGGACGCGACGCCACATAGGCTTTCGCCGCAGCATAATCCGTGAAAGCCCGGTAACCGGCTGTCGGAATGGCATATTTGGCCATCAGGTCTTTGGCGAACTCCTTGCTCGACTCGATACGCGCCGCCGCCTTCGTCGGGCCGAAAATCCGCAGCCCGGCAGCCTTGAACACATCGACGACGCCCGCCGCCAGCGCCACCTCGGGACCGACGACCGTAAGGCCGATACCGTTCTCCGCCGCAAAGTCGCGCAGCCGCTCCACCTCGGTTTCCCGGATGGCGACGCACTCGGCCTGCGCGGCAATTCCCGCATTCCCGGGTGCACAGAATATCTTTTCGACCTGCGGTGAACGCGCGAGTGCATCCACCACGGCATGTTCACGGCCTCCGCCGCCAATAACCAAAACTTTCATATTCGCTTCGTATTGTTTTACCCGAAGTCCCCCTCCTACAAAGGGGGATTCAGGGAAATTGTCAATATAGTAATGCCGCATAATCAGGCATAAAGCCTTTCGGGCCTAATGCTTGAAATGCCGCTCGCCCGTAAATACCATGGCAATCCCCATCTCGTCGGCTTTTTTAATCGAATCTTCGTCACGCACCGATCCGCCCGGCTGGACGATGGCCGTCACGCCGTATCCGGCAGCCAGCGTCACGCAGTCGTCGAAGGGGAAGAAGCCGTCCGAAGCCAGCACGAGTCCCTCGGTAACGCCGGCGGCGTGCGCCTGTTTCAGTGCGATTTCAGCCGAACCGATACGGTTCATCTGTCCCGCGCCGACACCCAGCGTGCGGCCGTCTTTCACGGCGACGATGGCGTTCGACTTGACGTGCTTGACGATGTGCCAGCCGAAATTCAGGTCGTCCATCTGCGCCGCCGCAGGCTTCGCTTTCGTGACGCACATATCGGCCGTAACGGGTTTCGTCGCCACGTCGAGATCCTGCACGAGCAGGCCGCCGTTGACGCTGACGTATTGTTTGGGGTCGACGGAGCCTTTCTCCATATTTACCTCCAGCAGGCGCAGGTTTTTCTTCGTGCAGAGCACCTCGAGCGCCCCTTCGTCGAATTTCGGAGCCATGATAATCTCGAGGAAAATCGGCTTCATCAATTCGGCCGCCTCGCGCGTAACGGTGCAGTTGGTCGCCACGATACCGCCGAAAATCGACACTTTGTCGGCCTCGTAAGCCTTCGTCCAGGCATCCACGACATCCCGGCCCACCGCAGCGCCGCAGGGATTCATATGCTTCAGCCCCACGCAGAAAGGCTTGTCGAACTCGCGGACGATGCACAGCGCAGCGTTCGCATCCTGGATATTGTTGTACGACAGTTCCTTGCCGTTGAGCTGCCGGGCAAATGCCAGCGAATAGGGCACCTCTTTCTCCTCGCGGTAGAATTTGGCCGACTGGTGCGGGTTCTCGCCGTATCGCAGCGACTGCACGAGGTCGAATTCGAGGAACAGCTTCTCATTCAGTCCGGCCTGGGCACGCATGTAGGAGGCAATCATCGCGTCGTACTCGGCCGTGTGGGTATAGGCCTTGGCCGAGAGTTTCAGGCGCGTCGCCTTTTCCGTATTGCCGCCGGCACGGATTTCACCGAGTACCTGCTCATAATCCGCAGGATCGCAAACCACCGTGACGTCGGCCCAGTTCTTGGCCGCCGAACGCAGCATCGAGGGGCCGCCGATGTCGATATTCTCGATGGCATCCTCCATCTTCACATCGGGTTTGGCAATGGTCTGGCGGAACGGATAGAGGTTCACACAGACCATGTCGATAAATTCGATATTGTTATCTTTCAGCGCTTTCAGGTGTTCGGGATCGTCGCGGCGCGCCAGCAGGCCGCCGTGTACGTTGGGATGCAGCGTCTTGACGCGGCCGTCGCAGATTTCAGGGAAGCCCGTCACATCGCTGATGTTGATGACTTCCACGCCGCTGTCTGAGAGCAGTTTCATCGTACCGCCCGTGGCGATGACCTCCCAACCAAGGGCACGCAAACCCTTTGCAAAGTCAACGACGCCCGTTTTGTCGCTGACACTGATTAATGCACGCATATCGCTATTTTTTCTTTAATAATTTATTGATCGTTTCGATATAAAGCGGATATTCCACCGCATGTATCATCGGCTCCAGCTCTTCGATATTGCCGCCGCCGTATTCGAACGCGCGCTGGGCGATAATCCGCCCGCCGTCGAGCGTCGCGTCGACATAGTGAATCGTCACCCCGAAGACCTTGACGCCGTATTCCAGCGCCTGCTCGATGGCATGCGCGCCGCGAAACGCCGGCAGCAGCGAGGGATGGATGTTGACAATCCGTCCGCCGTAAGCTTCCAGCAGCACGTCGCCGATGATGCGCATGTACCCCGCCAGGCAGACCAGCTCCACACCCGCGGCATCGAGCCGCCGCACGATTTCCCGCTCGAAATCCGCTTTCGAAGCATACTCCTTCGGCGCAAAGACGAATGCCTCCACGCCGTGCTCCGCAGCGCGTTCCACGACGCGGGCGCCGGGTTTGTCGCAGACCATGAGCACCACTTCCGCCGGAATCGCCCCCTGCTCGCAGGCTGTGGCTATCGCCTCGAAATTGGTACCGCTGCCGCTGGCAAAGACTGCAATGCGCCGCATCGTCCTAACGGATTACGACACCCTCCGTGTCCGTTACCCGGCCTATCACCGATGCTTTTTCACCCTGCTCCGCAAGGAGCGCGATGGCTTTCTCCGCCTCCGAGGCATCGAGGGCGATGACCATGCCGATGCCCATGTTGAAGATGTTGAACATCTCGCGGTGGGCCACCTTGCCGTACTTCTCCAAAAAGCGGAACACAGGCAGTATTTCCCACGTACCCTCCTCGATCTCGAGGCCCTGGCCTTCGTGCAGGATGCGGGGAATATTCTCGTCGAAACCGCCGCCCGTAATATGGCTGATACCGTGCACATCGCAGTTGCGAATCACCTCCAGCACCTGCCGGACATAGATTCTCGTCGGGGTCAGCAATACTTCGCCCAGCAGCTTGTTCGACAGCTCGGGATAGACCTTGTGCAAATCCATGAAGTTGTCCGCCAGGATTTTGCGCACGAGGCTGAAACCGTTGGAGTGGACTCCGCTCGAAGCGATGCCCACCAAGACGTCGCCGGCCTTGACTTTCGAACCGTCGATCAGTTTCGACTTCTCGACCACGCCCACCGTGAAGCCCGCGATGTCGTACTCGCCCTCGGCGTACATACCCGGCATCTCGGCCGTTTCGCCGCCTACCAGCGCGCAGCCCGCCTGACGGCAGCCTTCGGCGACACCGCTCACGATCGCTTCGATTTTCTGCGGTTCGTTGTGGCCCACGGCCACATAATCGAGGAATACCAGCGGCTCGGCACCCTGCGCCAGCACGTCGTTGACGCACATGGCCACGGCGTCGATACCGATGGTATCGTGCTTGTCCATTTCGAACGCCAGCTTGAGCTTGGTGCCCACGCCGTCGGTGCCGCTCACCAGCACCGGTTCCTTCACGTTGAGCGCCGAGAGGTCGAACATCCCTCCGAATGCGCCGATATTGCCCATCACGCCCAGGCGCGAGGTCGATGCCACGTGTTTCTTGATGCGCCGCACCACTTCGTATCCGGCCTCGAGGTTCACGCCGGCCTTCTCATAACTCTGTGCCATTATAATCTTACTTTAACAGTCCTTAACATTTTACGTTTTTGTTCGCCTCGTCGACCGACTGGTACAACGCCGTGGGGTAATGTCCCGTGAAGCAGGCCATGCAAAGTTCCTTGCGGTTGCCTGCCTTGAGCAGCGCTTCCGGCGAAAGGAACGCCAGCGAATCGGCGCATATCTCGTCCCGGACGCCGTCCACCTCCTTGCGCGCCGAAATCAGCTCGTCGCGCGTCGAGGTATCCACCCCGTAGAAGCAGGGGTTTGTCATCGGGGGGCTGGCGATGCGCACGTGCACCTCGGTGGCACCCGCCTCCTTGAGCATCGTGACGATACGGCGCGAGGTGGTGCCGCGCACAATCGAGTCGTCGACCAGCACCACGCGCTTGCCCTTGACAATCGACCGGACGGCCGAGAGTTTCATCCGCACGCCTTTCTCACGCAGCTCCTGCGAAGGCTGGATAAACGTACGGCCGATATACTTGTTCTTGATCAGGCCCATTTCATAGGGCAGGCCGCTGGCCTCGGCATACCCCATCGCGGCGCTCAAACTCGAGTCGGGAACGCCGACCACGATGTCCGCATCGGCGGGCGCCTCCCCGAAAAGCAGGCGTCCCGACTCCTTGCGGTAGGCGTGGACGTTGCACCCCTCGATGTCACTGTCCGGGCGTGCGAAGTAGATATACTCCATCGAGCACATCTCGCAGCGTTTGTACATCGAATAGTCGCGGCTGCGGATACCCATCTCGTCGATGGTCACGATTTCGCCCGGCTCGACGTCGCGCACGAACTCCGCACCCAGCACGTCGAATGCGCACGTTTCGCTCGACACGACGTAACCGTCGCCCAGTTTACCGATAGAAAGCGGCCGCAGGCCGTATTTGTCCCGGCAGGCATAGATGCGGTTGGCGGTCATAATCAGGAACGCGAACGCCCCCTCGAGCATGTTCAGCGCGTCGATAATCGAGAAGATGCGGGGACGGTCGTGGTACTTGGTTTCCTTCTTGATGAGGTGGGCCAGGATTTCGCTGTCCGACGTCGACTGGAACAGGCTGCCCTTGTTCTCGAGGTAGTCGCGCAGCAGCGACGAGTTGACGATGTTGCCGTTATGCGCCAACGCGAAATCGCCCGTATTGTGGCGGAACAGGAACGGCTGGATATTCTCCACACCCCCGCCGCCGGCAGTGGTATACCGCACGTGGCCGATGGCCATATCGCCCTTGAGGGCGGCCAGTTTGGGCTCGTCGAATACTTCGGTCACAAGTCCGCTGCCCTTCGTACGGTAAAATGCACCGTTGTCGACGGACACGATACCCGCTCCCTCCTGCCCACGGTGCTGCAAGGCATGCAGTCCGTAGTAGGTCAGCGACGCAGCCCCGGGCACCCGGAAAACCCCGAACACCCCACACTCCTCATGCAACTCACGGTCGCTAATCTGTCCCATCGCCATAATTATCCGACGATTTTCTGCAGACGTGCCAGAATCTCCTCGTAAGCCTCGCGCACCTTGCCCAAATCACGGCGGAAACGGTCTTTGTCGAGTTTCTCGTTGGTCGTCATGTCCCACAGGCGGCAGGTATCGGGCGACACCTCGTCGGCCAGGACAATCTCGCCGTCCGACGTGCGGCCGAACTCGATCTTGAAGTCCACGAGGTTGATGTTCATCTTGGCGAACAGGTTACGCAGCACCTCGTTGATACGCGAGGTCATGGCGTAAATCAAATCCAGTTCGTCGTAAGTCACGGCACCCAGCGCCACGGCGTGGTGGTCGTTGATCAGCGGGTCGCCCAGCTCGTCTTTCTTGTAGCAGATGTCGTAGATGATGTTCGACGGCTGCGTACCCTCTTCGATGCCGAGGCGCTGCGCCATCGAACCCGCGATGGTGTTGCGTACGATCACCTCCAGCGGAATGATCGTCACCTTGCGGCATATCTGGTCGCGGTCGTTGATCGTTTCGATGTAGTGGGTCTTGATGCCCGCTTTCTGAAGCTCTTTGAAAATCAGGGTCGAGATGGCGTTGTTCAGCACGCCCTTGTTCTCGATCGTGGCTTTCTTGATGTTGTTGAAAGCCGTCGCCGCATCCTTGTAGTGGATGATGATCTTTTCGGGATCGTCGGTGCGGAAAACCTGTTTTGCCTTGCCCTCGTAGAGCATTTCGAGCTGTTTCATGGTGTTTGAGTTTTTTTAGAAGTTATTGATTATCGCATTATTTCATATCAAAATCCACCAGAATGGGCCGGTGGTCGGACGGATGGTAAAAATTCGAAAGCTTCGCCGGGTCGCGTACCGGCTTCGTGAAATCGTCGACCACGACCCGCGCGTGGCTGATCCGCTCGTAAAGCGGCGGCGTGCAATAGACGAAATCGATGCGGCTCTTCCCGGGCATCGTCGCACAAAACTCGCCCGGATACATTTCGGCTATCACGTCGACATAGGGCGTATGTTCCGCAATATAATCGTGCACCAGAAATCGCGTATCGTCGACAGGATATTTGTAGACCCCGTTGTCGCGGCGGGAACGGGAATTGAAGTCGCCCATCATCATCCAGAGTTGCTGTGCGGCGTACGGCTCCGTGGCGACCGTATGCGAGCAGATATACTCGATTTCCACACGGCGGTATTTATCCCCGCCGTGTTCGGCCCGGCTGGCCTCGCGGTCTTCCGCACGGAATGCGTACCCCTGCGGCCAGGTGTGGAGCGTCACGATATTGACCGTCTTGCCGTTTTTCGTGATTCGTGCCCATCCGGCCCCGTGGGAAACGATGCTGTCGGGCGCCTGGCCGACGATTCGCTGCACGTTTTCAATCGGATATTTCGAAGTAACGACCTGCGGGTAGTCGTCCCGGTGTCCCCCCACGTACCAGTATCGGTGGCCGTAACGGGCAGCCAGTTCGCCCCAGTTTTCCGTAAGGTAACGCTCCTCCGGCGCCATTTTGTCCGCCGTGCCCGATTTGTAAATCGACTGGGCCTCGCACCACACGCAGATATCGGGATCGTACTCGCGGACCCATGCCACGAAATTATCGTAGTCGCTGTCCTGATCCGACCACATACCGTTCTGGATGTTCCAGTAAAGCAGGCGCATGTTGCCCGCACGGCCGTCGCACCCGGCAGCCAGCACGGAGGCGAAAAGCAGTATCGCGGCAAAGCGGAAAAAGGAGGTTTTCATGCGCACGGGTCTTTATCGGTTCGGTTACTTCGATTTGCGGAAATAGGCCACGGCGTTCGCAAACAGCGACTGTTGCTTTTCACCGGCGATATTCTTGAAAAGGTTCTCCTCGTAACGCTCCGTGTGCCCCATCTTGCCCAGTATCTGTCCGTCGCGCGAAACGAGGCCCTCGATGGCGTACGACGAACCGTTGGGGTTGTAGGGCGCTCGGGCCGTCACGCGGCCGTCGGCATCGACATACTGGAAAGCCACCTGTCCGTTGGCGAACAGCTCTTCGGCCAGCTCTTGGCTCACGACGAACTTGCCCTCGCCGTGGCTGACGGCAATCGAATGGATGTCGCCCAGCGCGAAACTTGCAAGCCACGGGGAGTTGAGCGTCGAAACACGGGTCGAAACAATCTGCGAGATATGGCGGTTGACGTCATTGCGGAACAGCGTCGGCGACTCCGCGGTCACCATCCCCAGACGGCCGTACGGCAGCAATCCCGATTTGACGAGGGCCTGGAAGCCGTTGCAGATGCCCAAGATCAGGCCGCCGCGGTCGAGCAGCGCGTGGATTTCCTCGCGAATATCCTTGTTATTGAGCACATTGACGATAAACTTCGCACTTCCGTCGGGTTCGTCGCCCGACGAGAAACCGCCGCTCAACACAAAGATGTGGGCGCGGCGTATATGCTCTTTCATCTCGGCAATCGAGCGCAGGATGTCGTCGCCCCCGAGGTTGCACAGCACGCTCATCTCCACCTCGGCCCCGGCCTTGCGGAACGCCTTGGCGGTATCGTAATCGCAGTTCGTACCGGGGAACACGGGGATGTAGACCAGCGGATGCTCGACGGCTTCGCCCTTATAGGCAAAGGTGCGCCGCTCGGGCTGCGAAGTCATCACGTCGGCGTGGTTCTCGCCCTTGTCGGGATAGACCGTCGTGAATTTCGCGGTATTGGCCTCGTACAGAGCGTCGAGCGGCATACGTACGCCGTTGACCGTCAGCGCCTCGTCGGCAACCGTTTCACCCAGCAGCTCGGCGGCAGGGAATGCGAGTTCGACGGCGCTCTCGACCAGAATCGATCCGTAGGCGTACGCGAAAAGCTTCGCCTCGTCCATCTTCACTGCGGCACCGATGCGGTTGCCGAAAGCCATTTTGGCAACTCCCTCGGCCACGCCGCCGAAGCCGACAGACCACGCGGAGAGGATGTTGCCCTTTTCGATATTATCGCTCACGAAGCCGAAATTCTCTTTCAGCTGTGCCGTGTCGGGCATATAATTTTCTTTCGGGGTATGGCGCACGAGGTAGAGGCGGCTGCCGGCCTTTTTGAAGTCGGTGGAGATGACCGTCCCGGCGTCGACCGTCGTGATGCCGAACGCCATCAGCATCGGCGGGACGTTGATATGCTGGAACGTGCCGCTCATCGAGTCCTTGCCGCCGATCGAGGGAAGTCCCAGTTCGACCTGCATCTTCAGCGCGCCGAGCAGCGCACCGAGGGGTTTGCCCCACGACTCGGGATTCCTGGTCATGCGCTCGAAATACTCCTGGTAGGAGTAGCGCATCCTGTCGTAGCGGGCGCCCGCAGCCACGACTTTCGCCGCAGCCTCCACGACGGCATACGCCGCACCGTGGTAAGGGCTCCACGAAGCCACATAGGGATTGTATCCGAACGCCATGATGCTGGCCGTGTCGGTATAACCGTCGGTCGGAAGTTTCTGCACCGAAACCTGTGTTTCGCTGCCCTGCGTACGGCCGCCGAACGGCATCAGCACGGTGGAACGGCCGATAGTCGAATCGAACATCTCCACCAGGCCGCGCTGCGAGAGGACATTGTTGTCACGCAGGTTCTCTTCGAAACGCTCGGCGAGCGTCGCTCCCCCGACCTCGCGTGCAAAGGGGTCGCGGTTCTCAACCTCGCCGATTTTCGCCTCGGCATAGTGCTTCGCCCCGGCGCTGTCGATGAATTCGCGCGCGAGGTCGACCACCTTGCGTCCTTTGTTGAACATCCGCATGCGGGCCGTATCGGTGACGTCGGCCACCTCGACCGCCTCGATGTTCTCCTCACGGCAGTACTCCATGAACCGGGCGACGTCCTTCGCTTCGACGACCACGGCCATACGCTCCTGCGACTCGCTGATTGCCAGCTCCGTGGAGTTCAGGCCGCTGTATTTGGTCTTCACGCGGTCGAGGTAAATATCCAGTCCGTCGGCCAGCTCGCCGATGGCGACGCTGACGCCGCCCGCGCCGAAGTCGTTCGATTTCTTGATAAGCCGCGTCACCTCCGGACGGCGGAACAGGCGCTCCAGCTTGCGCTCCTCGGGAGCGTTGCCTTTCTGCACCTCGCTGCCGCAGGTTTCGAGCGATTTGGTGTTATGCTCTTTCGACGAACCCGTAGCCCCGCCGATACCGTCACGGCCCGTACGACCGCCCAGCATCACGATTTTGTCGCCCGGGGCGGGTTTCTCGCGGCGGACATTCTCCGCCTTGACGGCACCGACCACGGCACCGACCTCGAGGCGTTTGGCGACATAGTCGTCGTGGTATATCTCGCGCACATGGGTCGTCGCCAGTCCGATTTGGTTGCCATAGCTCGAATAGCCGGCGGCGGCCTTTTTCGAAATGACGCTCTGCGGCAGTTTCCCGGCGAGCGTATCGCCCACCTTCTGGTAAATATTTCCGGCACCCGTCACGCGCATGGCCTGATAGACGTAGCTGCGGCCCGACAACGGGTCGCGGATGGCGCCGCCCA
>ERZ791875.66-NODE-66-length-146498-cov-8.307259_pt1 | contig 146498 bp, 105 predicted proteins | sample MGYA00510278_ERZ791875 | MGnify/ENA primary metagenome ERZ791875 (study PRJEB30046, sample SAMN00792078) | human gut metagenome | study: EMG produced TPA metagenomics assembly of the A metagenome-wide association study of gut microbiota in type 2...
CGTTATAGGATACAGGCGACTACCGCTACCCCCTGCCAATACAATGCCTTTCATCATGTCGGGTGTTTAGAATTGTTTATGCCTCAATACTCCGGCGATACCATTCGTAAAGTTTGCGCACGCCCTCTTCGATTTCGATTTTGTGATGCCAGCCGAGGGTGTGGAGTTTCGTGACGTCGCACAGCTTGCGGGGCGTTCCGTCGGGTTTCGATGTGTCGAAACGCAGTTCACCGCCGTAGCCCACGGTCTTCACAATCAGGCGGGCCAAATCGCCGATGGCGATCTCTTTGCCTGTACCTATGTTGATGTGGCAGTTGCGCACCTCTTTGCCTTCGCCGCGCACATCCTTGAAATCGACGTGCTCCATGATGAAGACGCTTGCGTCGGCCATCTCTTCCGACCAGAGGAATTCGCGCAATGGTTTGCCCGTGCCCCACAGGGTCACCGTGTCGGCTGCGATGCCGTATTTGGCGAGCACGGCTGTTATCTGTTCCTGCGTGGCCGATCCGTTGGTGCCCTCTACCGGCCGGAGGTTCATGTCGGCCCGGACGGCGTCCCAGTTTCCTTGGCGCATGCAGTGCGAGAGGAACACTTTGCGAATCATGGCCGGCATGACGTGCGAGTTCTCCAGATGGAAATTGTCGTTGGGCCCGTACAGGTTCGTCGGCATCACGGCGATGTAGTTGGTACCGTACTGGAGATTGAAACTTTCACACATTTTCAGGCCAACGATTTTCGAGAGGGCATAGGGCTCGTTGGTATACTCCAGTTCGCCCGTCAGCAGGTATTCCTCCTTGATCGGCTGGGGACAGTCGCGCGGATAGATGCAGGTCGAGCCGAGTGCCAGCAGTTTTTTTACGTCGTGGCGGAATGCCTCGCCGATGACGTTCTGCTGTATCTGCAGGTTCTCGTAGATGAAATCCGCCCGATAAGTGTTGTTGGCCATGATGCCGCCCACGTGCGCCGCCGCGAGTATGACGTAGTCGGGCCGCTCTTCGTCGAAGAACCGCTTTACAGCCATGCAGTCCATCAGATCCAGTTCCCTGTGCGTGCGGCCGATTAGGTTCGTATAGCCTTTTGCGAGCAGGTTGTTCCAGATTGCGGAGCCGACCAGACCGCGGTGTCCGGCTACGTATATTTTTGCGGATTTTTCCATTTATGCCTCCAGTTTCGAACGAAGATAAAGTTTTTTCACGAATTTCATGTCGTGTTCCACCATGATTCTCACCAGTTCGGGGAACGACGTCTTGCGGGGATTCCATCCGAGCAGTGTCCGGGCCTTGGTCGGGTCGCCCAACAGCTGCTCCACTTCGGCGGGGCGGAAGTACTTCGGGTCGACCTCCACGAGCACCTTGCCGCTCTTCGCGTCGATGCCTTTCTCGTCTGCGCCTTCGCCCTCCCAACGGAGCGAGATGCCGACTTCGCTGAATGCCAGCGTCGTGAATTCGCGTACGGTATGATATTCGCCCGTGGCGATCACGAAGTCTTCCGGGGTGTCGTGCTGCAGGATTAGCCACATGCACTCCACGTAATCCCTGGCGTATCCCCAGTCGCGCAGCGAATTGAGGTTGCCCAGATAGAGTTTGTCCTGGAAGCCCTGTGCGATACGTGCTGCGGCCAGCGAGATTTTGCGTGTGACGAACGTTTCGCCGCGTCGCTCCGATTCGTGGTTGAACAGGATGCCGTTCACGGCATACATGCCGTACGATTCGCGGTAGTTCTTGGTAATCCAGAATCCGTATTGTTTCGCGACGCCGTAGGGGGAACGGGGATAGAACGGCGTGGTTTCCTTTTGGGGGACTTCCTGCACTTTGCCGAACAGTTCCGAGGTCGAAGCCTGGTAGATGCGGCATTTTTTCTCGAGCCCGAGGATGCGCACGGCCTCCAACAGGCGCAGCGTGCCCACGGCGTCGGCATCGGCCGTGTATTCGGGTACGTCGAACGACACCTTGACGTGCGACTGTGCCGCGAGGTTGTAGATTTCGTCCGGCTGCACGGTCTGGATGATGCGCACGAGCGACGACGAGTCGGTCATGTCGCCGTAGTGGAGGTTGATGAGGCGTTTCTGCTTCATGTCGCGTACCCATTCGTCGAGGTAGAGGTGCTCGATACGTCCGGTGTTGAACGACGACGAACGGCGGATGATGCCGTGGACTTCGTACCCTTTTTCCAATAAGAATTCCGCCAGGAACGATCCGTCCTGTCCCGTAATGCCGGTGATTAGTGCAATTTTAGCCATGATAATTTAGAAATTGTATTTTTCTTTTAGGATATTCCAGATGAATGCGGTGTTTCCGAGCAGGTAGCGCCGCCACATCCTGCGAGGCTCTTTCAACAGCCGGTACAGCCATTCGAAGCCGTGCTCCTGCCATGCGAGCGGGGCACGCCGTACCGTACCCGCATAAAAATCGAAAACGGCGCCGATGGTTCCGATATGGCAGTTCACCTTGAGTTCCGGCAGGTGCGTGTAGGCCCACTTCTCCTGCTTCGGGGCGGTCATGCCTATCCACAGCAAATCGGGCGCAGCCGCATTTACTGCGTCGATCATCGCACGGTTCTCGGCGTCGGAGAATTCCGCCTTGAAGGGCGGCGAGAGCGTTATTACCCGGATTGAGGGGTAATCCGCCGCGGCGCGCCTGCGAATCAGTTCCAGCACTTTTTCGCTGCTGCCGAGGAAGAAACAGGTGCCGCCTTTCGCGTTGAGTTTTTCCATTTCATAGGCGAAGAGATCGGCTCCGGCGATTCGTTCCAGGGACTCTTTTTTCAGGTATTTGACGGCTTTGACGATGCCCGCCCCGTCGGGTATCAGGACGCCGCCGTTGCACAAAGCCTCCGCGAATACGGGGTCTTTCCGGGCCGTATTGTAGGAGTGCGCGTTGATTGTGTTTATCAGAAGTTTCCCGTCGGGCAGGGCCGACAGGGCCTGCCGGCTGCCCAGCAGCCGGATTTCTCGCAGACGCAACATGTTACGATTAATCGTCAATAGGCATTTTCATCCTGCTTCAGCGCATTCAGCATCGTTTTGAATATGATGCGGATGTCGAGCAGCAGCGACCAGTTCTCAAGATACCAGATGTCGCGGCGCACACGGCCCTCCATCTGGCTCAACTCGTGGGTTTCGCCGCGGTAGCCGGTTACCTGCGCCCATCCGGTGATGCCGGGCTTAATCAGGTGGCGTACCATATATTTGTTGATGAGTTTCGAGTATTGTTCGGTGTGCTGGAGCATGTGCGGACGCGGCCCTACGAGGGACATGTCGCCTTTCAGCACGTTGATGAACTGGGGAAGTTCGTCGATGCTCGAGCGGCGCAGGAAATCGCCGAATTTGGTTTTGCGGGGATCGTCCTTGGTTGCCTGGAGCCTGTCCGCATCGTCGTTGACGCGCATCGACCGGAATTTGATGCAGCCGAATGTCTGCCCGTTTTCGCCGCTGCGCTCCTGTATGAAGAATACCGGCCCTTTCGAAGTCAGCTTGGTGCCGATGGCGACGAAGATATATACGAACGGGAATGCGGTGCAGAGGAATACGGACGAAACCACGATGTCGAACGCCCGTTTGATGAAACGGTTCGAGGCCTGTCGCAGCGGCTCCTCCCGGATGTAGAGAATCGGCACATTGCCCAACAGTTCGAGGTTCATCGCACGCTTCATGTAGTTGCGCAGGTTGGGTACGTAGAAGAAGCGGATAAAGTTGTTCTCGCAGAGATCCATGATGGGAAAGATTTCTTCTCCGTAGCGGTCGGTCGACAGGCAGCAGTATACCTCGTCGACCCGGTGGTCTTGCAGCCACGGCAGGGCGTCTTCCACGGTGCCGAGGCGCGGGGTGTCGGGCAGCGGACGATCCTCGTGGTTGCTGAAAAATCCGACTACGCGGTATCCCGTACTGGTGTTGTCCACCATTTCGTGGTATACCTCGAGCGCATTGTCCTTGCTGCCGATGATGACTACATGGCGCGTATTGCGGCCGTGCCCGCGGGTGATTTTCACCACGACGCGGCAGATGTAGCGCCACAGCATCAGCATGACCGTTAGCGCTATGTAGAATGTCCCTATCAGGTGCAGCGGCAGCAGGCCGTAGCTCCATACGGTCTGGATGAGCGTGTAGAATCCTAAATGGCAGAGTACGACGTAGAATACGCGGCGGATGATTTCCTCGTAGGGAACGATGCGTGATGAAAGCACTACGCCGAACCAGGAAAGGCCCGGTATGAAACAGATATTGAGGCAGGCGAATATCTCCAGCGAGTGGGCGATATAGGCGGGCTGCGGATACAGCGTGAGCGCGAATATCCAGGATAGATTCAGTATAAATAGATCTCCGATGATGACAGGAAGCTTTATGAGTAAAGACTCCTGCATGACTTGTTTCATATACCGAAAATTTAGAGGCGTTAATTTTCGTATTAACCGCGTTTGTTATTCGTTGATTTTCTCGATGAATTTTGACGGGACGTAAGCAGTCAGCGCCGTTGCCACATTGCCGATCGCCACGGCCACTTTGCTGTGCCCCTTGTGGCGGATGTACCGGCCTTCGATTCCGGCGAAGATTCCGTCCGTGACCCGGACTTTGTCGCCGCTTGTCAGGTCGACGTCCTGCGGTGACACGATTTCCACGTGTTCGTTCCGCGTGGCCACGACCGCCATGAAATCCTGCATCTGCCGTTCGGGAATCACCGTCGGCACCCGGGTTTCCCGGTCCATGATGTAGCGGATCGGCAGGGTAGTGTCGGCTTTGAGTTTTTTCAGGTTGTCCGCCGACGTGCGGATGAACAGCAGGTTGTGGACGAGCGGTTCCCAAACTTTGCGCCTTTTATTGCCGTACGTGCGTTCGGCGAAGTGCATCGGCACGTAGTTTTCGATGCCGATATTGTCCAGATGGCTTTTCACGAGCAGCTCCCGACTGTACGTGACGCGTATCGCGTACCATTGTTGTATCTTTTCCGTTGTTTCTGCCATGGGCATACCCTGGGGACACCTCCGCAAAAAAGGCGCGGTTGTTACTTGTCGAAATTGGATTTTGGTCACTCTCTCATGCGCATCCCTACGATAGGGCCTGCGCATCTTTTTCCCGTGAACGCAAAGATACGAAATTTTCCATATCCGCCAATCCGGCCGTTAGGCCCGGGTGCTCGTTTCCGTTTGCGCTGTAAACAATAAAGGACACAAAAAGGGCTGGACTTACCAGTTTTGCGCCTCTTTATGTCCTCGTGTTTTGCTCGTACGCACTAAACAGTGCATATTTTGCGTTTTTTTACGATGCAAATATAACTCTTTATTTTGAATCCCCAAACACGGCCTGCTGTTTTTCCGTCATGGAGGCGCGAAAATCGCCCGTAATTTCTTGTTTTCGGGGATTTTCCGGGCTGATTTGTGTCATGTGGCGGAAGCATTGTCCGTGTACGGGGCTTCCGTTGCCCGGAAAGAGGCGTTATTTGAACACGGTGAATTTTTCGTTCCATTGTGCCCGGAGCGTATCCCAGTAGAAGCGCCGCAAGGGCGTCCGCAGCGCGTAGCGCAGGCGCCAGCGGTTGTGCAGGGGGCCGCAAAATTTCCTGTACAGTTTGGCGAGCGGTTTGTCCGATACGGGGCCGGCGGTGAATACCTCCTGCATGAACCGTTCGAGCCGGGCGGCATCGTGTTCCGGCTCGGGAACGCCTGCCCCCAGATACCGGATTGCGGCGGCTGTCATCAGCGCTGCGAACCGCTCCATACGGCCGGCTGCCATTGCCGATTCGAATTGACGGTGGTCGACCTCGGGCCAGTGGCGCTCGAGGAAGCAGGCCCAGTCGCAGAGGTGTCTTAATACGATGCCCTCTTTCGGGAAATGTACGGCGGCATGGCGGATCAGAAAAATCGCATTGAAAGTCGCCGGCGGCGTTTCCATGCCGTTGCCCGCCTCGTGCGTGCCTTCCCGGTACAGCAGGCCGGTCAGTAGCGCGTTCAGTTCCTGCTCGGTGCGGTTGCGCTTGACGTTCAGAAGCGTTCGGTGGTTTTCGATTTGCACCCCCTGCCAGAGGTATTCCGAATGCTTCGGGACGTCGCTGTACAGTTGCGCTCCGATTTTCTGTAACACGCGGTCTGCTTGCTCCGCCTTCCCGAAAGAATAGATGTCGATGTCCCCGCATTCCCGGTGTGCCGGGATAGGGTAGTCCTCGCTCAAACCGACTCCTTTCAGCACCAGCATGCGGAGCCCGTTTTCTGCGAAGCGTGCCGCCAGCGCCGAGGCCGTTTGCCGCTGGCGGAGGTATCGTTTCTCCAGTTCATCGGCCGCCAACGCCCACCGGAGGCGCAATTCCCGGGGCGGCTGCCGGTCTGCGGGCAAACGCTGTACGCCGTCCCACGTAATGGCACATACGCCCTGGTTCACTGCTGTACGGTAGATGTGTTCCCACGATTCGGGGGAAACGGCCTCGCCTGTTGCCGGGGGAGGTGCGGTTTTCAGTCCGCAGCACAGCAGTTGCAGGAAATGTTGCGTGTCTTTGTCCAAAGGCATCGGTGTGTGGTGAATGGTTGAGCGTCGTGGGGCAAAGATACGGAATTTCTCCGAATAATCAATGCGTTCCGGATGCGAACGCCGTGTTTTCGTATGCGGGCCGGTTTGAATAGAAACAGAAAAAACGCCCTGTGGATAGGGCGTTTTGTGAGTTTTCCACTCTTTTTCCGTGATCCCGCTGGGGCTCGAACCCAGGACCCCAACATTAAAAGTGTTGTGCTCTACCAGCTGAGCTACGGAATCTCCGATACCAAGCAGGGGGTTTCCCGTTTTTGGTGGTGCAAATGTAGATAATATTTTTGTTTTACCAAAATAAAACGATATTTTTGTAGGCGTTATAGCGAAAAAATTAATTTAAACCCATATTACCTATGTGTAAAGCGTTAATTATCGGTGCCGGAGGCGTCGGAACGGTCGTCACCCAGAAAATCGCCGCCAATCCCGTCTTTACGGACGTGATGCTGGCCAGCCGTACCAAATCCAAATGCGATGCCGTGGCGGCGGTTATCGGCGGCAACCGCGTGAAGACCGCGCAGGTCGATGCCGACAACGTGTCCGAACTGTGCGAGCTGTTCCGTGCGTTCAAGCCCGACATCGTCGTCAATGTGGCGCTTCCTTACCAGGATCTGACCATTATGGACGCCTGCCTCGAGTGCGGCTGCAACTACCTCGATACGGCGAACTACGAGCCCAAGGACGAGGCGCATTTCGAATATTCGTGGCAGTGGGCCTATCAGGATCGCTTCAAGGCTGCCGGCCTTACGGCAATCCTCGGCTGCGGTTTCGACCCGGGCGTCACGGCTATTTTCACGGCTTACGCCGCCAAGCACCATTTCGACGAAATCCACTACCTCGACATCGTGGACTGCAATGCCGGCAATCACGGCATGGCTTTCGCCACGAATTTCAACCCCGAGATTAATATCCGTGAGGTGACGCAGAAAGGTCGTTATTTCGAAAACGGCGAGTGGGTGGTGACCGAACCGCACGAGATACACCGCTCGCTCAACTACCCGGGTATCGGCGAACGCGAGTCCTATGTAATCTACCACGAAGAGTTGGAGTCGCTCGTCAAGAATTATCCGACTATCAAGCGTGCGCGCTTCTGGATGACGTTCGGGCAGGAGTACCTCACGCACCTGCGCGTGATTCAGAATATCGGTATGGCCCGTATCGACCCGATTATCTACAATGGCGTCGAGATCGTTCCGATTCAGTTCCTCAAGGCCGTGCTTCCCGATCCCAAGTCGCTGGGTGCCAACTATCACGGCCAGACTTCCATCGGCTGCCGCATCCGCGGTATCAAGGACGGCAAGGAGCGTACTTACTATATTTATAATAACTGCGACCACGAGCAGGCTTTCAAGGAAACCGGCACGCAGGCTGTTAGCTTTACGACGGGCGTACCTGCCGCGTTGGGCGCATCGATGTGGGCCAAGGGGCTCTGGCGCGGCGCCGGGGTGTTCAATGTCGAAGAGTTCGATCCCGATCCGTTCCTGGCCGAACTGGGCGAGCAGGGGCTCCCGTGGCATGAACTGTTCGATGTGGACATCGAAGTCTGATTGGCAAACATCGGTTGCAAGTCTGAAAAGCGCAAACAGGGTAATCCTGTCTGCGCTTTTTTTGTGACAGCACGTATTTGTCTGTTTGTCTATTCGACGGTTTGCTGTTTGTTTCTGCGCCAGCTTACATGCCTGTTTTTTGTCCGTTTGCCGTCCGCTCCTGCGGTACTGTCGTTCTTCCCGTTCCGGCTTGACGCTGCGTCCGGCATGGTGCATGCCCTCTCTTCATCGCCGGAGCGGAAACGGCTGCGCTGGGTGTGTCGAGCTTTTTCCGGTTTCTCCGTTTCCTTTTCCGGCCCGGGCACTATTTTTCATTGTATTATGTGTATGATAAATGATACGTTTTTATTATCTTTGGGCCGTCAACAAACCCATTTGTATGCTATGAAAATGAAATGTATCCTATGTGCTGCTGGTGCGCTTGCGATGTGCACGGCGACCGCTTTCGCAGGATCTGCGAAAGAGAGTGAAAAAACGGAATTCAACCGGCATTGGTTCATGCAGTTGCAAGGCGGAGCCTCCTATACGTTGGGGGAGGGAAGTTTCGGCAAACTGGTGTCGCCTGCCGCGGCGTTTTCGGCCGGGTATCAGTTCTCGCCCGTGTGGGGCCTGCGCTTCGGTTTGAGCGGCTGGCAGAGCAAGGGGGCGTGGGTGTCCCCCGAAAACGTCTACCAATACAAGTACCTGCAGGGGAATGTCGAGGCAACGCTCGATTTAGCCAACCTGTTCGGACGTTTCAATCCCGTGCGTACTGTCAATCCCTACCTGTTCGCCGGTGTGGGCGTGAACGGGGCGTTCGATAACGACGAAGCCAATGCGCTGAACGACAAAGGGTATGCGTTGGGCAACATCTGGTCGGGCAGCAAGGCGTTCGTCGCCGGGCGTTTGGGCGCGGGTGTGAACTTCCGCCTCTCGGACTGTGTGCTGCTGGGTGTGGAGGTGAATACGAACATGCTCTCCGACAAGTATAATTCGAAAAAGGCGGGCAATCTCGACTGGCAGTTCAATGCGCTGGCCGGATTGACGTTCCGTTTCGGTAAAAACCATAAAAAGTCGCAGCCCGCTGCCGTCGTTGCGGCTCCGGTTCAGACGACACCCCCGGCTGAAAAGCCCCGGACACCGGCCGTGCAGGAGGCTGCTCCCGTTGCGGCTGAAAAGCCTGCCGTGGCCGAAAAACCCGCACCCCTGCGTGAGGATATTTTCTTCCGGATTGGTTCCGCACAGGTGCGCGACACGGAAAAGTCGAAAATTACGGCGCTGGTTGAATACCTGAAAGCCAACCCGGACGCGAACGTCGAAGTTACCGGTTATGCCGATGCCGCGACGGGTTCGAACGCCGTCAACCTGAAAATCTCCCGCCAGCGCGCCGAAAGCGTCGCTGCAGCCCTCAAAGCTGCGGGTATCGCCGCCGGGCGTATCCGTGTCGACGGCAAGGGCGATACCGTCCAGCCTTTCCCCGGGGTCGAGAAAAACCGCGTGAGCATCTGTATCGCAAAATAGTCCGGTGTCGGACTCGGGTATGCGGCGGCAGGATTCCTGCCGCCGCATTTTATTTGCCTTCGGCGTCGGACACGACGCATGCGGTGTCCCGCGTGTTTGTTTGCGCTATCCGCTCCTCTGTTATCCGTCCTGCGGTCCCACCTTCCGCCTTTACACCTTCGGCTTCGCCCGGTCGTTGAGTTTGGCGGAACGACGAATGCCTCCTGCCGGGTTTCCGTGCGGTAAGTATAAATACCTATTTCGTTGAAATTCCCGTTGTCTGCCGCGCGGTTTTAGCGTGGAAATTGCTATTTTTGCAACTGTTTTGAAAGTTTTCGCCGTGCGAAAACGGCATCCGGACTTTTCCGGAGTGTGCCGTACCGGGAAAACGACGGATGAAATCCAACTGAAAACACTTCGATGATTGACTTCTTGAAACTGCCTTCTCCGTGCTACGTCCTCGACGAGGCGTTGCTGGATCGTAACTTGGCGATAATCGACCGTGTACGCCGCGAATCGGGCGCCGAAATTATCGTTGCCCTGAAGGCTTGCGCCATGTGGAGCATTTTTCCCGAACTGGCGAAGCACTCCGACGGTGCGACGGCCAGTTCCGCCGCCGAGGCGAGGCTCGTTTTCGAGGAGTACGGCAAACCCGCCCACACATACGCTCCGGTCTATACCGACCGCAATATCGGGGAGATACTGCGTTGCAGCGACCACATCACGTTCAACTCCGTCGCACAGTTCGAGCGCTTCGGCCCGATGGCCCTGCTGCGCGGCATTTCATGCGGCCTGCGCATCAATCCGCAATATTCGCCCGTGGAAACCGACCTCTACAACCCCTGTGTTCCCGGCTCGCGCCTCGGCATTACGGCCGATGAGCTGAAAGAACTTCCGGACGGAGTCGAGGGATTGCATTTCCATGTGTTGTGCGAGTCGCGCCCGCACCACCTGAAACTGGCGCTGGAGGCTGTCGAGAAACATTTCGGGCAGTATCTCGACCGCATCAAATGGCTCAATATGGGCGGCGGGCACCTGATGACCCATGCCGAATACGATTGCGACGAGCTGATTGCCATCCTGCGGGATTTCCGTGCACGCCATCCGCACCTGCGCTTGATTCTCGAGCCGGGCAGCGCTTTCACCTGGCGCACGGGGTGCCTGGTGTCGACGGTCGAGGATATTGTCGAAAACAGCGGCGTGCATACGGCCATGCTCGATGTGTCGTTCGCCTGCCACATGCCCGACTGCCTCGAAATGCCCTACAAGCCCGCCATTGTCGGGGCGCACGAGCCCGCTGCAGGGGAAAAGCGCTGGCGCATGGGCGGTACGAGCTGCCTCGCGGGCGACTACTACGGCGACTGGGCTTTCGACCATGAACTGAAAGTGGGCGAGCGCATCGTTTTCGAAGATATGATTCACTATACGATGGTCAAAACCACGATGTTCAATGGCGTGGCGCATCCCGCGATCGTCATTGTGCGCCGCGACGGACGCGTGGACGTCGTCCGTGAGTTCGGCTACGAGGATTTCAGGAACCGCATGTCGTAAACAGTACAAACTAAGATAAATGAAAGATTTTACACCTACTCCCTACACGCTCGAGTGCGTTGCTACGGGCCGTGAATTCGAGGATGCGGGCTGGATGCTCGCCGATCCGCAGTGCAAGACCCCGTCGCTTATCCGTGCCAAATATGCCCGCAGGCAGCTCGAAGTGAAACCTGCCGAATACGGCCTTTACAAGTTCTGCGACTGGATGCCGGTGCGGCGTATCCTCAAAGGCTCCTCGGCTCCCGTGACCTACAAGAGCAAAGGGCTGGCCGCGCATCTCGGGCTGGAAAACCTCTGGATTACGTTCAACGGCTACTATCCGGCTATCGGCGCTACGATGTCGACCTGCTCGTTCAAGGAAACCGAAGCCTTTTCGGTTTGCGGCCGTGCCGCCGAACACGAAGAGAGGGTGCTCGTCGTGGCTTCGGCCGGCAATACGGCGCGCGCGTTCGCCAAGGTCTGCTCCGACAATAATATCAAACTGCTGTTGTCGGTTCCCTACGACAATATCGAGGCGCTGTGGTTCGAACATCCGCTGAATCCCTGCGTGAAACTCATTTCCTGCGATAAAGGCGGCGACTATTTCGATGCCATCCATTTGAGCGACATCGCCCTGAAAGGCCCCGGTTTTTATGCCGAGGGCGGCGCGAAGAATATTGCCCGCCGTGACGGCATGGCCTGCACGGTGCTTTCGGCCGTTACGACCATCGGCCGTATTCCCGATTACTATTTCCAGGCCGTGGGCAGCGGCACGGGCGCCATTGCCGCCTGGGAGGCCAACATGCGCCTGATTGAGGACGGCCGTTTCGGGTCGAATACCATGAAAATCATGGTGTCGCAGAATGCGCCTTTCGTGCCGATGTACGACGCATGGCAGGCCGATTCGCGCAAGATGCTGCCTTACGAGGACGACAAGGCGCGCCGCGATGCGGAGATTATCGACGCCAAGGTGCTCTCCAACCGCCGGCCCCCTTACGGTATCACCGGTGGCCTGTACGATGCGCTGAAAGCTACCGGCGGCGAGTTCTTCGTTGCGACGAACGCCATGGCCCGCAAGGCCCGCAAACTCTTCAAGGAGCTGGAAGGCGTGGATATCTACTCCGCGGCGGGCGTTGCGCTGGCGTCGCTTGTCAATGCGGTTGCCGCGGGCAAGGTCGAAAAGGACGCTACCGTCATGCTCAACATCACGGGCGGCGGCGAGGAGCATTTCAAGGAGGGCAAGGAGCTCTGGTACCTCAAACCCAGCCATGTCTTCCCGCTCGAACCCGATGTCGACGACGTGGTCGCCAAGGTCGAGGCCCTGTTCAACTGATTTTTCATATAATCCGGCTATCAGCCGGATTATTGTTTTATTGACGAGTTTTGAGCGGCCCGCACACTTGCCGGGCAACCTGCTTTGTCCGCAGTGATGAAATGTGCCGGCAGGGGGCGGTGTGGGACTATGCCGGCGCCTGCCCGAACATCCGTTTTACTTACGGTGCCTGATCATGCCGGATACCGTCCTGCTCCAATTTCCCGCACGGCTGTTTCCTGTGCCAGTGTCGGGATGAAACTCCGGAAACGCAGGGCGCCGGAAAAGAAAATGGCCGGAACCGCCGGAAAACTGCCGGAAAAATATACCTTTGCAGCGGTTTGGAAACAGGGCGTGCAGCCGGGCCCTCCCCGAACCGCTGATTTTTTTATTAACCCAACAAAATTCAAGATGAAAAACATCCGAACCAAGCAGACTCCCTGCTTCAGGCGTTGGAGCCGCAAAGGCTGGTCGGCCTTTGCGAGCCTGCACCGCCATGTGACCATCGGAGTCCTCGCCGTGACGATGTCGATTCTCTTGCTCGCGACGCACAGTGCGTCTGCGCACGATGCCGATACGGCCGCCATCCTCAAGACTTTGAGGATTGACGAGGTCGGCATATCGGGCAGCCAGTCTGCCCCGACGCGCAACGTACAATCGCAAACCCCGCTTTTCGACCGGAAAGCACAGGCCGCAGCGCCCGTCCAGACCCTGGAGTCCGCCCTGCGCCTCGTACCGTCGGTCGATATCCGCGAACGCGGGGGCAAGGGCATGCAGGCCGACATCTTCATCCGGGGAGGCTCTTTCGACCAAACCATGGTACTTCTCAACGGGATTGATTTTACGGACGCCCGCACCGGGCACCAGTCCCACTCGCTGCCCGTCGACATCGACTGCATTTCGGCGGTCGATTTGCTGGACGGCGTGCCGGGCGTCGGGGCTTTCGCCGGAGCGGTGAATATCCGCACGGCGCCACTCAAACCCACTTACCTGCGTTTCGAGGGGACGGGAGGACAGCACGGCTACGCCTATGCGAATCTTTCGGGCGCAGTGACCTCGGGACGCCTGTCCGTGTTGGCGGCGGGCTCCTACCGTCGCAGCGACGGCTACCGTCACAATACCGATTTCACCAACTACAACGCTTTCGTGCGTGCGGCCTACGATGCGCGCCGCGCCGGATACTTCGACCTGCAGGCAGGTTATCAGGATCGGGCGTTCGGCTCCAACGGATTTTATGCCGCCTACAATCCCGATCAGTGGGAGGGCACATCCACGGCTTTGGCGTCGCTGCGGTGGCTGAAAGATACCGGACGCTTTTCGTTCGGCGCCGCAGCGAGTTACCGCAAGAACTTCGACCGCTACGACTGGACGCGCGGCACCGCCATGAACCGCCACAATACCGACAATGCCGGCGCGAAACTGTGGGTCGACTGCGGCTGGCTTGCGGGTACGACTTCGCTCGGCGGCGATTACGCTTTCAACCACATTTACAGCACCAACCTCGGCGAAGCGCTTTCGAAACCGCACGGACACTATACGCATGCCAAGGCCCGCCATACGGGCAACCTCTGGCTGCGCCACGCCAAACGGTGGCGGCGGTTCGATGCTGCGGTTTCCGCCGGGGGCAGCTTCACGCCCTACGGCACTTCGGCGCTGTGGAGCATCGCGGGCGGTTACGAACCCCTCGCCGGGCTGCACCTCGGAGCCGGGGTGTTTCAGTCCATGCGCCTGCCGACTTTCACCGACCTCTATTACTCCTCCCCGGCACAGGTCAACAACCTCGACCTGACGCCGGAAAAGGCCGTCACCTACCGTATCGGCGCAGATTATGCGAAAGGCCGCTGGAGCGCCTCGCTGCAAACCTACTACCGTGCCGGACGCGACATCATCGACTGGGTGTGGCGCGAGGATATGGACGGTAAATGGCATTCCGAGCAGGCCAGCCGCCTCGACACCTACGGCGTCGAGCTTTCGGGCGGTTATGTGGCTCCCGAGGGTTTCCTGCGGAGCGTGACCATGTCGTACGGTTATATTTCCACCGACCGCAATACGGATATCGTCGCCAAAAGCGCCATGGATTTCATGCGCCATAAGGCGTCGCTGGCCGTCGGGGTGCATTTCCTGCGCAGGATGTCGCTGGTACTGACCGCTTCGGTTTACGACCGCAACGGCAGCTATACCCACTATCCGGTTCCGGGCGATGCATCCGTTTCCCGGATTCGCGACTACGAGCCCTATTTCCTGCTCGACGGCCGGCTCCAGTGGGAAAAAGGCGTCTGCCGCCTCTACCTCGATGCGACGAACATCACCGATTCGCGTTACTGCGACCTGGGCGGCATCCGCCTGCCCGGGGCGTGGGTTACGGGCGGCGTCGTGCTGACCATCGGCCGTTAGGCGATTCCTTTTTTATCCGGTTGCAACTCCGGCCCGGCGTCAGATGCGCCGGGCTTTTTTGGTCGTATGGGACTTCCCGGAGTGGCTTTCACTCTTCTGATCCTGCCGAAATCTCCCGAATCCTGTTATTTCAAAATAAGAAAGGCCTTTTTTCGTTACGGATTTACACGATTTATTTCGGAAAATTGTTATATTTGAAGCATAAGAAATCAAATCAGCATAACTATATGGAGAAAAGAATCGTGGAATGCGTTCCTAATTTCAGCGAGGGGCGCGACAAGGCGGTAATCCGGCAAATCACATCGGCCATCGAATCCTCTGGGGGCGTCAAATTGCTGGACGTCGATCCCGGCGAGGCGACCAACCGCACCGTCGTTACGTTCGTCGGCTCGCCCGAGGCTGTCGTCGAAGCGGCTTTCGCCGGTGTGAAGAAAGCTGCCGAAGTGATCGACATGCGCCGGCACAAGGGTGCGCATCCCCGCATGGGCGCTACCGACGTGCTGCCCCTGATTCCGATTTCCGGCATCACGCTCGAAGAGTGCGCCGCACTGGCCCGCAAACTGGCCGAACGTATTGCTGCGGAGCTTCGCATCCCGACCTACTGTTACGAAGCTGCGGCCCGTACACCCGAACGGCGCAACCTCGCGGTTTGCCGTGCGGGCGAATACGAGGCGCTGCCCGACAAACTGGCGCACGGAGATACGGCGCCCGATTTCGGTGCACGGCCGTTCGACGAGGGGGTTGCCCGCACGGGTGCCACGGTCGTCGGGGCGCGCGACTTCCTGATTGCCGTGAACTTCAACCTCAATACCACCTCCACGCGCCGCGCCAACGCCATTGCGTTCGACGTACGCGAGAAAGGACGCCCTGTCCGCGAGGGCAATCCGATTACGGGCAAGGTGGTGAAAGACGCCGACGGAAATCCTGTCATGCAGCCCGGTACGCTCCGTGCTACGAAAGCCATCGGGTGGTTTATCGAGGAGTACGGCATTGCGCAGGTTTCGATGAACATTACCGACATTGCCACGACGCCACTCCATGTCGCTTTCGACGAGGTGTGCCGCAAGGCCGATGCCCGCGGCGTGCGCGTGACGGGTACCGAAATCGTGGGTCTCGTACCGAAACGCGCCCTGGTGGAGGCGGGCAAGTATTTTCTCCGCAAGCAGCGCCGATCGACGGGTATCGCCGAACAGGAAATCGTCCGCATCGCCGTCAAATCGATGGGGCTGGACGATTTGAAACCGTTCGATCCCGCAGAAAAGGTAATCGAATACCTGCTTGAAGCGGAGGATAAGCAAAAGCGCCTTATCGATATGACATGCAAGGGATTCGCCGAAGAAACGGCGAGCGAATCTCCTGCGCCGGGCGGCGGTTCGATTGCAGCCTATATGGGGGCGCTGGGGGCTGCCCTCGGCACGATGGTCGCCAACCTCTCGTCGCACAAGGCGGGATGGGACGACCGCTGGGAGGAGTTCTCCGACTGGGCCGACAAAGGGCAGGCATTGCTTGCCGAATTGCTGCACCTCGTGGACGAGGATACGGCGGCGTTCAACCGCATCATGGATGTCTTCGCCATGCCCAAGTCGACCGACGAGGAGAAGGCGGCCCGCAGCGCCGCTTTGCAGGAGGCTACGCGCTATGCCACGCAGGTGCCCCTGCGGACGATGAAAACCGCGTTCAGGGTCTTCGAAATCGTGCGTGCCATGGCCGCCGGAGGCAATCCCAATTCGGTTTCCGACGCAGGCGTGGGGGCATTGGCCGCCCGCAGCGCCGTGTTGGGTGCCGCCCTTAACGTCCGCATCAACGCCGCGGGACTGAAAGACCGCGCCGTAGCCGAGGCGCTGGTCGCCGAGGCCGATGCGATTGCGGCCGACGCCGAATGCGCCGAACGGGAGGTGCTGAACATCGTGGAAAGTAAAATTTAAGCCCTATGACACTGCAAGAGTTCCAGAACGATATCCGCGCGGGTATTCCCGACCGGTTGCCCGCCGCGAAGCCTTATGACAAACAAATCAACCATGCGCCCAAACGCAAGGAGATACTCACGCCCGAGGAAGAGGTGCTGGCTGTCCGGAACGCCCTGCGCTACTTTCCGGCCAAACACCACGCCGTATTGGCGAAAGAGTTTGCCGAGGAGCTGCGCAAGTACGGGCGTATCTATATGTACCGCCTGCGGCCCGACTACGAGATGTATGCGCGGCCGATCGACGAATATCCCTGCCGGTGCCGCCAGGCCGCCGCGATTATGCTGATGATTCAGAATAACCTCGATAAGGCCGTGGCGCAGCATCCGCACGAGTTGATTACCTACGGCGGCAACGGCGCCGTGTTCCAGAACTGGGCGCAGTACCGCCTGACGATGAAGTACCTGTCGGAGATGAGCGACCGCCAGACGCTGGTGATGTACTCGGGCCATCCGCTCGGACTTTTCCCGTCGCATCCCGACGCTCCGCGCGTGGTGGTGACCAACGGCATGGTGATTCCCAACTATTCGAAGCCCGACGACTGGGAGCGCCTGAACGCCCTCGGCGTGTCGCAATACGGCCAGATGACGGCCGGTTCCTATATGTATATCGGCCCGCAGGGCATCGTCCACGGCACGACCATCACGGTGATGAACGCTGCGCGCAAGCGTTTTACCGCCGACCGCCGGGATGCCCGGGGTATGCTCTTCGTTTCGTCCGGACTGGGCGGCATGTCGGGCGCACAGCCCAAGGCGGGCAATATCTCGGGCGTGGTGAGCGTCATCGCCGAAATCAATCCCAAGGCGGCGCAGAAGCGCTACGAGCAGGGGTGGGTCGACGAACTGCACGAATCGCTCGACGAACTGATTCCCCGTATCCGCCGTGCCTGTGCGGCCCGGGAAGTGGTTTCCCTGGCTTATGTGGGCAATGTCGTCGACCTTTGGGAGCGGCTTGCAGCCGAAGATGTTCCCGTAGACCTCGGTTCCGACCAGACCTCGCTCCACAATCCGTGGGCCGGAGGATACTATCCCGTGGACGTCAGCTACGAGGCTTCGAACAAGATGATGGCCGAGGAGCCCGCCCGTTTCCGCGAGTGCGTGCAGGAGTCGCTGCGCCGTCAGGTGGATGCCATCAACAAGCTGACCGCCCGGGGCATGTACTTCTTCGACTATGGCAATGCGTTCCTGCTGGAGGCTTCGCGCGCCGGGGCCGCCGTGATGGGCGAGGGCGGGCGTTTCCGCTATCCCTCCTACGTGCAGGACATCATGGGCCCGATGTTCTTCGACTACGGTTTCGGGCCGTTCCGCTGGGTTTGCACCTCGGGCAGGCCCGAAGACCTCGAACTCACCGACCGCCTTGCGGCCGAAGCGCTGGAGGAGATTCGTGCCACGGCGCCCGCCGAAATTGCCGGACAGCTCGACGACAACATCCATTGGATTCGCGAGGCCGGCCGCAACTGCCTTGTCGTCGGTTCGCAGGCCCGTATCCTCTATGCCGACAGCGAGGGACGCACCAAAATCGCGCAGGCTTTCAACCGGGCGGTTGCCGACGGACGCCTGTCGGCTCCCGTCGTGCTGGGCCGCGACCACCACGACGTGTCGGGCACCGATTCGCCTTACCGCGAAACGTCGAATATCTACGACGGTTCGAACCTCACGGCGGACATGGCCGTGCAGAACGTCATCGGCGATTCGTTCCGCGGCGCTACATGGGTGTCGATACACAACGGCGGCGGCGTAGGCTGGGGCGAGGTCATCAACGGCGGTTTCGGCATGGTGGTCGACGGTTCGGAAGATGCCGACCGTCACATCCGCGAAATGCTGCTGTGGGACGTCAACAACGGCATCGCACGCCGCAGCTGGGCGCGTAACGAGGGAGCCATGTCGGCCATCCGCCGCGAAATGGAACGCACGCCCGGGCTGCAGGTCACCCTGCCTAATGCCGCCGACGAAGAATTAATCCGTAACATATTAAAAGAAAACGAATAAACCCAGATTACCTTACATGGAACATCATCATATCTCCGCGGAACATCTTTCCGTAGACCGCGTCCGTGAAATCCTCGAACGCCGCCTCCCGCTGACCTTAAGCGACGATGCCCGCGCACGTATCGTCCGATGCCGCGAGTACCTCGACCGCAAAATGGAGAACCCCGAACGGCCGATCTACGGCATCACCACCGGCTTCGGCTCGCTGTGCGACATTTCGGTGGGATTCGACGAACTTGCCCGGCTGCAGAAAAACCTCGTGATGTCGCACGCCTGCGGCACCGGGGAGCGGGTGCCTTCGGAGATTGTGAAACTCATCCTGCTGCTCAAGATACAGTCGCTGTCGTACGGCCATTCGGGAGTCCAGCTCAAAACCGTGGAGCGGCTGATCGATTTCTTCAACCACGATATCCTGCCCGTCGTTTACCAGCAGGGGTCGCTCGGGGCCTCGGGCGATCTGGCGCCGCTGGCGCACATGAGCCTGCCGTTGCTGGGATTGGGCGAAGTGGAGTATCAGGGCGCCGTCCGATCCGCCGCCGGCGTGCTGGCGGAATTGGGCTGGCAGCCGATCGACCTGCAGTCGAAAGAGGGGCTGGCGCTGCTCAACGGCACCCAGTTCATGAGCGCCTACGGGGTGTGGGCGCTGATTCAGGCCCGTCGTCTGGGCGAGTGGGCCGACCGTATCGGGGCCCTTTCGCTCGATGCTTTCGACGGGCGTATCGAGCCTTTCTGCGATCAGGTGCATATGATTCGCGCCCATCGGGGACAGCTCACGACGGCCCGGAACATCCGCCGCCTGCTGGAGGGCAGCGAACTGATTGCCCGGAACAAGCAGCACGTGCAGGATCCCTATTCGTTCCGTTGTATTCCGCAGGTGCACGGAGCTTCGAAAGATACCGTCGACTATGTCGAAAGCGTGCTGACCACCGAAATCAACAGTACGACCGACAACCCGACGGTCTTTCCCGAGGAGGATATGGTCGTTTCGGCGGGCAATTTCCACGGACAGCCGATTGCGCTGGCGATGGACTTCCTGGCCATCGCCCTTGCCGAGCTGGGCAACATCTCGGAACGGCGTACTTACAAACTGATTTCCGGTGCGCGCGAATTGCCGAAATTCCTCGTCGCCAAGCCGGGGCTGAACAGCGGGTTCATGATTCCGCAGTATACCGCCGCGTCGATCGTCAGCCAATCCAAGGGGCTATGCATGCCCGCCTCGGTCGACTCGATTCCTTCGTCGCAGGGGCAGGAAGACCATGTGAGCATGGGTTCCAATGCGGCGACCAAACTCTACCGCGTGGTGCTCAACACCGAGCGGGTGCTGGCCATCGAACTGTTCAACGCTGCGCAGGCGCTCGAATTCCGCCGTCCGGCACGTTCGTCCGCGGCCATCGAGCGGATTGTGGCCGATTACCGCAAACGGGTGCCGTTCATCGACAACGACTCGGTGATGTACCCCCATATCGAATCATCCATTCAGTTTATCCGGACATTATGAGGCTTCTGGTAAAGAACATCGGTACGATTGTCGGTATCGAAACCGCCGGCTGCATGCGGCTGTGCGGCGAAGAGATGGACCGGCTGGAAACCTGCGACGATGCGTGGCTGCTCTGTGACGGCGGCCGCATCGCCGCATTCGGTTTTATGGAAACGCTGGGCGATATGGCCGTGGACAAGGTCGTCGATGCGGAAGGGGGGATGCTTTTCCCGTCGTTCTGCGATTCGCATACGCACCTGGTCTATGCCGGAAGCCGCGAGCAGGAGTTCCTCGACAAGATACACGGGTTGAGCTACGAAGAGATTGCCCGCCGCGGCGGGGGCATCCTCAATTCCGCCGATCTGCTGCACGCAACTTCCGAGGAGGAACTTTACCGGCAGGCGATGGAGCGTGTCCGCGAAATCGCCGCCAAGGGTACCGGAGCCGTGGAGATAAAGAGCGGTTACGGGCTTACGACGGCCGATGAACTGAAGATGCTGCGCGTCGTCCGCCGCATCCGCGAAACGGCGTCGCTGGCCGTGCGGGCCACGTTCCTCGGGGCGCATGCCGTGCCGCGCGACTATATCGGCCGGCAGGAGGAGTATGTGGAGCTGGTCTGCAGCGAAATGCTGCCTGCCGTGGCGGCCGAAGGACTGGCCGATTTCGTCGACGTGTTCTGCGACGAGGGTTTCTTTACGGTGGCGCAGACGGCCCGTATCCTGAAAGCCGGGCGCAAACTGGGGCTCCGGGCCAAGATACATGCCAACGAACTGGCCGTTTCCGGCGGCGTGCAGGTCGGGGTGGAGTACGACGCCCTTTCGGTCGACCACCTCGAACGCATGGGCGGGGAGGAGATTGCGGCCCTGCACGGTGCGGTGACTTCGCCGACGATGCTGCCCGGCGCGGCGTTCTTCCTCGGCATGAGCTATCCCCCGGCCCGCGAGATGATAAACGCGGGACTGGGCGTGGCGCTGGCCTCGGACTACAATCCCGGCTCGTCGCCGTCGGGCGATATGCGCATGGTCGTTTCGCTGGCCTGCATCCGCATGAAAATGACCCCTGCCGAGGCGCTCAATGCCGCGACGCTCAACGGGGCCTATGCCATGGGGTTGAGCCGCGACTACGGCTCCATTACGGCCGGCAAGGTCGCCAATTTCTTCATTACCGCGCCGATGCCGTCGGTAGCGTTCATGCCTTATGCCTATACCACGCCGCTTATCCGCCGCGTATTTCTTGCCGGCGAGGAGTTCGTGGCGTAGTTTTTGACCCCGAACGCATGTATGAGATTACTGATTATACTAATTGGCCTGGCGCTGTCCGGGGCCGTAAAAGCACAGGATATGAAGCCGTTGACACCGGAAGAGAAACGTGTGATTGTCGACAAGGGCACCGAAGCGCCTTTCTCGGGACGTTATTACAACCATAGCGAGCCGGGCGTGTACCGTTGCCGCCAGTGCGGTGCGCCGCTGTACCGCTCGCAGGATAAATTCGATGCCGGCTGCGGCTGGCCCAGTTTCGACGACCAGATACCGGGTGCCGTGAAACGTACGCCCGATGCCGACGGCCGGCGTACCGAAATCACCTGTGCCCGCTGCGGCGGCCACTTGGGCCATGTCTTTACGGGCGAGGGCTTCACGCCCAGGAATACGCGCCACTGCGTCAACTCCCTTTCGCTCGACTTCGAACCCGAAGCCAAAGCCGGGCAGCGGCTCGAAGCCGGACAAACAGGGATGCCGGGAACTGCCGCGCAGGCACCCGAACCGTCTGCGGCGCAGCCGAAAGGGCATACCGAAACGGCGATTTTTGCCGGAGGCTGTTTCTGGGGCGTGGAATACCTGTTGTCGAAGATTCCCGGCGTGCTGAAAGTCGAGTCGGGGTATACGGGCGGTACGACCGAAAATCCCACTTACGAGGAGGTTTGCAGCCACCGTACGGGACATGCCGAAGCGGTGCGTGTGGTGTTCGACCCGGCGAAAGTGCCGTATGAAAAGATAGCGCGCTTCTTTTTCGAAATCCACGATCCTACGCAGATCGGCGGGCAGGGCCCCGACCTCGGCGACCAGTATCGCTCCGAGGTATTCTATACGACGCCCGAACAGCAGCAGACCGCAGAAAAGCTGATTGCCCTGCTGCGGGAAAAGGGTTACGACGTTGTGACCGAAGTTACGCCTGCAGGCCGATTCTGGCCTGCGGAGGATTACCACCAGCGTTACTACGAGCATAAAGGTACGCTGCCGTACTGCCATTACTATACGAAACGGTTCTGATTACCGGCAGGCATGCCCGGCGTCCGATTTATGGGCCGGATAAAGTCTGCTGCCCGGAGGGTTTCGGACACCAAAATCCCCGCATAAAGCGGGGATTATTCGTTTCGGGCGTTTGCGGAAGGTGTTACCGATGCGGATTTACGGAGAGATTTCAACCGGGGGCGTGGTTGTAACCATGCCCTGCGGCGGTTGTTTTCCCGGAGCCTGCTATTCGCAGGGCAGACGGTCGATTTCGCCGTTCATGATGCGGGGCAGGTATTCACGTATCTTTTCGGCGGGCCAGTTCCACCATTGCAGCTCTTGCAGGCGTGCTGCCGTGTCGGCGTCGAAACGGGGCCGGATTGCCTTTGCCGGGACTCCCCCGACGATGGTGTAGGGCTCGACGTCCTTGGTGACGACGGCCCGTGCTGCGACGATTGCCCCGTCGCCGATGTGCACGCCCGCCATGACGACGGCCTCGTAGCCAATCCATACGTCGTTTCCGATGACGATGTCGCCCTTGTTGTCCCAAGCCGAGGTTACGTCCTTTTTGTCCAGTCCCCACTCTTCGAAGAAGAGCGGGAACGTGTAGTTCGCGAGGGAATGCAGCGTGTGGTTGGCGCTGTTGAACAGGAACCGGGCGCCGCAGGCGATGGAGCAGAATTTGCCGATTATCAGCCGGTCTTTGTTAATCGGGTAGTGATACAGGACGTTGTTCTTTTCGAATTGCGTCGGGTCGTTCACGAAGTCGTTGTAAATCGTATAGTCGCCGACTTCAATATTGGGGTTGTCGATGACGGAGTTCAGGTAGATTGTCTGGCGGTCGTTTGTGCGGGGATAGGTTTTCGTATTCATGGTGTGGGGTTTCAGTCGGTTTTTACGGTGATGATGTCGTTCCAGTCGGTCGTGTAGCTGCGTGAGAGGTGCTCGCGGGTCATTTTCAGCGGGCCGAATCCCTGCGAGGCCACCACGATTCGGTTGCGGCCGTAGGTGCGGTTCGCTGCGTCCAGAGCGTCCATCAACCGGGCGTGCCTGGCCCGGTCGACCGGGTCGAACAGGTCGGTTTGCAGTCCCGTGCGGGACGAGATCTCCGAGAGCATTATTCCGGCTTTCTTGTAGCCGTAGCCCTTGCGGAAGATTCGCTGCAGGGCCTGCGTGGCGAGCGGAACCAGCTCCAGCGTATCGTCCGTAGCCATGATGGGGCGTATCGTTTCGCTTTCGAAGTACTGCGGCAGCTCCTCGCGGTGGCGGTTGGTGAGGATGTAGACCGTCAGTTCGCCGCAGAGGCTTTGCTGGCGGCGCAGTTTTTCGGCGGCCATCGAAGTGAAAGCGGCTACGGAGGTGCGAATGTCCTCGTATTCGGTCAGTTCGTGTGCAAAGCTGCGCGATACGGTGATTTGCTGCTTGGCCGGCGGTGCGTTTTCGAAGTCGATGCATGCTTCGCCCTGCAGCTCTTTCCACGTGCGCAGGCCCGTAACCCCCATTCGGCCGCGCACCCATGCTTCGGGACGCTGCGTGAAGTCCCATGCCGTCTGTATGCCTGCGCCCTGCAGCATGCGGCGGTGCTTGCGCCCGATGCCCCATACGTCCTCGATCGGGAATTTGCGAAGTACTTTTTCGATATCCTGCGGGCGATACATCAGGCAGGCCCCCTGAAGTTTGGGGTAGTGCTTGCAGAGTTTCGACGCGATTTTGGCCAGTGTCTTGGTCGGGGCGATGCCGATGCTCACCGGGATGCCCGTATTGCGGCGCACCGTGCAGCTGATACGGTGCCCCAGATCTTCGAGCTGCCCGATGCCGATACCCCGCAAATCGAGGAACGCCTCGTCGATGGAGTAGACTTCGGCGGCGGGTACCATGCTCCGCAGCGTCCAGATAACACGCCGCGACATGTCGCCGTAGAGGTTGAAATTGCTCGAAAAGACGGCGATACCGTACCGTTTTTCGAGGTGTCGTATCTGGAAATAGGGGTGTCCCATGCGGATGCCGAGCGCTTTTGCCTCGTTCGAGCGTGCGATGACGCAGCCGTCGTTGTTCGACAGCACGATGACGGGCTGCCCCTCCAGTTCGGGACGGAATACCCGTTCGCACGAAGCGAAAAAGTTGTTGCAGTCGCAAAGCCCGTACATCGCTACTCCACGTATATCATCTTTTTGGTCATGCCTCCGTCGATGACGAGGTTCTGGCCATCGATGAAATCGTTGGCCGGATCGGCGAGGAACAGGCAGGCGCGGGCAATGTCACCGGGCACGCCGACACGCCCCGAAGGGTGCTGGCGACGGTCGCGCTCCGTGAGTTCCCCGAAATTGCCGTTGTCTATCCATCCCGGGCTGATGCAGTTGACCGTGACGTTATATTCCGAAAACGACAGTGCCAGCGCATGCGTCAGTGCTACCATGCCGCCTTTCGATGCGGCGTATGCTTCGCTGCCGGGCTCGCTTTGCAGCCAGCGCGTCGAAGCGATGTTTATAATCCTGCCGTACAGCCGTTTCCCTTCCGGGGTGTTGCGCCGTGCGGCCATATGCTGTGCCGTAACGAACACGGGCCGCAGGTTCACGGCCAGTATCCGGTCGAATTGTTCGGCAGCGGTGTCCGCAAGCGGTGAAAATTCGCTGATTCCGGCATTGTTGACGAGGATGCCGATCTCCCCGAAGCGCTCGCAGACGGCATCGAACACTCCGCGCAGCGCTGCTGCGTCGGCTACATCGGCAGGGTAGAACGCCGCCCCGGTATCGCGGGCTGCGGCCTCGCCCTGCATGCGGTCGAGATCGCAGAATGCCACCCTGGCGCCCGCCTTGCGGAACGCCTCGACGATGCTGCGGCCGATGCCGTGCGCACCGCCCGTGACGAATACGCATTTGTCCTTGAAATCGTTCATGGCGAATCAGATTTTTTTGATCGAATAGGTGACCACTCCCCAGACTGCAAAGTTGCGGTCGCGGCCGACCTCTATCGGTTTGTAACGTTTGTTTGCAGGGACGAGGACAATCCGGTCGGGAGCGATTCGCACCCGCTTGAGGGTGAATTCCCCGTCGAGGAAGCAGACCGCCACGCAGCCGTCGAAGGGCTCTGCGGACTTGTCGACAACCAGCAAATCGCCGTCGGCGATGCCGTCATCCTGCATGCTGTCGCCCGCGACCCGTGCGAAGAACGTTGCCCCCGGATTGCGGATTAGCGCCCGGTTCAGGTCGAGCGAAGGTTCGAGGTGGTCGTCGACCGGCGAGGGGAAGCCTGCCGAAACGCCGCTCGTCGCCATCGGGAGCTCGGCCTCCGTCGTGGTGTCGGGCCGTATGAATTGAAGTCGTATCTCTTCTGGGTTGTCCATCCGGTTGTTCATAGTCCCTGCAAAATTGCAAAAAAAATCGGGCATATCCGCGCTTCGGGTCAAGAAATATGCCTGGGTTGTCCGATGTCCCGCTACAGTCCCGTAAGTGCTCCTGTGGTTCGGTCGGACATTGAATAGCCATTCATCGTCGTATCGCGTTTGAAGAACAACGACCGAATGCCGTGACTGTAAGATGCATACCCGTGTGTTTTGTTGTTATGGCGGAATTTTCCTGTCGGCGCGCGGTTTCAGCCCGGGATATATTTTTTACCTTTGTATCCGGAAATCCGGTTTCATGGAACGTGTAAAAGGTATTCTCTATGCGGCGCTGTCGTCGTCGACTTTCGGACTGGCGCCGCTTTTCACCCTGCTGCTGCTCGCTGCGGGGTATTCTTCGTTCGAAGTGCTTTCCTATCGCTGGGGCGTAGCTTCGCTGTTCCTGGGCGGCCTCGGGGTGTTGTCGGGCCGCAGTTTCCGCCTGATCCGCGGGGAGTTCGCCACGGTATTTTTTTTGAGCCTGTTCCGTGCCGCCACGTCGTTGAGCCTCGTTATCGCTTACCAGCATATCGCCAGCGGCGTTGCGTCGACCATTCATTTCATGTATCCGCTGGCCGTCGCCCTTGCGATGATGTGTCTATTCCGGGAAAAAGGCTCCATGTGGGTCTTTGCGGCCATCGGCATGTCGATCGTCGGTGCCGTGCTGCTCTCGCTGGGCAATATCGACTTCACGCAGGGCAATACCGCATTGGGCATTGTTTCGGCTTCGGTTTCGGTCGTTTCCTACGGCGGCTATATCGTCGGTGTGCGAAAGAGCCGTGCCGTGGAGATTGATTCCACGGTGCTGACCTGCTATGTGATGGGATTCGGGGCCCTCTATTTCATTGTCGGCGGGCTCTTCACGGGAGGCATCCGCCTCGAAACCGACGGCACGACATGGCTCTGTATCCTCGGCCTTGCGCTTCCCGCCACGGCCGTATCCAATATGACGCTGGTGCAGGCCATCAAGCGCATCGGCCCCACGCTGACCTCGATTTTCGGGGCAATGGAACCGCTAACGGCTGTCGTTATCGGCGTGGCGGTGTTCGGCGAGCCTTTTACAATGCAGGGAGCTGCCGGCATCCTGCTTATCGTCGCCGCCGTCAGCATCGTTATCCTGCACAGCGGCCGCCGGAAGCCTGAAACAATGCGGCGGACAAAATAGGAGCGGGGGTAAATCCGTTTATATCGTATGATTATCAGTGCCAGCCGCCGGACGGACATTCCGGCATTTTATGCGCCGTGGTTCTTCAACCGCCTGCGGGAAGGATATGTCCTCGTGCCCAATCCGTTCAACCCGTCGGCAATCAGCCGCGTCAGCCTCAATCCGGATGTCGTGGACTGTATCGTATTCTGGACGAAAAACCCTGCGCCGATGCTTCCGCGCCTCGGGGAGCTCGCCTCGTATAAATACTATTTCCAGTTTACGCTGAACCCTTATGGAACCGACATCGAGAGGCACCTGCCGCCGCTTGCCCGGCGAATCGAAATTTTCAAACGCCTGTCGGATAAAATCGGGCGCGAAAGGGTGGTATGGCGCTACGATCCGATTCTGACGAACGAAAAATACGACGTGAATTTCCATTGCGAGGCTTTCGACCGAATCGCACATGCCCTGCGGGGGCATACCGAAACCTGCATGCTGGGATTCATCAACCATTACCGCCATATCCGCAGCGCGCTCGGGGCCCTCGGCATCGGGGCTTTGCGCCGGGACGAAATCGAACGGATGGCCGTATCGTTCCGGCAGTCGGCCCTGAATGCTTCGATTGCCCTGAATACCTGTACCGTTAAGATCGACCTGCAGCATCTGGATATTCCGGCGGGTATGTGCATCGACGGCAGGCTAATCGAGCGTATTGCAGGCTATACCGTTTCTGCGAAAAAGGATAAAAACCAGCGGCAAATCTGCAACTGCCTCGAAAGCATCGACATCGGCACCTATGAGAGTTGTCTGAACGGTTGTGTCTATTGTTACGCGATTAAGGGGAACTATAATACGGCCCAATACAACCGCTGGAAACATGAACCCGAATCCCCGCTGATGCTCGGGCATGTCGAAGAGGGCGACGTGATTCGGGATCGGGCGATGAGGAGCCTCCGCAGCGGCCAACGCACGTTGTTTTAGCCGGGATGCTGTATGAAGTTGAAATGCCGGGACTGCTTTGCACAGCCCGGCATTTTTCCGGTGCGCCTCCCGCTTTGCCGCGGGGAAGCCCTGTTGTCCGAACTCCTTCGGATTATTCTTCCAGACCGCGCCGCAGCCTTTCGAGCCCTTCGGCGAGCAATTGCCGCGGGCAGGCAATATTCAGGCGGATGAAATTCCGGCCTGCCCCGCCGTACATCGCGCCGGGATTGATACGCAGCTTTTCCCGTTCGAGCAGCCGGGTTTCGAGCTCACCGGACGTCAGCCCCGATGCCGAACAGTCGACCCAGACCAGGTAGGTTCCCTCCAGCGGCAGTACGGGATACTGCGGCAGGTGCTTCCCGAAATATTCCCGCAGGAAACGGTAATTTCCGGCGAGGTATTCGTTGAGCGCATCGAGCCACTCCGCGCCCTCGTTGTAGGCTGCAATCAGGGCGGCGATGGCCAGCGGACCTATTTCGCCCGTTTCGTTGATGTCGAGCGAACGGTCGATTTTTTCCCGCACCGCCTTGTCTGCGGCGAAGATATTGGCGACCTGCAGTCCGGCGAGGTTGAACGCCTTGCTCGGGGAGGCGCAGGTGACAGACCGGTGCAGGAACTCTTCCGACAGCGATGCGAACGGCGTATAGCGGTAGCCCGGCATTACCAGCTCGCAGTGTATCTCGTCGGCTACGATGAAAACGTCGTTGCGCAGGCATATCTCCCCGATGCGCCGCAGTTCCTCCGGCGACCATACGCGCCCGGCCGGGTTGTGCGGGTTGCACAACAGCATCAGCTTCACCCGCGGATCGGCGGCTTTACGCTCCAGGTCGTCGAAATCGGCCGTATAGGTGCCGTTGCGGTAGAGCAGTTCGCTTTCGGCCGTTTCACAACCGCTGTTGCGAATCGAGATAAAGAAATGGTTGTATACCGGAGTCTGCACCAGCACCTTGTCGCCCGGACGGGTCAGGGCTTTGATGATGGCCGACAGGGCCGGAATGACGCCCGTGGTGTGGAGTATCCACTCCGGTCGGAGCTGCCAGTCGTGCCGCCGTGCAAACCAGCCGACAATGGCGTCGTAGTATGCCTGCGGAGCCTTTGCATAGCCGAAAACGCCGTGCTCCACCCGTCGCCGCAATGCCTCGGCGACAGCCGGTGCCGTGCGGAAATCCATATCTGCCACCCACATGGGCAGTATCCCGGGGTCTTCGTCCAGATCCCACTTGATTGAATTTGTCCCGCGGCGCGGGATTATTTCATCGAAATCGTACTTCATATTGTTTACAATACGCAGGACATGTCCCGGAAGTTTCACGGATGAGTCGGAAAGTTTTCTGTGGCAACTGGAAATGTGCGGCAGGATGTATGAAAAGAAAAAACCTGCAATTCGAATTGCAGGTTTTTCGTCATTCGACTTCTGTCGTTTTGCGGTGCGTAGGGGACTCGAACCCCTGACCCCGTGCGTGACAGGCACGTATTCTAACCAGCTGAACTAACGCACCTTATTGCTGATTGCGAATGCAAAGGTAGTACAAATTTTTTTATCTCCAAATATTTTTTTCACTTTTTGAAGAAAGAAAATTGCACGCTTCCGTAACTCCTTAATTGCCAGAACTCCGGTCTGTAGGAAAAATCCATTTTTTTCGAGTGCTCGAAAATGAAAATACCCTCCGGACGCAGCAGGTCGCCTTCGAGAACCAGATTTACGACCTGTCCGCTCTCCTCCAGATCGTAGGGAGCGTCTGAAAAAATGATGTCGAACTGTTTGGCACAGCTTTTCAGGTAGAGGAACACGTTCGCCTTTACGGCATAGAGGTTCGTAATGCCGAGCTGTGCCGCCGTTTGCCGGATGAAGTTGTAATGCACGGCGTTGATTTCCACGGCCGTGACGCTCCGGGCTCCCCGCGAGGCGAATTCGTAGCTTATCGAGCCGGTGCCTGCAAAGAGGTCCAGTACGTCGCATTCGTCGAAATCCACCAGGTTGCCGAGCACGTTGAAGAGGTTCTCCTTGGCGAAATCGGTCGTCGGACGTGCCCGCAGGTTACGTGGCGGGTTGATGGCCCGGCCCTTGTATTTGCCGCTGATTATTCGCATGCGATTTGTTTGAAATAGACGTTCAGCAGTTTACGAAGGCGCTTGTAGTTGTCGCGGGCTATCTGCAACTCGTATCCGCCGAGCTTGAATTCGCTGCCGAGCCGCTCGAAACAGTAGAGTATGTCTGCCTCTTCCTGTGCGGGGAAGACCCCGGCAAAGCGCAGTTTTCCCTCCCATACCTTTATATATAGCAAGCCCGCCGTGTGCCGCATCCATACCGTGGGTGCGGCGGCTGACAGCCTGTGCAGCAGTGGGGTGGTGTAGCGTGCCCGCGCCCCCAGTTTTTCGTCGACCATGCGTTTTGTTTCGTTGTTTACGGCCATCACCGCTATGATCTCCTGCTGCGGGTCGCTCCATACGGCGCACTCCCCGTCGGCCGGGGTCATGCCGTTTGCGGCGAGCAGCTCGGCAGCTATGCCGGTGTCGAACACTTCGGCCGGGACGAGCATCGTCCGCGGCGTCAGCACCTCCACCTCCACCGGGGCGTCGCCCGGAAATTCCCCGTCGAGCGCCGGCGCTGAAAAAGAGTGTCCATCCAACGCAAGCTGAATGGACACTTTCTGTATGGTTTGCGGAGTGTTACTCCCAGTTGCCTGCTTCATTGTTCGCTGCTTCCATCGAGCCGAACTTGACGCCCGGATAACGGTTGAAGTTGTTGATGTCGTCGTCGATCTGGTTGATGATTTCCTGACGGTATGCCACCGTGTCGAGGAACAGTTTATACGGTGCGCGGCACTCCACGATAGGCACCGTTACGCTCGAAGCCACAGCCGTGCCGGCCTCCATGATGAACTGTGCCTGCTTGTCGGTGGTGGGGATGTAGCGCAGATCCTCGACATCCTGACGCGAAAGGCGCTTGGGCGAGAAAATGGTGTCGATTACGGCGATCTTGAATTTCTCGATGTTCTTTTTGCCCATCTTCTTGAGCTGTGCCATGGCAACCGAGTCGTCTTCGTCGACGATCTTGCGCTCCAATTCGAGCGTGTCGGTCAGGATGAACGCAGCCAGCGTATCGAAGCTGCCTGTAAAGCGCTGGTATTTCGACTTGAATGCGCGCTGTGCAGTGCGGATGTCCTTGATGCGGTCGATTACCTTGGCTTTTTTGGCTTTCAACTCATTTTCGAACTTGATCGGGGTCGAAATCTGGTCGTAGATAACGTAGACCAGCGCCACGATAACTACCGCAAGAATGATTTGAGCAATTTTTTTCATTTTTTAAGCTATTCTAATATTTGTTGTTAATTTTGTACAAATTTAAAAACCGCATGTTCAGCACACGTATTGCGACCCAAATTTACGCTAAAATTTGTTTTGAAACAACTTCTGGGCAAAAAAAAATCATAGAAAAGTTGTCCGAATATATCGCAGACGACGATTTTTCGCGGATTTTCGTGCTGAACGGGTATGCCGGCACAGGTAAGACGACGCTGATTGCCGCGCTGGTCGGTGCGCTTAAGGAGTTGAATATCAAACCTGTGCTCCTTGCACCGACGGGGCGGGCGGCCAAAGTGCTGGCTCAATATGCTCAAGAAAAGGCGCTTACAATCCACAAACGCATCTACCGGCAGCGTACGAATGCCGATTACGAATCGAAATATTCGCTCAACTTCAATACGGAAAAGGGGGCGGTCTTTATCGTCGACGAGGCCTCGATGCTCTCCGACGGCTCGGGCGACGGGGCGCTGTTCGGCAGCGGTTCGTTGCTCGAGGATCTCGTGCAATATGTGCGCAGCGGCCGGGAATGCCGGCTGATTCTCGTCGGCGACAGCGCTCAGCTGCCGCCCGTTGGGGCCGATTGCAGTCCGGCGCTCGACCCCGCTTCGCTCGCGCGGTTCGGCGATGTGGAGTATGCCGCGATGGACGAGGTCGTGCGCCAGGAAGCCGAGTCGGGTATTCTGTTCAATGCCACGCTGGTGCGCTGCATGCTCGAAAACGGCATCTACGAGATTCCGCATTTCGATATGGATTATCCCGATATCGAGGCGGTCGAGGGCGGGGAATTTCTCGAAAAACTGCAGGACTGCTATGCCAGATACGGCCGGGGCGAAACCATTGTCATCACCCGCTCGAACAAGCGCGCGAATCGCTATAACGAGGGGATTCGCCGCAATGTGACCTATGCCGAGGAGGAGATCGAGAGCAACGATATGCTGATGGTGGTGAAAAATAACTATTACTACACGGAGCATACCGAGAATTGTCCGATGCACTTCATTGCCAACGGTGACATCGCGCGGCTGAAACGGCTGCGCCGCTACGAAGATTTCTACGGGTTTCGTTTCGCTGACGTCGTACTCGAATTTCCCGATTACGAGGATGCGGAGATCGAATGCAAGATACTCCTGGATACGATTGCTTCGGAATCGCCGTCGCTTACGCGCGAGGAGTCGACGCGCCTTTTTTATGAGGTGGAAAAGGATTACCTCGACCTTAAAAGTAAACTGAAACGCTTTAAGGAAATACGTGAAAATCCGCATTTTAACGCGCTTCAGGTGAAGTTTTCCTACGCCGTTACGTGCCACAAGGCGCAGGGCGGGCAGTGGAAGGCGGTTTTCGTCGACCGCTGCCTGTTCGGCGACGAGCCGATGACGCGCGACATGCTGCGCTGGCTCTACACGGCGCTGACGCGTGCCACGGATAAATTGTATCTTGTAAATTTCGACAAAGAATTCTATGAATAGCGAGCTGCATCCCCTCGAACCTTTCCTGCCTGCGAATGCCCGTGTGCTGATGCTGGGCAGTTTCCCTCCCAAGCGCATCCGGTGGTCGATGGAATTTTTCTACCCGAACCTGCAGAACGACATGTGGCGTATTGTAGGCTATCTCGCCACGGGTGACAAGTCGCATTTCCTGATGCCCGGCGGCCGGAAATTCGACAAGGAACGTATCGAGGCGTTCTGTTGTAGCCGCGGAATCGCACTCTATGATACGGCTGTCGAGGTTATAAGGCTGAAAGACAATGCTTCGGATAATTTTCTTCAAGTCGTGCGCGAAGTAGACCTCACGGCTTTGCTGGCGCGTATTCCCGCATGCCGGACGATTATAACCACCGGCCAGAAAGCGACCGATACGCTGCGTGCGATTACGGGCTGCGGTGAGCCTGCAGTGGGCGACAGCGTCGGGTTCGAGTATGCCGGGCGGAGCATGCGGCTGTGGCGCATGCCCTCTTCGTCGCGGGCTTATCCGCGTCCGGTCGAATGGAAAGCCGAATTTTATCGCAAAGTGTTTGAAATGAATGAAATTCTGTAATATACGGTTTTGCGTCGTGGTAAAAAATAAAAAAATAAATTCCTGTTCCGGCTTGGCGAAACGGTCAAATTCCGTTATCTTTGTATGAGAATTACATACAATTTTTTATTGTGAACGCAGAAAAGAAAATAGAGAAAAAATATGTCGAAACGCCGCTGATGAAGCAGTATTATTCGATCAAGGCGGTGCATCCCGATGCCATCCTGCTCTTCCGTGTGGGGGATTTTTACGAAACTTTCGGCGACGACGCTATCAAGGCCAGCGGCATACTGGGCATTACGCTTACGCGCCGGGCCAACGGGTCGGCGACCTATGTCGAGTTGGCGGGCTTTCCTTACCACGCCATCGACACCTACCTGCCCAAGCTGGTGCGGGCGGGCGAGCGCGTCGCCATCTGCGAGCAGCTCGAGGATCCCAAACTGGTGCGGGGGCTGGTCAAACGCGGCGTCATCGAGCTGGTTACGCCGGGCGTCGTTCTGGGCGACAACATATTGGCCAACAAGGAGAATGCATTCCTCGCGTCGGTTTATTTCGGACGGCAGAGTACGGGCGTGGCATTCCTCGACATTTCTACGGGCGAATTTTATGTGGCCGAAGGCCCTGATAACTATATCGACAAACTCATCTCGAACCTCGCTCCCAAGGAGATTATCTACCAGCGCGGCTACGAGGATCGTTTTTCGGACGCTTTCGGAACCAAGCATTATACTTACCGGCTCGACGAGTGGGTCTTTTCTGAGGAGGTCAACCGGGAGAAACTCTGCAAGCAGTTCGGCACCCGGTCGCTCAAGGGTTACGGCGTCGACCACTTTACGAGCGGTGTTTCCGCTGCCGGGGCCATTCTGTATTACCTCGAGTTCACCGAGCACCGCGATATTGCGCACATCACGTCGATTTCGCGCATCGACCAGGACGACTATGTCTGGGTCGACAAGTTCACGATTCGCAACCTCGAACTCTTTTCATCGAACGGCGCACGTGAGAAATGCAGTTTCGCCGATGTTATCGACCGTACGCTTACCCCGATGGGCGGCCGCCTGCTGAAGCGGTGGATTGCCATGCCCATCAAAGACCCGGTGCAGATTAACAAGCGATTGGACGTCGTCGAGCGGTTTGTCAAGGACGCCGACCTTGCCGATACCGTGCGCGAGCAGGTGGCTTTGGTCGGCGATATGGAACGGATTGCATCCCGTATCGCTGCAGCAAGGGTGACGCCCCGTGAACTGGTGCAGCTGAAAAATTCGCTTTTCGCAATCGAGTTGCTGAAAGCGGCGCTCGAATCGACCGACGACGAACAACTGCATGCGCTGGCCGCGCAGGTCGACCTGCTGACGGAGGTGCGCGACCGCATTGCCCGCGAGATATACCCCGATCCGCTCAACAACCAGATACAGAAAGGCGGCGTGATTGCCGACGGCGTCGATCCCGAACTGGACGACCTGCGCCGCATCGCACTCCACGGCAAGGATTACCTTGCCCGCATCCAGCAGCGCGAGAGCGAAACGACGGGTATCCCGTCGCTCAAAATCAGCTACAACAACGTTTTCGGTTATTATATCGAGGTGCGCAACGCCCACAAGGACAAGGTTCCCGAAACGTGGATACGCAAACAGACACTCGCCAATGCCGAGCGTTATATTACCGAGGAGCTGAAAGAGTACGAGGAGAAAATCCTCGGCGCGGAGGAGAAGATGCTGGTGATCGAACAGCGCATCTATGCCGACATTATCGCGGCGATCAGCCGTTCGCTGGCTGTATTGCTGCGCGACGCGGCCGTCGTGGCGCGTATTGACTGCCTGCAGTCCTTTGCGCGCATCGCCTGCGAGCGCCGCTATGTGCGTCCCGTGCTCGACGACGGCAAACGCATCGACATCCGCCAGGGCCGTCATCCGGTTATCGAAACCTTGATGCCCGTGGGGGAGGAGTATGTTCCCAACGATGTGATGCTCGACGACAAGGAGCAGCAGATTATGATGATTACGGGCCCCAATATGTCGGGTAAGTCGGCCTTGCTGCGGCAGACTGCGTTGATTATCCTCATGGCGCAGATGGGCTCGTACGTGCCTGCCCGCTCGGCGCACATCGGTGTCGTGGACAAAATTTTCACGCGGGTGGGAGCTTCGGACAATATTTCGCAGGGCGAGTCGACCTTTATGGTCGAAATGCTCGAGTCGGCCAGCATCCTCAATAACATTTCCGACCGCAGCATCGTGCTGCTGGACGAAATCGGCCGCGGTACGAGCACCTACGACGGTATTTCGATTGCGTGGGCCATGGTCGAATACCTGCACAACCACTCGACGGCGCATGCCAAGACGCTTTTCGCCACGCATTACCACGAATTGAACGAGATGGAGCAGATGTGTCCGCGCGTGAAGAACTACCATGTGAGCGTCAAGGAGATGGGCAATACGATTGTTTTCCTGCGTAAACTCGAACGCGGCGGCACGGAACACTCGTTCGGTATCCACGTGGCCCGTATGGCCGGTATGCCGATGTCGGTGGTGTCGCGTGCCGATGAAATCCTGCGCAACCTCGAACTGGTGTACGGCAACAACGAGATTGTGCCGAGCCGCAGCCTCAAGAGCCGCGGCAAGAAACCCTCGCCTTCGGTCAGGGAGGCGGCCGAAAGCGGCGCCCCGCAGAACATGCAATTGTCGATGTTCCAGTTGGACGATCCCGTGCTGGTGCAGATTCGCGACCAGATCAAAGGACTCGACATCAATGCCCTGACCCCGATTGAAGCGCTCAATAAACTGAACGAAATCAAGAAGATAACCGGAATATGATTAGGCGTTGCTGCAGGTCTGCCGCCGCCTTGTTGTGCGGTGCGGCCTTATTCGGAAACGCTTCGGCCCAGAGCCCGCAGATGCTGCGTAAACTCAAATCGAAATACGACGTCGTCTGGCCTGCGGACTGCGGTTTGATGATGGTCAACAAGGGTGGCCAGCGCGTTCCCGACTGGCGCCGGAAATCCAATGGCAGGTTCGGTTTTGTCGATACGCTTGGGCAGGTCGTCGTGCCGCCGGTCTATGACTATGCTTCGCGTTTTTTCAACGGGCACGCTATTGTCGGCATGAAAAACGACTCGGGCAAGCTCCTTTCGGGCCTGATCGACCGCACCGGCCGGGTCGTCGTGCCGCTGGAGTGGGAGCACTTGGGGAATGTCCGCGACGGGGTCTGCGTGGCCTATAACGGCGAGGGCAATGAGCGTGTCTTTTCGCTGGTCGACACGCTCGGCAATGTCCGCCGGCTCGAATATAACTATTGCGACGATTTTTCACGGGGACTGGCGCGAGTCGGCGTCGGCACATATGTAGAGAATGAGAAAGTGCCCGGCCGCAAACCGTCGGGGTATGAATTCCAAGGAAAATTCGGGTATATAACGCCCGACGGAGAACCGGCCATTCCCGTGCAGTTCGACGAAGCCGGCGATTTTGCGTCCGACGGGCTGGCGCCGGCCGGCATGCAGGGTAAATACTATGTCAAATGGGGGTTCATCGACAGGTCGGGGCAATTTGTAATTCCCTGCGATTTTTACAGTGTCGGATCGTTCCAACATGACCGGGCCGTTGTGTGCCGGGTCGTCGAGGGCGGGAAACTCGCCTACGGGTTTATCGACCGCAGTGGAAAAGAGGTTGTCCCCTGCCGCTTCGATACGGCTTCCCCTTTTAATTTTCCCAATGCGTGGGTGGGAGTGTTGAATAACGGGGAGTATGTTTATGCCCTGATAGACCCCGACGGCAATGCCGTGCTGCCGTTCGCCGTGGTAAATTTGCAGGACGGTGGAAAATACGGACAGGCCGCCGCTGCAATCGTCATGGAAGACGGCAGCAGGCGCTACGGAATCGTCGGCAACGACGGGAAAATCATTTTACCTTTCGAGTACGATCATGTGTCGATTTTCTCGGGATGGGACGAGGAGAACAACCGCTGGCAGGAGAGCGCCATGGGTAAGAAAGACGGCGTGGAATTCAGTTTCGATATTTCCAAGCGGGACGAGTAGGCTGGGCGCTGTCGATTCCCGCGCTGCATAGCCTTGATTTGCCGGATGCCGCGCATGGATCTCCGCATCTTCTGAAACACTCCCGACCTGCCCGCTAAATATAACTCCCCGGCGCATTCGCGCCGGGGAGTTTGTTTTCGGCCGGTTGTACCGTCTATTCGTTGCGGGCGATCAGCGAACTGATGTTCTGAATCAGCATCGACACGGCTACCGAGTTGAAGCCGCCCTCGGGGATAATCACGTCGGCATATTTTTTCGACGGCTCGACGAACTCCTCGTGCATCGGCTTTACGGTCGAGGTGTACTGCGTGATGACCGACTGCATCGTGCGGCCGCGTTCGCAGACGTCGCGCAGGATACGCCGTGCGAGGCGGATATCGGCATCGGTGTCTACGTATACCTTGATGTCCATCAGGTCGCGCAGCTCCTTGTTTTCGAAAATCAGGATGCCGTCGACGATGATTACTTTCGAGGGCTTGACGCATATGGTTTCCGATGTCCGGTCGTGCTCGACGAACGAGTAGACCGGATGCTCGATGGGAACATTTTCCTTGAGCGCCTTGATGTGGTCCACCAGCATCTGCGTATCGAACGCCTGCGGATGGTCGTAGTTGAGTTTCGTACGCTCCTCGTAGGTCAGTTCGGGGTGGGCTTTGTAATAATAGTCATGGCAGAGCGTCACGACGTCGTCGCCCACGAAAGCTTCCTGCAGTCGTTTGACGAGCGTTGATTTTCCCGAGCCGGTGCCTCCGGCGACTCCGATTACGGTAACTTGCATAGTGTCGGTTGGTAATTGGTTATATAAAAAAGGATTGCTCCTTTTCTGCAAGGGCAATCCTTTTCCTGTCGGTTATGCGTCGATATTGGCGTAATGTGCGTTCTTTTCGATGAATTCGCGGCGCGGCGGCACTTCGTCGCCCATCAGCATCGAGAAAATACGGTCTGCCTCGGCGGCATTTTCGATGTTGACCTGGCGCAGGATGCGCGTGTCGGGATTCATCGTCGTTTCCCACAACTGGTGGGCGTTCATCTCGCCAAGACCTTTGTAGCGCTGTATGTGCACGCCTTTGCCGAATTCGGCGGAGATGGTGTCGCGCTCCTTTTCAGTCCAGCAGTAACGCTCCTGTTTGCCTTTCTTCACGAGGTAGAGGGGCGGGGTGGCGATGTAGATATGGCCGTTCTCGATCAACTCTTTCATCTTGCGGAAGAAGAACGTCAGCATCAGCGTCGCGATATGGCTTCCGTCGACGTCGGCATCGGTCATGATGATGATTTTGTCGTAGCGGAGCTTTTCGAGGTTCAGCGCCTTGCTGTCCTCCTCGGTGCCGATCGTCACGCCCAGCGCCGTGAACATGTTCTTGATCTCCTCGTTCTCCCACATGCGGTGTTCCTGCGCCTTTTCGATGTTCAGGATTTTACCGCGCAGCGGCATGATGGCCTGGAAATTACGGTCGCGGCCCGATTTGGCCGTGCCGCCTGCCGAGTCACCCTCGACGAAGAAGATTTCGGCAATCGAGCGGTCGCGGCTCGAACAGTCGGCGAGCTTGCCGGGCAGGCCGGCGCCCGAAAGCACCGTCTTGCGCTGCACCATCTCGCGGGCGTGGCGTGCCGCATGGCGTGCCGTGGCGGCCAAGATGACTTTCTGCACGATGGCTTTGGCGTCCTTGGGGTTCTCCTCCAGGTAGTGGCCCAGCGCCGCGGACATCGCCTGGTCGACGGCGGCCGAAACCTCGTCGTTGCCGAGCTTGGTTTTGGTCTGCCCCTCGAACTGCGGTTCCTGCACCTTTACCGAAACCACGGCTGTAAGGCCCTCGCGGAAGTCGTCGCCGTTGATGTCGAATTTCAGCTTGGCGAGCATGCCCGAATCCTCGGCGTACTTCTTGAGCGTGCGGGTCAGCGCGCGGCGGAAACCCGTCAGGTGCGTACCGCCCTCGATGGTGTTGATGTTATTTACATAGGAGTGCACGTTCTCCGAGAACGAGTCGTTGTACTGCATGGCCACCTCCACCGGGACGCCGTTTTTCTCGGTGTCGAGGTAGATGATTTGGTCGATAATCGGCGTGCCGCGCGTAGCGTCGAGGTACTGCACGAACTCCTTGAGTCCCTCTTCCGAGTAGAAGTGGTCTTCGCGGGTATTGCCTTCGGCATCCGGGCGCTTGTCGTAGAGATTCAGGCGGATGCCCTTGTTCAGGAACGCCAGTTCGCGCAGGCGGTTGGCCAGGATGTCGTATTTGTATTCCGTCGTGAGCGTGAAGATGCTGCCGTCGGGTTTGAAGGTCACGGTAGTACCGCGGTCCGAGCATTCACCGACGATTTCGACCTGCGATGTGGGAGCGCCCTTGCTGTAGGACTGGCGGTAAATTTTGCCCTCCCGGTGGATTTCCGCAATCAGCAGGGTCGACAGTGCGTTTACGCACGATACGCCCACGCCGTGCAGACCGCCCGAAACCTTGTAGCTGCCCTTGTCGAACTTACCGCCGGCATGAAGCACGGTCAGCACGACCTCGAGTGCCGAGCGGCCCTCCTTTTCGTGGAAGTCGGTCGGGATGCCGCGGCCATTGTCCCTTACGGTGATGGAGTTATCCTCGTTGATTGTAACGTCGATATCCGTACAGTAGCCGGCCAGCGCCTCGTCGATCGAGTTGTCGACCACCTCGTAGACCAGATGGTGCAGACCTTTCTCACCTATATCGCCGATATACATGGCGGGGCGCTTGCGCACCGCTTCGAGGCCCTCGAGGACCTGAATATTCGACGCGGAATATTCCTCTTCTTGCTTTTTTACGTTTTCTAATTCGGTACTCATCTGTTGTCTTTAAAATATCGTACAAATATACGAAATATTTCCGAATAATCCAATAGTGTGAAAAACCTTTCGGGAGGATTTTCGCGTCGTTTCGGCGCGTTTTTTCGCTGTCGGAACGCCGGATGGCCATTCCGTGATTCCCGCGCCGCAGTAACTCTGAGCCGACAACGATTCATTCGGTTTTTTGCGCGATTAAGCACCCGGCGCACGGGCAGGGGGCTGGATGGCCGGGCTTGTTGCAATAGACTGCGGAGTTTATCCCAGTTCCGCCTTAAGGTCTACTTCGCGGATTTTCCCCTGTGAAAAGAGAATCGCTCGTGCCGGGTGGTTTTCAATCAGTGCGGTGTTATGCGTGGACATCACCACGGCGCAGCCGCGGTCGGCGATCTCCTGAAAGAGCTGCATGATGCCCTCGGCCGTCACCGGGTCGAGGTTGCCTGTGGGTTCGTCGGCCAGCAGCACCTGCGGATTGTTCAGCAGGGCGCGCGCGATAACCAGCCGCTGCTGCTCGCCGCCCGAAAGTTCGAACGGCATCTTGTAGCTTTTGGCCCCCAGGTCTACGAGCTTGAGCACCTGGTCGATGCGCTCGCGGATTTCCTCCTCGCGTTTCCAGCCCGTGGCTTTCATGACGTAGTACAGGTTCATGAATACGTTGCGGTCGGTCAACAGTTGGTAGTCCTGGAATACGATGCCGATTCTGCGGCGCAGGTAGGGGATGTCGCGGCGTTTGAGGCGGCGCAGGTCATATCCTGCCACATGCCCCTCGCCAGCAAGTAGTTGCACTTCGGCGTATAAAGTTTTGAGTAAGGTGCTTTTTCCGCTGCCGACGCGTCCGAGCAGGTAGACGAATTCCCCCGGCGATACGCACAGGTCGACATCCGAAAGTACCATTTCGCCCCGCTGTATCAGTTTGTCGGCCGAGGTGTTGCCGAACGGGTTGTCTGCGTGGTAGATTGCTGCGTTTTTCAGCCTTACGACGTATTTTTCGCTCATGGTTCCGGTCGCTGAATAATTTTCCCAAAGGTAGTCAAAATATCCGTACCGGGAAGTTCCGGGGTGAAAAAAATAGTTGCCGCCCGGTTCGTCCGGGGAGGACAGATGGGCCTGTAAACGTATTTGTATATCGGTGCGCCCGTTTGATCTGCATGAAAAAGAACGTATAATTTGTTTTTCCGCCCGAGCATGCTTAAATTTGCATAAGCAGATCGTGACGCATCGGCCTGTAATACATTAAAATTTACTTGATGAAAGAAAATGAAATCCTGCAGGAAATCATGCGGGATGCCAAAATAGGTTGGTGGCAGGCCGACCGCAACCGGCGCGTATTCAATATATCGGAGGGACTTCGCGATCTGTTGGGACTTGCTTCCTGCCAGGTGAGTTACGAGGAATTCCGGGAGATGATTGTTCCTGCTTACCGGGAGTATGCTTTCGCCTCGGTGGGGCTGCGCGGGGGCGACAAGGCAGAGCACCTTTATCCGCTGCAAGGCCGCTATGGCGATGTCTGGTGTTACTGGAAACTGCTGCGCGAAGAGGTCGCCGAGGACGGTGGCATGTTGCTGACCGGATATTTCCGGGTTGCCGACCCGCCGTCGGACAAAGATCGTTCGCCCGAGCGGGAGCGGATTAACGACCTGTTGTTCCGGCTCAACAGCATATCGCATACGCTGCTTTCCCTGCTGCGAACCAACGATTTGGATGTCGTCGTCAATAAGATACTCGCCGATGTCCTGACCATGTTCCACGGCGGCCGGGCCTATATTATCGAGTCCGACTGGGAGCGCCGCATGTACGGATGCACCTACGAAGTTACGGCCGACAGCGTGTCGAGCGAGCGCGAGCTTGTAAGCAGTGTCTCGATGGAGGAGGTGCCCTGGTGGACTAACCGCATTCGGAACCGTGCCCCCATTATCCTTTCGACGCTGGACGATTTGCCGGACGAAGCATTCCGGGAGAAGAGTGTGCTCGGCATGCAGGACATAAAGTCGCTGATTGCCGTACCGCTCGCTTCGCGCGACAAGGTGTGGGGATATGCAGGTATCGACATCGTAAACGAGCCGCGGACGTGGACGGGGGAGGATTACCAGTGGTTTGCGGCGCTGATGAACATCATCAGCCTGTGCATCGAACTGCAGCGCTCCGAAAAGGAGGCGCAGTCCGAGCGCACCTACCTCGAAAGCCTCTACCGCCACATGCCGCTCGGATACGTGCGCCTGCGGGTAATCTACGACGAAAAAGGCGTACCCGACGATTTCGTGGTTCTCGACTCGAACTTTGCCGCAGACATGATCACGGGTGCCTCCCGAGAAGAGTATATCGGTAAAAAAGCCTCTGAACTGCATATCGACATGAACCGGTATATCCCGGTTTTGATGGAGGTGCTCAACGGCGGCGGATATGTCGAACGCGACACTTGCGAAGGAGATGAGAACCGCTGGCTGCACTCGACTCTCTATTCCGTCCACAAGGACGAGGTAATCGGCCTCTTTTCCGATACGACCGATGTGCACGCGGCCCACGAGGCACTCTTCAACAGTGAAAAGCTGCTGCGCAATATCTTCGACAACGTGCAGGTCGGCGTGGAGCTGTACGACAAGGACGGGGTGTTGGTCGACCTTAATAACAAAGACCTCGAGATTTTCGGCATCTCGGCGAAAGAGGATGTAGTCGGGGTCAATTTCTTCGAAAATCCGCTTGTCCCCAAGCATGTCAAGGAAGAGGTGCGTGCCGGAAAAAACCAGGCATTCAAGCTCAATTATCCGTTCGAACAGTTGCATGGGTATTATAAATCGGGGAAGACCGGTTACCTGGAGATTTTCTCTACGATTAACATGCTCTACGACATGAAAGGCGAGCTGGTCAATTTCGTGCTCATCAACATCGACAACACGGAGATCAACCGGGCCCACAGCAAACTGGCCGAATTCGAGAGCTCGTTCGAGCTGGTAAGCCGCTACGGTAAAGTCGGATACGCCCGTTTCGACCTGGTCACCCGCGACGGATATGCCGTGCCGCAGTGGTACCGCAACCTCGGCGAGGAAAGCGATACGCCGCTGCCGCAGGTGATTGGCGTCTACAACTATGTAGACCCCGAAGACCGCGAGTCGATTTTCCGGGAGATTCGGCGTGTCAAATCGGGTGAAACCGACGGTTTTACGCTCGACCTGCGGATAACGTCCGGGGGCGAGGGGCTGAAGTGGACGCGCGTCAACGTGCTGCGAAACCCCCAGAATACGGACCCTTCGAAGATTGAGATGGTGTGCGTGAATTTCGATGTTACACAGCTCAAGGAGACCGAGAAGAACCTGATTGAGGCCAAGAACAAAGCCGAGGTCAGCGACCGCCTGAAATCGGCGTTCCTGGCCAATATGAGCCATGAGATACGTACGCCGCTCAATGCTATCGTGGGATTTTCGAACCTGCTGGCCGAAACCGACGATGTGGGGGAGCGCCGCGAGTACATGCAGGTCGTGGAGGAAAACAACGACCTGCTGCTCAAGCTGATTTCCGACATTCTCGACCTGTCGAAAATCGAGGCCGGAACTTTCGAGTTCAACTACGGCAGGGTCGATGTCAACCGCATGTGCGAGGAAACCGTCCGTTCGTTGAGCCTCAAGGTGCAGGACAAACCCGTCGAACTGCTTTTCGGGGAGCACGAGGAGGAATGCAGCATTTTCGGCGACAAGAACCGCCTGATGCAGGTTATAACCAACTTCATCAATAATGCCGTGAAGTTCACCGACGAGGGCTCCATAACGTTGGGATACCGCCGGGAAAGCGACGACCTGCTCTTTTATGTCGAAGACACCGGGGCCGGTATTTCCGAGGAGCATCAGGCCAGCATTTTCGATCGTTTCGTAAAACTCAACAGCTTTGCACAGGGTACCGGGCTCGGACTTTCCATTTCGAAAAGTATTGTCGAGCAGATGGGCGGGCATATCGGTGTGGAGTCGGAGAGGGGGCGCGGATCGCGCTTCTGGTTCACGGTGCCGGCCGCAGCATGCGGTGCGGCAGAGGAAGAGGTGTCCGACAAGATTGCCTTGCCCCGCGTAGTGTGTACGGCCGACGGGAAACTCCCCCTGTTGCTCGTGGCCGAGGATACGGACAGCAACTTCCTGCTTGTTTCGCTGATGCTTCGCAAAGAGTTCGAAATCGTGCGTGCCGTCAACGGCGAGGAGGCCGTGCGGATGTGCCGCGAGATGAAGCCTGCCGCTATCCTGATGGACATCAAGATGCCGGTTATGGACGGGCTCGAGGCTACGCGGCAGATTCGTACATTCGACGCTTCGGTACCTGTTATCGCCGTTACGGCGTTCGCCTACGACCGTGACCGCCAGCGGGCCCTTGCTGCCGGAGCCGACGAGTACCTTTCGAAGCCGCTCAAAGGCGAGCAGTTACGTCAGATGTTGCGCGGACTGCTTTCGGACAAGTCCGAATAAAGTGGCTCCGGAGCTGCGTTCCGTCTGGCTGTTGGTGTATTTTCCGCCGTATGGCGGGTGGGATTCCGAAAAATTGTACTATCTTTGCACTGTTTCCAACGGCTTTGTCCCGGAGTAAAACGGGGGTGCCCGGTTTTGACAGCAGGCAGAGTTTGATTGTAAGCACGCCGAGCGCTGTGTGGCGGCTCGTTAATCCCGATGCTCAAGATTCAAATGGCAATAACAGCTATGCACTCGCTGCCTAATTTTCAGAGAAAATTAGCTTAATCCCGAGGCCCGAGGAGGTCTTGCGACGAGTATCCCGGAGAGAGGTTCCGCTCTTTAACCGCTTTCCATTCGGGGTATCATCAATTTAGAGATAGTGCGCGGGAATGTCCCGGTCTGCGTGCGAAATTTTAGGGACTGGGACCCGGGTTCGGTTGCCGCCTGCCAGGCCCGGGTAGAAGGATCAAATGACGGATAAGCGTGTAGAAAGCTTTCGGGTTCCCTGTTTGGACGCGGGTTCGACTCCCGCCACCTCCACTGAAAATCAATTGTTTTTCGATGAATTTCCCTGTGATCCAAGCGATTACGGGGATTTCTTTTATATCCTCCTGTCTTATCATACCCCTTCTGGAATGCATTCCAAAGGCATTTCAAATACATCCCTCATGGACGATTCGTGGAAAATCCGTTTCTTGAAAAATTTCCACGCGAAGTCATGTATTGTGCTGATAACTAAATTGATGTATGGAGTAGGTCGAGATGGAAATAGCTTAAAAAATTGTCATTAATTATTTCAAATGAGCCATAAAATGATTTCAATACTATTTATCGTCCGTATTCTCCGTGACACTTTTTTGCGCGGTTGGCCCCTCCCCGTCTCATGTCGACTGCGGTGCGCGGTTGGTGCATATGTCGGAGCCCGGGCGTCGGATGTCCCTCAATCCTATATCGAATAAAACACCCCTGTAACTGCACAGTTACAGGGGTGTTTTTATCTGGTTGTCGGGCTATTTCTTGTACCAGTCGGTATTCAGTTTGCCCTGTGAGCTTACCCAGCCCGAATAGCCGGGATAAACCTGGTCGACAGGCGTTTTCTCGTTGGCCGGGTCGAGCAGTTTGGAGATGTCCGTGTCGGTGGCTCCCGAGAGGAAGAATGCAAACGGATACTCCTCGGCGCGTACGTAGTAGACACCCTTTTCGGGATCCGACTTGTCGTCGCCCGTGCCGAAGAACGACATTTCAGCGCGGCTCGTAGGTATCTCGTAAGGAATGTGTACCTCCCAGCGCCTGCCCTCGCTCACACCGTCGCGTTTGGTGCGGTAGATGAAGGGCTTGACGGTTCCGGCTTTCTCCTCGCTTACGGGTGTTGCGTACTTCGCCGTGATTTTGTATGTTGAGCCCATCAGTTCTTTTACGTTCGGGGTCAGCAGTACGACATTGCCTTCCCGCTCGAACTCTGCGGCTTCGAACTCCCCGGTTTCGGGTTTGAGAACGCTGAATTCGAGGTTGGCCGTGGCTGCGGCACCCGTGAGGGTGACGGCAAGCCCGTTCTCGTTGCCGGCATAGTTGGCAAAGGTTTTCAGCAGGAACGACTCTTCGTAGATGCCTTTCTCATTGAATATCTTTTCGTAGTCGCTGCGTACCAGCACGTCGTTCATGTCATAATCGCCGCGGCTGGGCCAGAGATCCTCGAATGCGTAGACGCCCTTGCGGAGCGACGCCGTTTTCATGCCGTCGTTGTCGTCGACCGTAGGGATGTCGGTTACGGCGTCCACCGGATTGGAGGTCATCGTGAATACTACGTCGCTGAAGTTTTCGTCGTTAACATGGTCTTCGAACGAGAAGAGCACCGAGTTGATGCCGCTCGCCTTGTCCGTATAGCGGAATACGGCGGTGCGGGGCGACTGGTAGGCAATGCCTTTGTTGTTGACGCTCAAGCCGTCGGACGTTGCGGCACGGTATTTCTTGTCATCTTTCATTATCCGCTTGGTCCAGGCGTTGGTTGCCAGTACGAAGCCGATACGGTATCCTTCGGGGAATACGCTCGTTGCGCCTTCCGGGCTTTTTTGAGCGATATTCGGATAGTACATCAACTGTACGGCCGTGCCGCGGGTTACGCCGATGTATTTTTTTGCAATCCCATTACCGTTACTCCATCCGCCGTCCTGTGTGTTGGGGAAAATCATCACGACGTTCGCTTCGGCGAGCGACGCGGGTTTATTGCCTTCTTTGTAGTAATAGTAGCCCATCGAACTGTTCCAGCAGGTGTTGCCGCCCAGCATCGTGATGACCACTTCGGCCGATTCGTCGAGTTTGAGGTCGCGCGACGAGCGGTACTCCTGCGGGCACTTTTTGGTCGTGTCGAATACGCTTGCATGCGCTTTGAAAAGCTTGGCGTAATTCTTGACTTTCAGGACGCCGTCGTAGGCGTATCCGATTTTACCGTTGTTGCTGTCGTAGGTTCCCAACCACGTCAGCCAGCCGTCCCGGGTGACGGCCTGCGATTCGTACCCGGCGCGGGTCGTGCCTGCAGCCTGAACGTCCGTTGAGCCCGACGCGGCGGTCGCCGTCAGTGTTTCACCGGTGCGTACGGCTTCCAGCAGTGTCTGTGCATAGAAAGCCGGAGTGTATACATAGGCTTTTTCGACGTAGGACGGCAACTCGAGCGTTCCGTTGAAATGTCCCTCCGCATCGGTGTAGCCCGCATAAAGCGGCTCTGCGCTTTCGACTTTGACATAAGCCGTGCCGCTTTCGTTTTCCTCGACCGGACAGGTGTCGTACACTTCGAAGTAGACCGGGGCGGGAAGTCCGCCCATGTCGCCGTAATCGATGACGACGGAGGTCGGCGTGCTCGTCGTATAGTCGTATTCGTTGTATTCCCCGTTTTCCGGGGCCGGAGGTGTCGGCATGCTGTTGTCACGGGCGCAGCCTCCCGTCATGGCGAGCGCAGCCATGAACGCAATTACAAGTGACGCTTTTTTCATACTTTAATATGATATGTTTACATCAGCCCTAAAATGTGGGGTTTTTGGGCGAAAATGTATATCTGCTGCAAAGGTATGAAAATTTATCGCCCGTTGTTCGCCAAGTCGCAAAAAAGTTTGAAAATATTGAAGAAAAGCGTTTTAACAGCGTTTCAAGGGATTCGGAAGACTTTTCCCTCGGCGAATGTGATCCACAGCGAGCCGTCGGGTGCCTGCCGGAAATCGTTCCCGGCCGAGTTGCAGCATTTGACGCTCCACAGCAGTTTGCCGTCTGTGCGTACGGCGGCCACCTGTCCCAGCCTCCCGGTCACGTAGACGATGCCGTCGCGCTCGAAAGCGGGGCAGGAGTTGTATTCGTAACCCCAGCCGAGATCCGTGCACCACACTTCGCGGTAGCTGTCCGCCGTGGTGTCCAGCGCCACGAGCTCTCCGTCCATCGTCTTGTAATAGAATAGCTTTCCGTCGTCGCTGATTCCGGTCGTTTCGCGGGACTTGCGGCTGTTGTCGCGCCATATCCCGTGGCCTGTCGCGAGGTCGAGGCACGTGGTGAAGCGGTCGGGCGCCACGATGAAGACCTTGTCGCCGGCAATGCGGGGAACGACGTGTCCCGGCGACAGGAACACGCTGCGGCTTCCGTTGTTCCACGACCAGAGCCGGTTGCCGGTCCCTGCGTCGAGGCAGTAGAGAAAGCGGTTCCACGCCCCGAATACGAGTTTGTCGCCTGCCAGCGTGGGCCGGCCCTGTGCCTGCCCGTGTCCGTAGTCGTACCGCCAGAGGAGTTTTCCGCTTCGCAGGTCGATTTTCCCGAGTGAGCCGATTCCCAGCCCGATGTAGAGTGCATCGCCGTCCGCCAGGCCGTCGCCGACGACGGCTGTTTCGGTGGGTACGTGCCATTTTTCCCGCCCGGTGCGGGCGTCGAATGCCCAAATGCCGCCCGATGCCGCCCCGACGACAACCAGTTTGTCCGTGCAGAGCGGGGTGGTGTAGAGCCCGTCCGGGAACTTGTGCCGCCACGCTTCACGGCCTTTGCGGGTGTCATAGGCACGCAGTACGCCCTGCGAATTGCCGTAGTAGAGTATCTCGCCGCAGAATGCAGCTCCCGTGAGCACCATGGCGCTGTCCTGCAGTATCAGCTCCATGCGCTGCCCGTAATCGGGGGCCGGAGGCATCGGGTCGCACGGCAGCGACAGTATCTGCGGGTCGTCTTTCAGGCGGATTGCGTAGCGGGTGCGGGGGGCCTTTCCGAGTATTTTCTCGCGGATGCGCACCGAGTCGGCGTAGAAGTCGAGCAGCGTGTATCCCGGCGGTTCGCCCGGCCTGCCCGCCAGCGCCCGGCCGGGGATGCCCGCAATGCCGTCGAAATTACGTAAATCGAGGCAATGGTAGTGTCCGTAGAGCGAGGCGGTGATTCCCAGCCGCTTCAGCGTTTCCGTCACCTGCTGCCTGTTCGTCAGGTCTTTGTTTAACGGGTAGTGGCAGAGGCTTATGAGCCGCTCGCCGGGACGCGCTTCCGCAACCTGACGCTCGAGCCATGCGAGGTCTTCCGTGCGTATTACGCCGTCGGCCATTTTCATGTAAGGGCCGCAGTTGTAGCCGAGGAAGAGGTAGCCTCCCGCGCGGTGGGCGACGCGGCCGTCGTGGCCGAAAATATGGCGGAACGTCGTGCAGCCGCTTTCCGACCAGGTCGTTTCGTGGTTGCCCATGACGGTGAACCACGGTTTTTCGAGCCGCGACATCAGTTCGTATACGTGCGGCAGCTCGCTGTCGCTGCCCATGTTGGTAAGGTCGCCGCCGAAGATTACCAGATCGGCGTCCGAGGCGTTTGCTTCCGCAACGGCGATGCGGAACAGCGAGTCCTGCGGGTTGCCCGGCGTGACGTGTATGTCGGTGAAGAAAATAACGTGCAGGGTGTCGGCAGCCACGGTATTCGCTGTGGCTGCTGCCGTTGTAGCGGCAGGTGCGGCAGTGGGATTTCCGTTTCGGCCCGCGGCGCTGCCGGGTGTCGGAAATAGAAGAAGCCACAACACACTAAAGCATAGTCGGGGGAGACGGTTTTTCATGGTTTCAGGATAGTTTTATTCTTGCAAGATACGAATTTAGGACGAAAAAACATATCTTTGTGTCACTAAAAAATACAAGTTATGACCAAAAAGATAATGCTGCTCGGTTCGGGCGAACTGGGCAAAGAGTTCGTGATTGCGGCACAGCGGCTGGGGCAGACCGTCGTGGCGTGCGATTCGTATGCGGGTGCACCCGCCATGCAGGTGGCCGACGAGTGCGAGGTGTTCGGCATGCTCGACGGCGATGCGCTCGCTGCGGCCGTGGCCAAACATCGTCCCGACATCATCGTACCCGAGATCGAGGCAATCCGCACCGAGAGGCTCTACGACTTCGAGCGGGAGGGTGTCCAGGTGGTTCCGAGCGCCCGCGCCGTAAACTTCACGATGAACCGCAAGGCCATCCGCGATTTGGCGGCCCGGGAGCTGGGACTGAAAACGGCGAAATATTTTTACGCCCGCTCGCTGGACGAACTGAAAGAGGCCGCTGCGAAGGTCGGCTTCCCGTGTGTGGTGAAGCCGCTGATGTCCTCCTCGGGCAAGGGACAGTCGCTCGTCAAGGGCCCCGAAGAGCTGGAGCATGCCTGGCAGTATGGCTGCGAAGGGTCGCGCGGCGACATCCGCGAGTTGATTGTCGAGGAATTTATCCGCTTCGACAGCGAGATTACGCTGCTGACCGTAACCCAGAAAAACGGCCCGACGCTGTTTTGCCCGCCGATCGGCCATGTGCAGAAAGGGGGCGATTACCGCGAGAGCTTCCAGTCGCCGTTTATCGCTCCCGAACACCTGGCCGAGGCGCAGCGCATGGCGGCGGCCGTGACCGAAGCCCTGACGGGCGCCGGACTGTGGGGCGTGGAGTTCTTTTTGAGCCACGAAAACGGCGTCTATTTCTCCGAACTTTCACCGCGTCCGCACGACACGGGCATGGTTACGCTCGCAGGCACACAGAACCTCAATGAGTTCGAACTGCACCTGCGCGCCGTGCTCGGGCTGCCGATTCCGGCCGTGACGTTCGAGCGCCTGGGAGCCTCGGCCGTGGTGCTCTCTCCGCTGGCCTGTCCGACGGCTCCCCGTTACGAGGGTATCGACCGCGCGCTGGCCTGCGATCCCCGTACCGACGTGCGTATTTTCGGCAAGCCGTCGGCACGTGTCAACCGCCGCATGGGCGTCGTCGTGGGATATGCTCCGCTCGACGGCGATCTCGACGCGCTCCGTGACCGGGTGAAGGCCGCGGCTGCCGAAATCGAAGTGCTGAAACCATAATACCCTAATACCTTGACAGATATGGCACAATATGCAATTATTTCGACCGAAAAAGGCGACATGAAAGCCGAGCTCTATACGAACGAAACACCCGGTACGGTGGCGAATTTCGTGGAGCTGGCCGGACATAACTTCTACGACGGACTGACGTTCCACCGGGTGATTCCCGGATTCGTCATTCAGGGCGGCTGCCCCCGGGGCGACGGCACGGGCGGCCCCGGTTACACGATTAAATGCGAAACGTCGGCGCCGCGCCAGTACCACGACCGGGGCGTGCTCTCGATGGCGCATGCCGGCCGTGACACGGGCGGTTCGCAGTTCTTCATCTGTTGCAGCCGCGAAAGCACGCAGCACCTCGACGGCCGCCATACCTGCTTCGGCCGGGTGATCGAGGGGCTGGATGTCATCGACGACATCCGTCCGGGCGATGAAATACACTCAATTCGCATCGTCGAAGAGTAGTGGCTGCTGCGCCTCGATGCCGAAATATTCGTATGAAAAGCCCTCCGGATTCCCGGAGGGCTTTTCGTGTGTCGGCAGTCGGACGCGGCCTGCTGTTTTTCTGTTCCGGTCCGGCCGGAATAATAACCGGCTATAGCAGCCTTGTCATTTCGAACTGCCGTCCGCTGACACCGATATTTTTTGCTTCGAGAAAATGGGTGAAGGCGTTGCACGAAACCTCCGCATTCACGACTTTGACGCTGTCGTTCCTGTTCAGCCGGAGCATCTCCCGGAGCAGCGCCGATGCGACGCCCCGCCTGCGGTGTCGCCTCCCGACTGCGAGCTGGGTTATATCCCCTGCGGCGGGCTCGAAAACACCGTATCCGGCAAGCTCCTTCCCGGCTACGGCCTCCACGACGATGAAATCCCCGGCGGCCCTCCTTATCGCGTCGATACTGTTCTGCCACGAGGGGTTGAAATCCTGGAAATCCGCGCACGGTGAAAACTCCCCGGCGCCGAGCCTCCGGATCGAATACCCGGCGGGAATTTCACCGCCGTTCACGATTCGGTCGTTCCGCTGGATGAAATAATTGAATTCGCGGGTCGTATCGAACCCGAGTTTGCTGTATATGGAAACGGCTTTAGCATTGTGCTGCAACACTTCGAGCAGGTACAGTCCGATGCCCGAAGCCCGTAAATGCGGAATGGAGTGTTCGAAGATTTTCGCGGCCAACCCCTGTCCCCTGTACTCGTTCAAGGTGCCTGTCCCGGTGTCGTAGGCGGTCGGTTTTCCGTCGAAATGTCCGATGCCGTTGAGCGTGAAAGCGGCTATCTCTCCGCCGTCGAATGCGGCGAAAGAGAGACCGGGGTCGAAGCCGCGCCTTTTCAGCATGGCTTGCAGCTGTGTTTTGTCCAACTGGACGTCGTAATCGGCGAAAGCCCTTTCGAAAGCCTTGAACAGCGTGTCGAAGTCCGTGTTGCCGAGGGATTTTATTTCCATATGGTTTGAGTTTTGGTTTTACCGCGGGGCGAATTTGCATATGTCCGGTCGAATGCTTCGAATACGGTGTCGAGCTCTGTATTGCCCGGCTCCATCTGTGTTTACTTTTCGGGATTCTGCGGTGCAATCGGACTTTCCGCACCCGAAGATAATCACTCCCGGAGTGGTTTTGCCCTTCGAACAGTTGTTTTTTTCGGCACCCCCGCCTGCAGAGCCGTATAACGGCAGGCTCCGGAAATAAATCGCCCCTTGGGAACCGAATCCCAAGGGGCGACTTGTCGCTATCGCTTCGGCCGGATTATTTTCCGAATTTGGCGATGATGTTTTCCGTAGCTTTCTTGAGCAGTTCCTCGGGGCAGCAAAGGGTAATGCGGATGTAGCGCTTGCCCTCCGAGCCGAAGATGGCGCCCGGGGTCAGGAACACGTCGCACTTGTCCATCACCTCGTCCGAGAATGCGAAACTGTCGCCCTCGTACGACTCCGGCAGCTCGGCCCACACGAACAGGCCGGCCTGATGCTCGCGGTACTTGCATCCCAGCGCGTCGAGCAGTGCATACGCCTGCTTCTCACGGCCGTAGTAGATGTCGTTCAACTCCTTGAACCACTCCTCGCCCAGCGACAACGCCGTATCGGCAGCGGCCTGGATGGGGTAGAACATACCCGAGTCCATGTTGGACTTGAACGTGAGAATCGAGTCGATCCACTCCTTCTTGCCGACCACGACGCCCACGCGCCAGCCGGCCATCGAGTGGCCTTTCGACAGCGAGTTCATCTCCAGCACCACGTCGCGTGCGCCCTCGGCCTCCATAATCGAAATCGGGGCTGCGGCGTTGCGGATAAAGCTGTAGGGGTTGTCGTGTACGATCAGGATGTTGTGTTTGGCGCCGAAGTCCACGATTTCCTGGAACAGCTCCATCGTCGGGGTCTGGCCTGTCGGCATGTTGGGGTAGTTGATGAGCATCATCTTCACACCGTCCAGCCCGGCTTTCTCGATTGCCTCGAAATCGGGGTAGAAGTTGGTCTGCTTGTTCAGCGCGTAGGTCACCATCTCTCCGCCGGCCAGGCGTACGGCCGCCGAGTAGGTGGGGTAGCCGGGGTTCGGCACGAGCACCTTGTCGCCCTTATTGAGGAACGTCATGCAGATGTGCATGATACCCTCTTTCGAGCCGATCAGGGGCAGTACTTCGTTGTTGTAATCCAGTTCCGTGCGGTACCATTTCTTATACCAGTCCGCAAAAGCCTTGCGCAGAATCGGTTCACCCTTGTAAGACATGTATTTGTGCACGTCGGGGCGCTGTGCCTCTTTCGCGAGGCGGTCGATGACCGACTGGTGCGGGGGCAGGTCGGGGCTACCCATTGCAAGTTTCACGATCTGACGGCCCGTTGCCGCTTCGATTTCGGCGATCTCGCGCAGACGGCGCGAAAAATAGTACTCTCCGATGCCGTCCAACCGATGGGAACGGGCGATATTGACTGCTTTTGCCATAGTATAAGGTGTTTGGATTTGCTGTTTGCAAAGATAGGTATTCCGATTAAAATTTAAAAGCCGCAGGTGAAAATTTCTGCTTCGCGATTGCCTGCCGAGCCTCTGTTTGCGTGCTATGTCGCTGTCTGTGTCTGTTTTAGCCGATGTAACAGTTTGTAACTTTTTTCCGCTGCCGCCATGAAAAAGGGAGCCGCCGGAGCCGCTCCCTTGTGCTTTACAGGGCGAAGAGGATGAAAATCTGGGCCGTCAGTACCCGCAGGAACATCACCACGGGATAGACGGTCGAATAGCCCACTGCCGGCATGTCGTTGCCTGCCGTGGCGTTGGCGTAGGCCAGCGCCGGGGGATCGGTCGTGGAGCCGGCAATCAGTCCCATCAGCGTGTAGTAATTCATCTTGAGCCACAGGCGCGCCACGAGCGCAACGATTATCAGCGGCACGACGGTGATGATGACGCCGTATCCGATCCAGCGGTAGCCGCCGCCTGCGATTGCATCGATGAATCCGTCGCCGGCGCCGATGCCCACCGCCGCGAGGAACAGTGCGATGCCGATTTCGCGCAGCATCAGGTTGGCGCTCATCGTGGTGTAGGTCACCAGATGGAAATGGGTGCCGAAGCGTCCGATGAGAATCGCCACGATGAGCGGGCCGCCCGCCAGTCCCAACTTTACGGGCTGCGGGACGTTGAGCAGCGGAATAGAGCCCAGCAGTACGCCTAAAGCGATGCCGACGAAAATCGTCACCAGGTTCGGCTGGTTGAGCTTCTTGAGCGAGTTGCCCAGCACGTCGGCCACCTGTGTCACGGCCTTTTCAGGGCCTACGACCATCACGCGGTCGCCCACCTGCAGCTCCAGTCCCTGGTAGGGAATCAGATCGACGCCTGCGCGGTTGACGCGCGTAATGGTGATGCCGTATTTGGTGCGCAGGCGCAGATCGGAGAATTTCTTGCCGTTGAGCGACGATTTGGTAATCAGGATACGGCGCGACACCAGTTCGGCGTTGGGCGTATTGTTGCCCCACTGTTCGTCGGTCAGCTCCACGCGGCGGCCGAAGAAAGCCACGATTGCCTCGATGTCCTCGGCCTGCGAAATGACCCACAGCCGGTCGCCGAGCCGGATTACGCTGTCGGCGTCGGCCATCGTGATCGTCCCGTCGGGACGCATGATGCGCGAAATGACGAACTGGCGGTTTATCAGGTCGCGTATATAGGCCACCGTGCGTCCGTCGAGCATTTTGTTGGTGAATTCGACCGAAACTTTGTCGGCGAATTTCTGCTCCCGGGAGAGTGCCGCCAGCCCCTCGTCCTCTTTCTCGAATTTCACGCGCAGGGCATAGCGGACGAATATCATCGTGAAGATGATGCCCACGACGCCCAGCGGATAGGCCACGGCGTATCCCAGCGCGATGGTGGGGTCGTTGATGCCCGACGCGTCGGCGTATGCCTGCTGTGCGGCGCCCAGTCCGGGGGTGTTGGTCACGGCTCCCGAGAGGATGCCGACCATCGTCGGAATCGGCGTGCCCGTCACGAGGTGTACGACGTAAGCCGTCAGTACGCCCAGCAGGACGATGGCCGTGGCACATGCCACGAGGGTCATGCCGCCGTGCTTGAACGAGGCGAAGAATCCCGGGCCGACCTGCATGCCGATGGAAAAGACGAAGAGTATCAGGCCGAACTCCTGTACGAAATGCCGTACTTCGTTGTCAACCGTCATGCCGAAATGGCTCAACACGATGCCCACGAAGAGTATCCACGTGATTCCGAGCGACACTCCGCCGATTTTGACTTTCCCCAGCAGGATGCCGATGGTGATGACCAACGCGAAGGTCAGCACGGCATGGGCGATGCCGCTACCGAAAAACAGGGAATATAACCACTCCATATTAACCTACTTTTGTGCGATTTGACAAGAGATTGTGCAAAAGTAGTGCTTATTACAGAATTTTAAAAACTTTAACGGGGATTTTTCCGTGCAGTCGCTGCAAACGGGAGATGTTGCGCGGCAAACCGGCTGTGGGGCGGCTTCCGAATCGAGCAGTTCCCGGAATGGTGCTTTGCGCCGGATGCGGGTTTGCATGGCGGGGCCGGCAGACCCGTGCCGGGGAAGCGATACGGCCCCGGCGGTTTTTGCGGTACGTGCGGCTTCCGGGTTTTGCCGGTGTCAGTAGAGGTAGCGCTCCATCAGGGGTATGAGCAAGGCCGTCGCCAGTCCCATCAGGGCCATGGCCAGTCCGCTCAAGGCACCTTCGACGGCACCCATTTCGATGGCGCGCGCCGTTCCGATGCCGTGTGCCGCGGCCCCCAGGGCAAATCCCCGGGCCTCGGCGTCCCGCACGCCGCAGCGGCGCAGAATCCACTCGCCGAAGATGCTGCCGAAGATTCCCACGCAGAATACCACGACCGACGTGATGGGAATGATGCCGCCCAGCGGCCCCGAAACCGAAACGGCGATTGGCACGGTCACGGATTTTGGAGCCAGCGAGTTGAGTATCTCGCGTCCGGCGCCGAACGCCATGGCGATGTATACGACGCTCAACACGCCCGCTACGCACCCTGCGAGGGTGGCGATGCCGACGGGGAGCAGGCTGCCGCGCAGTTGTTCCACCTGCTCGTAGAGCAGGTATCCGAGGGCTACGACCGACATGCCGAGGGCGAAGTCGAGCATGCCCGTCGCCTCCCGGTAGCGTTCGTATCCGATGTCCGCCGTGCGCAGGAACACGATTACGGCGAGGAACGTAAGCAGCACGGGGTGCAGCAGCGGCGTCCGTACACGGCGGTATATGAGCGTCCCGAGGCAGTAGAGCCCCACGGTGAGCGTCAGCAGGAAGAGGTCGTTGGAGAGGAAAGCCTTATCGATCATTGTCCGGAGCGTTTACGGGGATTTCACGAAGATGCCTGATGCGGCGCAGGCGCGAACGGCGGTTCAGGCTCTGGAACGTCTGGCCCGTCACGAGCAGTACGACGATTGTCGATGCGATACCCGAAATGACGATGGCCCACAGGTTGTCGAGGATTACATGGTAGGAGTCCATCAGCCCCACGCCGTAGGGCACGAAGAACAGCGCCATGGCTCCGAGCAGGAATTTCGCCGCCGGACGCACGGTTTCGGCTTTGACCCAATGCAGGCACAGGGCCGCGAAGAGCAGGATCATGCCGATGATGTTACCTGAAACATAGCCGCCGGTGAGCATGCTCAATGCATTGCCGGCCAGCCAGAAAAAGAGAATGTAAAATAGTCCGGTCATCGTGTCGTCCGCTTGATTCCGGGGGCAAAGATAGCGTTTACTGCCGGAAGTTGTACCTTCGGCCGCGATTTATGCGGGTTTCGGGCGGAGAGTGCCGGGGTGCCTCCGTGTCTATGTAAATGCAAATCTGTATATGTACCAGTTCGAATGGCGCTGCGGGTATTTTCGGCAGCAGCCCGCATTTTCGCGTTATGTTTATGCGGTAGCCGCATGCTGTTTCCGGGTGGACACAACGCTGTGCACAGGGCTGCCGTGTATTCCGTATTTTCAACGGCGGCCCGTCTTATGCCCGCGCCGTGCCGCTTTCAGCGGGCAGTGCGTGCTGTCGCACGATGCGCATCCGCCTTTGCGCCTGCCCCGGACAAAGCACCGGAGCCGCCGTACCAGCAACGCCGCAACGGCAAGGCCGATGGCCCAGACAATATAATCCTGCCAGTCCATGTCAGAGCCACATGACGAGGTGATAGACCGCCCACGCCGCCACCCAGGCGAGTGCCGTATTGTAGATTACGGCCGCTGCGGCCCATTTCCAACCGGCTTCGGCGCCGATGGCCGCGATTGTGGCGATGCAGGGGAAGTACAGGAGGATGAACACGAGGAACGCCAGCGCCGAGGCGGGTGTGAAATCGCCGCTGGCCAACAGTTTGCGGGAGAGGTTTACCGTTTCCTCGTCTTCTCCGGCGAGCCTCCCGACCACGACTTCCGGTACGCCTGTGCCGATTTCCGTCCCCGGAGTGCCGGTTTCGGCGATGCGGATTGCTGTCGGGCCGTCGGCGCCGCCGATAACAGCGCTGCCGCCCGACGGGTTGCCGGCATTCGGTGCCGTCGGGCCTGCGGTTTCCCCTTTTTCAGGGGCGGTTTCCGTCGTGTCGGGGAGTTGTGGCCCCGCCTCCGTATTTCCGCTTTCCGAGTAGAGCACGCCGAGCGTGCTGACGACGATTTCTTTGGCCGGAACCCCCGACAACAGCGCCACGCCGGCTTTCCAGTTGAGCCCCAGGGGGCTGAAGATGGGGGCACAGCTCTGCCCGAGGCGGCCGAGGTAGGAATTTTCGTAGTGTGCGGGGGTGTTTCCCTGCTCGGTGCGGGGGTAGTAGCTCAGGAACCATACGACTACCGAAGCTATCAATATCATCCCGCCCATCTTGCGCAAGTACTGCGCGCACTTGTCCCACATGTGCGAGAGGGTGGTTTTCCATGTCGGCAGGCGGTAGGGCGGTAGTTCCATGACGAACGGCGTTTCGTCCACCGGGAACATGAAGCGCCGCATCAGGCGCGCCGTAATGACGGCCAGCACGACGCCCAGCACATAGAGGCCGATCATGACCAGTCCCGCGTTGGCGGCGAAGAACGTGCCTGCGAGCAGGATATATATCGGAATTCGTGCGCTGCATGACATGAACGGTGTTATCAGTATGGTAATCAGTCTGCTGCTTCGGCTCTCGATTGTCCGGCTGGCCATGATTGCCGGGACGTTGCAGCCGAAGCCCATGATGAGCGGGATGAACGATTTTCCATGCAGGCCGATGCGGTGCATCACGCGGTCCATGATGAAAGCTGCGCGGGCCAGGTAGCCCGAGTCCTCCATGAACGAGATGAACAGGTAGAGAATCATGATGTTGGGCAGGAATACGATTACGGCGCCCACGCCCCCGATGACGCCGTCGACCAGCAAATCGCGCAGGGGCCCGTCGGGCATCAGGTAGTCCACCGCGCCGCCTATCCAGCCCACGAGTGTGTCGATCCATGCCTGCGGGTAGGCCCCGAGGCTGAACGTGCACCAGAACATCAGCCACATGAGGAAGAAGAAGATCGGGAATCCCCACAGTTTGTGGGTCACGAACGTGTCGATGAGTTTGGTGGTCGATGCCTCTTCGCGCTTGCCGGGCGTGTAGGTTTCCTTGAGGGCGCCCTGTATGAAGCCGTATTTTTGGTTGGCGAAAGCCGTTTCCACGTCTTCGCCCAGCGCTTCGGCGATGTGTTTCGCCTCGCGGTCGCGGATTCCGGCCCATTCGGGATAACGTTCGCTGCCGCGCAGCTGCTCTTCGACCTGCCTGTCGCCCTCGAGCATCTTCATGGCGTAGTAGCGGGGCGGGAATGCCTTGGGCAAATCGCCGCGGAAAGCGCTCATGTCGCTTTTCAGCCGCTGCAACCCCTCCTCGATGACGGGGCCCATGTTGATGTGGATGTGGCGCACGCGCTCGTCCTGGTTTTCGTAAACTGCAATTACGGTGTCCAACAGCGCCTCGATGCCTTTGCCGTTGCGCGCCTCGACGGGTACCATCGGCACGCCGAGCATGCGTCCCAGGTTTTCGTAGTCGAGCTGCGCCCCCCTGGAGTTCAGCTCATCGAACATGTTGAGCGCCACGACCATACGCTGGTTTATGTCGATCAGCTCCGTTGTCAGGTAGAGATTGCGTTCGAGATTCGACGCCACGACCGAGTTGATGATTACATCGGGTGTCTTTTCGGCGATATGGCTGCGGACGTAACGCTCTTCGGGCGTGTAGGCCGAGAGGGCGTAGGTGCCCGGCAGGTCGGTCACGTTGAAACGGTAGCCGCGGTACATGCGGTAGCCGATTTTGGCGCCGACCGTCACGCCGCTGTAATTGCCCACGTGTTCGTGGCCGCCCGATATGGCGTTGAAAAGCGATGTTTTGCCGCTGTTGGGGTTCCCCACGAGGGCTACGCTGATTGTGCGGCTGTGGCGGGTGATGACCTCGTCGAGCGAGGCGCAGTCGTCCCCGGGCCCGGGCGTTTCAGCTGCCGGGTATTCCTCCGGTGCGGGCGCCGGCTCCGCATGGCCGCAGCCGCAGTGGCCGTGCCCGTGTTCGTGGTGGTGATGATGATGGTGTTTTCCGGCGAGGTATTCCTGCGCTTCGCTGTCGGAGAGCACGACCACCATGTCGGCTTCGCTGCGCCGCAGCGAGATGTCGTATCCCATGATTTTATACTCGATCGGGTCTTTCAGCGGGGCGTTGAGCACCACTTCGACCCGTTGCCCGCGGACGAAACCCATCTCCATGATGCGGCGGCGGAAGCCGCCGTGCCCCGTTACTTTGAGAATTGTGGCCGATTCGCCGGTTTTAAGTTCGGATAAACGCATTGTCGCTCTTTGTTTTGGCCCCAAAGATACGATTTTGCGCCCGTATGTGCAATCCCCATTTATGGGGATATTGGAGTGCCGCGGGTGCAGGCTGCTGCGGGATTTTTCCCGTGCCGCCGCGAAACGGCATCCCGTCCCGTGCCGTTCACCGCAATGCCACGCTGCGCGCTACCATCCGCCGCCCAGTGCCTTGCAGAGGTTGACGTAGTTGATGTATTGCTGTGCCACGAGGTTCACCAGCTGCATCTGCGACTGGTAGAGGCTGCGCTCGGCATCGATGACGTCGAGGTAGTCCGACAGTCCGCTGCGGTAGAGCGCCTGCGTCATGGTGGCGATGCGGTCGTTCGAGAGCACCAGTTCGCAGTAGCGTTCCGTCTGTCCCCGGTAGGTGGTGATGGCGACCAGGGCCTGCTCGACATCCGAGAATGCCGTCAGCACGGTCTGTTCGTAGGTTTTTGCCGCCTGCGTATAGCGTTCCATCGCGGCCTGCTCCGCCCGGCGGAGTTTGCCGAATGCGAATACGGGTTGCGTCAGCGACCCCAGCGCGTCCCATGCCCACGGGTTTGCCGCGGTCAGCCCTTTTATCGAATTGGAGGCTATGCCGCCTTTGGCGGTCAGCGCGATGGACGGGAACCGCGCTCCGCGTGCAACCCCGGCGTTCGCAGCGGCTTCGAGCAGGTTGTAGTGCGCCTCCATGATGTCGGGACGCCGTTCGAGCAGCTGCGAGGGGAGCCCTACGGGAATGTCCGCCGGATAGTAGTCGGCCATGAGGCGCAGTCCGGCACCCGTGTTGTCCGCCGGCTGCGGCGTTTCGCCCAGCAGAATATCCAGCGACAGCCGTGTCTGCTTCACGGCGCGCTCGTACTGCGGAATATCCGCTTCGGCGGTGTAGACCAGGCTGCGGGCCTGTTCCAGCGCCACGCCGTCCGACATGCCGTAACGGAACATCGAATCGATCAGCGCGGCCGATTCTTGCCGCAGGGTGCAGCTGCGCCGGGCGATTGCCAGGTCGCGTTCGTATTCGAGCAGCGTGAAGTAGGTCGTGGCGACCTCGGCGGCCAGCGAAAGCCGTACGCCCCGCAGCGCCCATTCCGAGGCTGCTATCTGTGCCTTTGCGGCCCGTTTGGCATTGCGAAGCTGCCCGAACAGCGCGATTTCCCACGTGAGCGACGGTTCCACGGCGTACGACTGCACGATTTTGGTGTCCGGTGTGTATTCCCCCTCGGCCGTAACGCCGATGCCCGCCTGCGGCAGATACTGCGCCCGCACGACGCCGAGGTTATACCGCGCCTCCTCCACGCGCGAGGCCGCCACGGCTATGTCGCGGTTGTTCGCCAGCGCCCGTTCCACGAGGTTGTTGAGCACCGTGTCGCCGAACAGCGTCCACCAGTCGGTACCGAGCGCCGAAGTGTCCTGCGCGGCCTCCGGGCCGTAGAGGTAATCGGCGGGAACGTCGACCTGCGGCGGATAGAAGCGGGGTGTGCAGGCGCCCGCGGCCAATAGTAAGGTTACGATAAGGTATCTGGCTTTCATAGTTGTTCCTCCTGTTTTTTGCGTTCGCGGCGGCGTTCGAAGTGTCCGATGCGTCCTACGAAGTAGTAGAGTGCCGGATAGACGAAGATTCCGAGCAGCGTGGCGAAGAGCATGCCGCCGACCAGCGCCACGCCCATGATGTTGCGCGCCGTGGCGTAAACCCCGCTGGCGAAGACCAGCGGCATGACGCCGAGGATAAAGGCGAATGCGGTCATGATAATCGGACGCACACGCAGTTTGGCGGCGCCGATTGCGGCCTCCATCAGCGAAGCTCCCTGTTCGTTGAACAGCCGGTCGGCGTATTCCACGACCAGGATGGCGTTCTTGGCCGCCAAGCCGATGAGCATCACCAGCGAAATCTGCATGTAGACATCGTTGACGTAGTAGGCGTCGAGCAGGTGTACGCCCCCGATGAACAACACCGCGCCCAGTACCGCCACGGGTACGCTCATCAGGATGGCCAGCGGCAGGCCCCACGATTCGTACAGCGCCGCGAGGGCGAGGAACACGAATACCAGCGCCAGCAGGTAGACCAGTCCCCCGGTTTTCGAGGCGTTCGCCTCCTGGAAGGAGGTGCCGCTCCATGCCGTGCCGATGTCGTCGGGCAGCACCTTTGCGGCCGTGGCGGTGATTTCCTGCATGACGGTCGTGGTCGAGGCGCGTGCCGCCGGGGTCACCGTGAGTGCAATCGAGCGGTAGAGGTTGAACTGCGATACGTACTCGACGCCCACCGTGTCGACGACCTCCACGAACGATGCTACGGGGACGCTTTCGCCCGACGACGAGGCGACGTAGTAACTGTCGAGCGAGCGTTTGTCGAGCCGGTATTCGGGTGCGGCCTGGATGTAGGTCTGGTAGAGCTTGCCGAATCGCGAGAAATTGTTGATATAGGCGCCGCCCAGCAGGGTCGTCAGGTCGCCGTACAGCACGCCGAGGTCTACGCCCGCGGCGAGCGCCTGTTCCTTGTCGATACGCAGCCGGCGCTGGGGAACCCCGGCGTTGAACTGTGTCGTCACAGAGGCGATCGAGGGCAGCCGGCGCAGCGAATCCATCAGTTTTTCGGTCTGTTCCAGCAGGTAGGCCGTACCCCGGCCTTCGAGGTCCTGTACCTCGACCGAAACGCCCGAGGTGACGCCCAGCCCGGGAATCGACGGCGGGATGAATGCATAGCATTCGGCTCCGGGCACGGCGACGTACAGCTCCCCGGTGAGTTTCTGCGCAATCTCCATGGCCGAGAGTTTCCGGTCGGCGTAGTCGACCAGCGACACGAAAATGATGCCGCTGTCGGTCGAGGCGATGCCGGCCATCATGTTGAAGCCTGCGGCGAACGAGGTGGAAGCCACTTCGGGCAGGGAACGGATTACTTCGTCGGCCTCGGCCATCGCGGCCTGCGTCACCTGCAGCGACGAGGCTTCGGGTGTCGAAACCATCACCATGACGTAGCCCTGGTCTTCCTCGGGGAGGAATCCCGCTGGCAGCTTGCGCCATACGAGGAAGATGACCGCGAGCACCACGGCGATGAAGATACCCGTGCGCGTGACGTGCCGGACAAGCGTGGGCGTGAACGTCGTATAACGTTCCATGCTGCGGGCGAACCAGCGGTTGAATGCCGCGAAAAAGCCCTTCTGCGGCGGTTCGCGGTGGCGCAGAAGCAGGGCGCACAGCGCCGGGGAGAGCGTCAGGGCGTTGAATGCCGAAATCACCACCGACACGGCAATCGTGACGGAGAATTGCTGGAACAGCCGTCCGGTGATGCCGCCCGTGAACGATACGGGGATGAATACCGCCAGCAGTACGACCGTCGTGGCGACAATCGGCGATGCGACGTTCTTCATGGCCTCCAGCGCTGCGGCGCGGGGCTTCATCCCGCCCGCGATGTTGACCTGTGCGGCCTCCACGACCACGATGGCGTCGTCGACCACCAGGCCGATGGCCAATACCAGTCCCAGCAGCGAAATGATGTTAATCGAGAATCCCAGCAGCGGGAAGAGCGCAAAGGCGCCGATGAGCGACACCGGAATCGCCACGAGGGGAATGATCGTCGCGCGCCAGTCCTGTATGAAGAGGTAGATGATGAAAATAACCAGTATGAGGGCGATTACGAGCGTATGGAAAATGTCCTTGATGCCCGCGTCGATGCTGGTCGTGGTGTCGACCACCGTCGTGGTCGTAATGCCGTCGGGCAGGCGCTTTTCGAGCCGTGCCATCTCGGCCTTGACTTGCTTGCCCACCTCCACCGCATTGCTGCCCGGCTGCTGGTAGACGACAATCAGCGCCGTGGGTTTCCCTTCGAAAAGCGAGCTTACGCCGTAGCTCTGGCTGCCGAGCGACACCTCGGCCACGTCGCGCAGGCGTATCTGCTCGCCCGACGGGGTCGTTACGACCACGATGTCGCCGAACTGCCGGGCCGTCGTGATTTGCGGCGGCATGGTCACCGTATAGGTGTAGGTCGTGCCGTCGGGCGCCGGCTCGGCGCCGAACTGCCCGGCAGGGTAGATGCCGCCCTGTTTCTCGATGGCGGCGGTGATTGTCGACACCGGGATGCCGTAGTATTTCAGCACGTCGGGCTTGAGCCATACGCGCATGGCGTATTCCCCGGCGCCCATGATCGAAACCTTGCCTACGCCGTCGGTTTTGAGCAGTTCGTTCTGGATGTTGATATAGGCGTAATTCGAGAGGTATTCGTCGTCGTAGCGGCCGTCGCTGTGCAGCGAGAATACCAGCAGGAAGCCCGTCATGGTCTTGCGTGTGGTGACGCCCTGCTTGGTTACCGTCGCCGGAAGCTGTGCCGTGGACGAAGCGACATTGTTCTGGGTAAATATGGCATCCAAATCGGGGTCGGAGCCGATGTCGAAAGTCACCTGCATGACCATCGACCCGTCGTTGGCGCTCGTGGTCTGCAGGTAGAGCATGTCGCTCACGCCCATGACGCTCTGTGCCACGGGTGTTGCCACGGCGTTGTTGACCGTTTCGGCGTCGGCGCCGTCGTATGTGGCCGTAACCTCGACCACCGGCGGCGTGATGTCGGGATACTGCTCGATGGGCAGGTTCAGAATCGAAATCACTCCCACCAGCACGATGACGATGGCCAGCGAGATGGCGAAAATCGGACGCGAAACGAAAAATTTCTCCATGGCGTCAGCGTTTTACGGGAATGACTTTCATGCCGTTGTGGAGTTTCTGCTGGCCGGCTTCGATTACCAGTTCGCCGTCGATGAGCCCTTCGTCGATGCACCACATCACCCCGTAGGTGTCGCCCGGAATCACGCGGCGGTACGCCGCCGTGCTGTCGGGCTTCATTACCCATACCGAATTGATGCCCTGGGCCTGGCTGACGCATTGCTGGGGTATGACCACGCGGCGGCGTACGGGGCCCACGTTGGCTTCGATCCGTGCGAACTGCCCCGGTTTGAGCGCCTCGTCGGGATTGGGGAACATCACCACCAGCACGAGCGTTCCGGTCGTGCTCGATACGTCCTTGCGCGTATAGTCGTAAATTCCCTTATGGGGATATACCGTGCCGTCGGCCAGCATCAGACGGATGTCCGAAAGCAAATCGTCGTTATCGTAGATCGAGCTGCGCTGTCCCGCCGTGCGCAGGTACAGGGCCATCGGGATTGCCACGTCGACGGTCAGCGTGTCGATGTTGGAGATGGTCGTCAGCACGCTGAACTGCGTGCCCGGTCCCACGTAGTCGCCCACGTGCGCCGAGGTGTTGGAGATGATGCCGTCGATCGGCGAGCGGAGCTCCGTGTAGCCGACATTCATGCGGGCGCTGTTGAGCGTCTGTTCGGCCGAGTGTACCGAGGCCTCGGCAGCTTTGTACTGTGCCGTATACTGGTCGAGCTGCGACTGGCTGATGGCGTTGATTTTGGCGAGCGGCACGGCACGGTCATAGTTGTTGCGTGCCTCGAGCTCCTGTGCCCGTGCCGATTGCAGGGCAGCCTCGGCTGCCAGCATCGTGGTCGAGAGCTGGTCGGGGTCGATGGTGAACAGCAGCTGGCCGCGCCGCACGGGCATGCCGTTGCCGAACTGTTTGGTGAGCAGGTACCCGTTTACCCTGGGCTGGATTACTGCGTCGAAGTTACTCGACAGATAGCCGATGAAACTCATACGGTTGGGAACGCTGTCGGTTACGGCCCGGGTGACTTCGACCCGCAGGGGAGGCATGGCGGTTTGCGGCTTGTGCCTGTGGCATCCGGTGAGGAGCGCGGCAGACAGGCCCGTTATCAGGAAAAGTCTGTTCATATCGGGATGTTTTACCGGTTTCGGGGGACAAAAAACGTACCGCGAACCGGGTGACAGATAGCTAAAAAGGGGATTTTATGCCAAAAAACGTTGATTTTTTTATTATCAAATGATGATGTTTAGATAATTTTTATATCTTTGCGTTGATAACAAACCCAAATTAATTATAAAAGTCATGAAAGAATTAGTAGCAAAGATCAACGCCGAATACGAAGTATTCGCAGCAAATGCAGCAGCACAGGTAGAGAAAGGCAACAAGGCTGCCGGTACGCGCGCTCGCAAGTCCGCTCTGGAAATTTCGAAGCTGATGAAGGAATTCCGCAAGGTTTCCGTAGACGCTGCGAAATAATTACTGACGCACGACGCAACAAAGGCTGTCCGATTCGGGCAGCCTTTGTTGGTTTTATGGGGCGGGGTTTTGTCCGGCTTACGGCTCGATGCCGAATTTCCGGAAAACCGCCATGTCCTCCTCGGTGAGGCCCGTACGGCGGAACGGAACGGCCTCGTTATGGTCGTTCAGGTAACGGCGGGGCCGTTGGCGGTCGTAGCGGGCATTCACGAGCGATACGGTCGGGTCGATGAAGCGACCCCGGATCGATGCCATGTCGGCCATGGTGTGGAACAACGCATGGGTTGTGGCCGGAGCCGCGGCGTTGGCTTTTGCAGCGGCTATTTTTTCCGGGAAATTCTTGCGGTAGGCGTCGGAGAACCACGCCAGCGACGCGACGTACAACTGGTAGGCCGTAGTCGTGGGCGATGCATGCAGGAACCGTTCGCGGCTGTCGTCGAGAATGTCCTCGCCGTGGTCGGCGCAGTAGAGCAGTGCCGTCGAGGTTTGCCGCAGTCCGCGCAGGTATCCGATTGTTTCGGCCAGGAAATGGTCGGTATAGTAGATTGAATTGTCGTAAGCGTTGCGGAGCGTTTGCGCGTGTTCTTTCGAAATCGCTACGTCGTCGTCGGGTTTGAAGCGTGCGAATTCCCGCGGATAACGCTGGTGGTAGCTGAAATGCGAGCCGTAGCAATGGAGTATGAAGAGCATTTTCTGTGACCTGCCGCTTTCGACGGCCCGTCGCACTTCGTCTAGCAGCTGGGTGTCGTGACGCGGCGAGCGGATGTATATCAGGTGGTCGGCATCGCGGGCCAGTTTGTCTATCATGGCACCCTGCGGCGACTGGTTGGAGATGAACCACGTTTCGAACCCCGCCTCCTTGAACAATGCGGGGAGGCCTTTGCGGCGGTAGAGTTCGGGATGTTCGTCGGTGGCTATGGACGAAAGGATCAGCGGCACGCTCTTGTGCGTGGTGTTGCTCTGTGTCAGCATGTCGCGGAAAACGACCAGGTCGCCGACCTGCGAAAGCCGGGGATTCGTTTCCCGGGGATAGCCGTAAAGCTGCCAGTTCATGGCGCGTGAGGCTTCTCCTATAATATATACGTAGATCTCCCGGCCCGGGGCTTCCGCCTCGCGCGTCGCGTCATAGGTGAATCCCTCGGACGTTTTTTCGAAATTCAGGGTTTTCCGGAATTCCGATCCGCACAAATAGGCATTGTACATGATGTTGAGCGGGAATATCTCGTCCCGCAGCACATGCCGGTCTTCGCTTACGTGGTATGCGGGCCACAGTGCCAGCATGCCCAGCGCCATCAGCGCCGCGCCGGTCAGCCCGACGTTCATGCGCGTCGTGCGCGAAATCTGGCGCTTGTGGCCGATTTCGCGTGCCGCGAACCACAGCAGCGGCAGGTACATCACGCAGACGAGTACGACCGAGGGGTAGATGTTGCTCAACAGTTCGCCCGCCTCGCCCGGATTGGTCGTCAGCAGGTTGGTGAACATGTCGGTGGCGATGATCGAGTTGCCGAAAAGATAGAGCAGGACGATTTGGAAGGCGCAGAAAAAGATAAAGGGGAATGCCAGCCAGATCATCACGCCCGAGCGGCGCAGGGCTACGCTCCACATCATGTAAAAACCCAACGGTGCGAGGATCAGCGCCTCGACCGTCCAGATGGAGTATGGTTCGGTGTTGGCCAGCACGCAGTTGGGAATAATCAGCGCCACGAAGAAATAGACGGTCAGCAGCGTGGTGAAACGGCTGCGTGTTTTGACCGTTTGTCGTCGGTTTTCCCTGTTCGGATCAGCATTCATATTTATATACTAACCTAAAACGCTTCGTTCAGGCTCAACAGGAAGCCGCTTGTCTTCTTGCCGAAGCCGTAATCGAGCCGTACATTAACCCTTTTTTTCAGTTCCCACCGCAGGCCGACGCCGTAGTTGGGGAGTGTTTCCGACCAGTCGAACCGCTCGAGGCCGCTGAACACGTTGCCTGCGCCTCCCCACACCGTACAGCCGATGCGCCGCCAGATGCGCTGGCGCAGTTCGACCTGCAAGGTAATCATGTCGTTGTCCGTATAGCGGCCCTGATAGTAGCCGCGCATACGCTGCGAGCCTCCCATGCGCGCCAGCATCGGCCACGGGGTGCCCTCGGAGTTGAACTCCGCATAGAGGTCTGTGGCGAGCAGTCCGCCTTTCCACAGCTGCCGGTACCAGTCGGCCGTAAAGGTCGTGCGCCACAGCGACTTGCCGCAGTTGCCGAGTCCTTTCGGGAAAAAGGTTTCCTGCAGGCTGATGTATATGCCGCGGAACGGATTGGGGATGAAGTCGCGCGAGTCGTACTCCAATATGGCCCCGATGCCGGTCGCGGTGTAGTGTGTCTTCTGCCCGTAGAGATAGCTTTCGCTCAAGGCGTCGAATTTCTTACCCTGCGTATGTTCGAAACTGAATATGCCGCCCACATAGGTGCTCGGCAGTATCCGGTGCAGGTAACGCGCTTTCACCAGATAGCGTTTTTCGTTGTACGAGCCCTCTTCGTTATAGCGTCCGTCGCGGTAGCCGATGCCCCACATGTCGCGGGGTGCCGAGGCGAACATCACCGTATAGTCGATACGCTTCCTGTTTTGCGCGAAGATGTTGTTGCCCGTCACGCCCAGCGCATAGAATCCCGAAATCGAGACGTTTGCGAAGATCGAAATGTCGGAGGGCGACGTTACGGAGTCCGTGCGGTCGATGCGGTACAGTCCCGCGGCCAGCAATCCGATGCCGAGGCTCGTGTTCTTCGAGTAACTCGGACCCCCGGCGAATGTGAAGTCGATTTTCTTTTCGAATGTGCGGTCTACGGTCGAACCTTCGAAATATTTCACGACGCGCCGCAGGAACGGAAGTTTCTCCTGTGGCTGTTCCTGTCCGGGAAGCGGGGTATACGTATAGTGCAGCGTATCGCTGCCGTTGATGTATACTTCCTCCTGCGCCCGTCCTTGCAGAGCGAAGCATAAGGCGAGGAATACGACGGCTGTTTTGCGAAGCATCCGGTTATTTATACTTCTCGATTACTTCGTAGAAGTCGGCCTTGTCCTGCTCCGAGAGTACGCCTTTGCGCAGGAAAACCAGTTCTCCCTCCTTCGATACGATCATCAGCACGAACTGGTTGTTGCAGTCGCCCAGCTCCCATGCCGTGCTGACGATACGGTCCTGGTCGGCCAGCACCAGCGCGCCGTTTTTCGCCGTGCGCTTTTTGGCCATGTTGCGGGCCATGCCGTTGGGCACCATCGGGGCGTCCTTGAGGTTCATGATGCCGAAGCCGTAGATGTTGTCCCCCTGTGCGCGGTGGTTCTCCTCCAGCTCGACCGTGAAGTCGTTGTTCTGCTTGTGGCGGTCGGGGTCTACGTAAAATATCATCAGGTTCTTCTCTCCCCAGTACGGCAGCTTTGCCGGCTTGCCGTCGAGGTCGAGTACTTCGACGTTGCTTACTTTACGGGGCAGCTCCTGGGCAGCGAGTGCGGATGCCGTGAGCGAAAAGGCCGCCAGCATCACCAAAACTTTCATCTTCATTACGTTCTGTTTTTTGGTTCCAATGAAAACAAATCGGGACAAAGTTACGATTTTTATCCCGACATTCCGAACTGCGGCCTGTATAATATTGTCCTGAACGTTCACTTTTTTGATTTGGCGGGTGACAGGGCCGTGTCGAAGCCGTACAGTCCGCCGCCGGAGATGACCAGGAATACGTAGACCCCGAGCCAGACGAATTCCATCTCACTGGCGCCGAATCCGCCCCATACGAGCACCGCCGCGATGCCCAGCGCCATCAGCAGGGCCGCCGTACGCACCCATAATCCCATGATTATCAATACGGACAACAATACTTCCGCTACCGCTGCCAAGACGAACGTAGCGGCGCTGCCGATGAACGGGAGTGAGGGGTACGATGTTATTATCTCGTTGTAATCCTGTATTTTGCCGATGTTGTGGAAGAGCATCATGCCTCCCGCGAACAGCCTCATGTACAATACGGCCCAGTCCATGTGCCTGTATTGTTCGATCCAGTCCTGAATTCTTTTTTCCATGCCCCGGGAACGTGCAATTTGTATTCCAAAATCGGCTGTTCCTGCGGACGATACCATTTTCTGCGCCTGCCGCCGTCCGGCGCTGCGGTTGGATTTGCCGCTCTTGCCGGCCGGAGTTTTCTTTCCCCCAAAAACACACTACGCTCCGGCACGGTAATTCGGGCACCTCCTCCTGCTGTATTGGGCTTTAGACCTGACTAAAAATCTTTCGATAGACAAATTCTATCTAATTCTTTCCATTTTTTACCCCTGCTGAAGTTTGCGGCTTCATCGTAATGCATTCTTTCTTTTAGTACTTGGTAGACTCCCAATCGTTTTACACGTTTCCCCAATTTGGTGAATTCTTTATTTTCTTCAGCTATCATCCCCATGTAAATAATGGTAAAATCTATTGCTATATTTAACGCATCCTCACCATATTTATCGGCAATTTCCTTTATCCTTTCCAGGACGGCCTCGTCTATGTTTTTTGTAGTTCGATTATAAATTTCGACATAATCTTCATACAGGTTATCGAAACCATATTTTGCACCGTAATCTACTAACCTCTGGAAATATTGGGAATCTCTCGGTGCATGTTTCAAGCCATCGGGACGTGTTAAATATACACACCAATCGTCAAAGGCCCCTTTATCATATTCAAGCCAGCTTCCGTCTGAAAATGTTGTTACAGTTCTTCCCATCAGTCGAAATGTCTTTCGTGTATTCCAAAATATCACTTTTTGCAAAGAAAAGGAAAACCTCTGGAATGGCCCAATAAAACTGAAAAAATATTCATATTTTCATAACGTGACCATATTAGTTGCCACGATGTTAAAAATCAGGCGTAAAATCCCTTATTTCTCTGAAAAAACTTTTCGGTAGAATATTCTTCCGCTTATCTTTGCACTTTATATCGTGTAATCACCAATTATATGAAAAGAATACTTTTCGTCTGCCTGGGAAATATCTGCCGCTCTCCGGCCGCCGACGGCATCATGCAGCATATCGTGAGGCAACGCGGACTCGGCGGGGATTTGGTCATCGACTCGGCCGGAACCTATGCCGGGCATACGGGCGAGCTGCCCGATGCACGCATGCGCCGTGCCGCATCGCGGCGCGGCTACGATTTGACGCACCGCGCACGGCAGATCCGGGAGGAGGATTTCGCCGGATTCGATATGATTGTGGTAATGGACGATATGAACTACGAAAACGTCCACCGCCTTGCGCCGTCGCGCGAGGATGCCCGGAAGATTTTCCGGATGCGGGAGTTTTTCCGCCGCCATCCCGGCTGGAGCTACGTTCCCGATCCCTATTACGAGGGCGCCGAGGGTTTCGAATTGGTGCTCGACATGCTGGAGGACGGCTGCGAGGGGATTCTCGAATACCTCGGCAACTGATTCACCGGACGTTCCGCAGCCCGGAAACAGAACTCCGGCCCGGTGTTCGCCGGGCCGGAGCTGTCGTATTCCCCGGATTTGCTTAAAAATCGAGTCCGAAACTGATGCTGTACGTGTTGTGCAGCAGGGTTTCTTTGCGGGCGATCAGGTAGGCGAAGTCGAGGCGTAGGTGCAGGAACCGTACGCCCGCACCGACCGAGCCGTAGGTGGGGTAGTAATCCCGCCGCTCGCCGTAATGGTAGCCCGCGCGCAGCTGGATGAGCTGCATCAGGTTGTATTCCGCACCCACGGACATCTGGAATCCCCGGACTTTCGAGGGGGAGAAATAATATCCCATATCCGCGCCGACGGTCACTTCATGCGCGTCGGTCAGGAACGTATCCAGCGCCACGCCCGCCGTGAAGTCCATCGGCAGGGTGTAGTCCGTGCTCCGCAGGTACCCGCCCAGGTTGCCCAGTTTGGCGCCCGCGCGCAGCGTCGAATAGCTGCCGATGTTTTCCAGCGGGTGCGTCCATGCCGCGCTCAAGTCCACGGCCAGTGCGTCCGCCGTCGCGTCCGGGCGTTTCAGGTGCATGTAGCGGGCCACGATGCCGACGGCCCAGTTGCCGCCTATACGGCGCGAATAACCCAAATCCACGGCCATGTCGTTGTTGCCCCGTTCGCGGAGGTATTGCCGCCAGCCGATTTGTGCGAGGTTGACGTTGTCGAAACGGCAGAATCCCGTCACGGCATAGTAGTCGAATTCGCCCTGTCCGTAGTAGGACGACGAGATTTGCGACGGCATCTGCGAGAAGATGGCCGTCGCGGAGTTGTTGTATATCGCGTGTGAGCCGGACAGGGTTGTCATGGCTACGCCGCCCATGCCGAGCGCCTTGGCGTCGGGTGTCGGCAGCGTCGCTTCCTGCGCCGACGCGCACAGCGTCGCAGCAAGGAGCGTCAGGGTGGTTATCAGACGTATCATACGGCAAATATAGTGAAAGTCGAGCGACAAGTCAAAAAATTATTTTTCAGACTTGTCCGGGAAGCATCCTTTATTCTGTTAGGCATAGCAAAAACGATGCTATATTCGCCCCGCAGCCCTTTAAAGGGCCGCCGGGGCCTGGTCGTCGCCGGAAATCCGCTTCAGGTGTTCTGCGACGAGGCTGAAGAAGCGGGAGATATGGGCGCCGTCGACGTATGCGTGGTTGACGAAAATCGAAAGCGGCATCACCAGCCGTCCTTCACGGAGCACGGCTTTGCCGGCGTTCATCAGCGGATATTCCGTCGGCTGGCCCGGGGCGCTTTGCGCATAGGTCAGGGCGGTGAAATAGAGCTCCGGCGTGGCGCTCAACAGAAAAACATCGTAGTCGCCCTGGGCTTGAATCACCTTTTCCGCGCCGTAGGGGTCGCCGTCCTGCGGGATGTTGGTGACGATGGCGCGCGCCTCATCGTAGAAATGCCCGAAGTCGGCGTGATAGGGGATGCGGACGGTATGGAACGTATGCCCCGGAACGGCGATGGGCGAGATTACGTCCACCGTGTCGTGGTAGACGACCTGTCCCCGGCTGTCCGTGCGGTAGCGGAATTCGGGGATTTCATTGACCGAACGTACGATGGCGTAGAGGTAATAGAGGAAGAAAGAACGCCCTGCGGCTTTGGCCGCCGCACGGGCTTCGGTGCAGTCGATTTCGGTCGCGACCGAAATCCACGGATTGAGGAAATCGCGGAAGAAAGCGTAGTTGTCGCGCCGCTCCCATGTTTCGATGTCTACGATATGTTTCATGGGTGCAAAGATAGCAAAACTACCGCATTTGCGTATCGGCTGCCCCCGGGAGGGAACGGTATGCCGGCGCGGTTGTGTCGTTGTCTTGCGGTATTTTGCCTTGCCCGGCCGCCCCGAATAGCTGGGGCGTGCGGAATGCCGAATGTAAATGCAAGCGCCTGCCCGGATTTATCCGGCAGGCGCTTTTGTTCGAATCCGGAGCCTTGCGGCATCCGTCTTTCGGTGTGGGCTGTTAGCAGTTCATCGCACCGCAGCAGTGGATGACCTGTCCGCTGACATACGACGAGAGATCCGATGCGAGGAACAGCGCCACCTTGGCGACATCCTCGGGCGTGCCGCCGCGGCGGAGCGGAATCTGCTTGTACCAGCCTTCCTTCACCTCGTCGGGCAGTTTGTCGGTCATCTCGGTCATGATGAATCCCGGGGCGATGGCGTTGGCGCGGATGCCGCGGGGGCCCATCTCCTTGGCGATTGACTTGGCCAGGCCGATCATGCCGGCTTTCGACGCCGAGTAGTTGCACTGGCCGGCGTTGCCGCTGACGCCCACCACCGACGACATGTTGATAATCGAGCCGCTCTTCTGCCGGGCCATAATCGGCGTCACGGCGTGGATGAAGTTGAACGCCGATTTGAGGTTCACCGTCAGCACGGCATCCCACTGTGCCTCGGACATGCGCATCATCAGGCCGTCCTTGGTGATGCCGGCGTTGTTCACGAGAATGTCGATGCGGCCGAAATCCTTGACGATTTCGTCGATTACCTTATGCGTTTCTTCGAAATTCGCTGCGTTCGACGCGTAGCCTTTGGCCTTGACGCCCAGCGCTGCGATCTCGGCCTCGGTAGCCTTGCCGTTCTCGTCGATCGTAAGGTCGGTAAACGCCACATCGGCGCCTTCCTTGGCGAATTCAAGTGCGATGGCTTTGCCGATACCGCGGGCTGCACCCGTTACGACAGCCACTTTACCTTCGAGTAATTTCATAGCTTTCAAAGTATTAAGAGTTTTGACAAAATATTCTGTTTTTCCTTTTTTCATCCAAAAGACGAACAAAGTTAAGAAAAATATTTTGAAACGCTCCGCCGCCGACGGATTTTCGCCAAATATTACTAACTTTACCCACCGTAAACGGAAATTCGCAAAACCCTTAAACGATATGAAAAGAGATTCCCAGATTTTCGATTTGATTGCCGCCGAGCGCAGCCGTCAGATGCATGGCATCGAGCTGATTGCCTCGGAGAACTTTGTCAGCGAACAGGTCATGGAGGCTATGGGCTCCGTGTTGACCAACAAATACGCCGAGGGCTATCCCGGCGCGCGCTATTACGGCGGTTGCGAGGTCGTGGATAAGGTCGAAACGCTCGCCATCGAGCGCATCTGCCGCCTCTACGGCGCCGAATACGCCAACGTGCAGCCCCACTCGGGCGCGCAGGCCAACATGGCGGTATTCTTCGCCTGCATGCAGCCCGGCGATACTTTCATGGGCCTCGATTTGGCGCACGGCGGGCACCTGTCGCACGGTTCGCCGGTCAACATGTCGGGTAAGTATTTCAACGCCGTAGGCTACCAGCTCGACGAAGCCACCGGTGTCATCGACTACGACGCCATGGAGCGCAAGGCGCTGGAATGCAAGCCCAAACTGATTGTGGGCGGCGCTTCGGCCTACTCGCGCGAGTGGGATTACAAACGGATGCGCGAGATTGCCGACAAGGTGGGTGCGCTGCTGCTCGTGGACATGGCCCACACGGCCGGCCTGATTGCCGCCGGGCTTCTGGACAACCCCGTGAAATACGCACATATCGTCACTTCGACGACGCACAAGACCCTGCGTGGCCCACGCGGCGGCATTATCCTGATGGGTAAGGACTTCGAAAATCCGTGGGGGCTCACCACGCCCAAGGGCGCCGTGAAGATGATGTCGCAGATTCTCAACTCGGCCGTATTCCCCGGTATCCAGGGCGGCCCGCTGGAGCATGTCATCGCCGCCAAGGCCGTGGCTTTCGGCGAGGCGCTCGAGCCCGGTTACAGGGAGTACCAGACGCAGGTGCAGAAAAATGCCAAAACGATGGCCGAAGCATTCGTGAAACGCGGTTACAAGATTGTTTCGGGCGGTACGGACAACCACCTGATGCTGGTCGACCTGCGCACGAAATTCCCCGATTTGACGGGCAAGCTGGCCGAGAAGTGCCTCGTGGCCGCCGACATCACCACCAACAAGAACATGGTGCCGTTCGACAGCCGTTCGCCGTTCCAGACTTCGGGCCTGCGCTTCGGTACGCCGGCCATTACCACCCGCGGCCTGAAAGAGGACAAGATGGATTATATCGTGGAGCTGATCGACCGTGTGCTGCACGATCCCGAGAGCGAGGCCAACATTGCCGCCGTACGCAAGGATGTGAACGCCCTGATGGCCGGCTATCCGCTTTTCGCCTGGTAAAATTCCGGTGGGATGAAAGAGGTAATCGACTTTTTCCGCCGCCTGCACGACAACAACGACCGTGCATGGTTCGACGCCCACCGCGCCGAGTGGACGCGTGTGAAAGGGCAGTTCGCGGCATTCACGGAGCAGTTGATCGCGGGAATCGCCGAATTCGATCCGACGGTGCGCGGCCTTCGGGTGCAGGACTGCACCTACCGCATCGCCCGCGACACGCGGTTCAGCCCCGACAAGTCGCCCTATAAAACATATATAGGTGCATACATTGCGCCGAAGGGCAAAAAGTCGGGTTTCGCCGGTTACTACTTCCATATCGAACCGTGCTGCGACAGCCTGGTGTGGAGCAACCTCCTCTCTGCGGGCCTTTACTGTCCCGAGCCGGTCGTGCTGCGCAGCGTGCGAGAGGAGATCCTCGACAACGGTGCGGAAATTGCAGCGGCCATAAAAAAGGCGAAAGGGTTCGACATCGTCGAAGGAAACAAGCTCAAGCGTGTGCCGACGGGATTTCCTGCCGACAGCGAATACGCCGAGATGCTCAAGCTCAAGGACTTCTACATTGCCAAGAAGATCACCGAGGAGTTTCTCCTCTCCGACGACCTGCTGGAGCGTACCCTTGCGGAGTTCCGCCGCACGCAGCCCTTCGTCGCGATTGTGAACCGCGCCGTGCAGTTCGCCTACGAGGAGATGATGTAATTTGCGAAATATGAAAAGGTTTCTGGTATTGTTCGCGCTGTTCGCCATTGCCGCGGCGCATGCGCAGAAAGTCGGGAAACAGACGTTCGTCTATGCCGTCAAGGAGGCCGATACGCTGCGGCTCGACCGTTATACGGCGCTCACGCCCGACAGCCGCATGCGACCCTGCCTGATGTTTGTATTCGGGGGTGGTTTCGTTTCCGGGACGCGCGACAATGCGAGTTACCTGCCTTATTTCGAGTATTACGCCCGTCGGGGGTATGTCGTCGTGTCGATTGATTACCGCCTCGGCATGAAGAAAGCCCTGCAGGCCGGGCCGCTCGACGAGCAGACTTTCCCCGAGGCTTGGATGGCGACGCTTGCAATGGCTGTGGGCGACCTCTACGATGCTACGGCATACGTGCTCGCGCAGGCCGGTGCGTGGGGTGTGGACAGGAGCTCGGTCGTGGCAAGCGGCTCGAGCGCCGGGGCAATCACCGTCCTGATGGGAGAATACGGCATCTGCAACGACCATCCGCTGGCACAAAAGAAGCTCCCGCAAGACTTCAACTACGCAGGGATAATATCTTATGCCGGAGCTATTTTCGACATGCAGGAAGAACTGCGGTGGGCCAAAACCCCCGCTCCGATCATGCTTTTCCACGGCGACGCCGACCGCAATGTTCCGTATGACGTGGTCACCTATGCGGGCGCCGGATTCTTCGGCTCGAAACATATCGCGGAAGAACTCACCCGGAAGCGTGTGCCTCACTGGTTCTATTCGGTGACCGACACCGATCACGTCATGGCGACGCGTCCGATGTCCGACAACCGCTACGAAATCGATTCGTTCCTCGAACGGTTTGTCCGCGATAGCCGGCCGCTGGTGATCGACACCTATGTCACGCCGCTCGATGCGCCGCAGCTTCCCAAGGAATTTTCATTGACGGACTATATCCGGGCCAATTTCGGCCGGTAGTTTTACCGTTCGACGATTCGCAGCCGCCCTTTCCGTAGGAGAGGGCGGCATTTTTTGCGCCGTGTGCCGGGGACGCACTCCCGGACAGAAACGGCAAAATGCGCATCCGGCGACGGCAACCTGTCGCCAACTGCATTTTTCTGCAGCAAAAAGTGCCGATTCTCCGGTTTCGGGTAGGTGATTCGCACGCTTTCCTTGTATTATAATACAAGAAAGTAAACTATGCGACAACAAATACAGAAATTCGGCAGGACTTTGAGCGGCATGGTCATGCCCAACATCGGCGCGTTCATCGCGTGGGGATTTATCACGGCGCTTTTCATCCCTTCGGGGTGGTGGCCCCACGAACGCCTCGCGCAGCTGGTCGACCCGATGCTGACCTACCTGCTGCCGTTGCTGATTGCCTATACGGCCGGCCGTAATGTCGCCGGGGAGCGGGGCGGCGTGACGGGCGCCGTCGCCGCCGTGGGCGTCATCGTCGGCAGCGACATTCCGATGTTTATCGGTGCCATGATTATGGGGCCGCTGGCGGGCTGCACGATCCGGTGGTTCGACAGATGGATTGAGGGGCGCGTAAAGGCCGGATTCGAGATGCTTGTCAGCAACTTCTCGGTCGGCATCCTGGGCATGCTGCTGGCCATACTGGGCTACTGCGTCGTCGGCAGTGTCGTCACAGGGCTGACGGTGCTCATCAGCAACGGTGCGGAGATTGTGATTCGCCACGGACTGCTGCCGCTCGTATCCCTCTTCGTCGAGCCGGCCAAGGTGCTGTTCCTCAATAACGCCGTCAATCACGGGATTTTTTCACCTATCGGAATTGAGCAGGCACGCGAAACCGGACAGTCGATTATGTTCCTGCTCGAAACCAATCCCGGGCCCGGTCTGGGCGTGCTGCTGGCCTGCTGGCTTTTCGGCCGCGGCAGCACCCGCCAGTCGGCGCCGGGCGCTGTTGTCATCCAGTTTTTCGGCGGCATCCACGAAATCTATTTCCCCTATATCCTCGCACGTCCGGCGCTGATTCTCGCCCCGATTGTGGGCAGCGCCGCGGGACTGCTCTTTTTCTCGCTGTCGGGCGCAGGGCTGGTGGCCCCCGCCTCGCCGGGAAGCATCGTGTCGATGCTGGCGATGGCTCCCAGGGGACAAACCCTTGTCGTCCTGCTCGGGGTGCTGATTTCGGCTGCCGTATCGCTGCTCGTCGCTTCGCCTTTTGTGCGGCGGGCTTCGGCCGCCGAATCGCCTGCGACGGGACATGCCGCCGGCAGCCCGGCACAACCCGCGCCGGGAGTCGTTGGCGGAACGGCACCGCACCCCGCTGGGATGCCTGTCCGCAAGGTGGTTTTCGCCTGCGATGCCGGCATGGGATCGAGCGCCCTCGGTGCCACCCGGTTCCGCAAACGGCTTGCGGATGCAGGCATCGGCGTTCTGGTCGGCAACAGCGCCGCGGACAGCATTCCCGCCGATGCCGATGTCGTCGTATGCCAGTCCCTGCTGGCCGCACGGATTGCCGGGACGGTAAAAGACGCGGAGCTTGTCGTTATCGACAATTTCCTTACCGATGCTAACCTCGACGCGCTTTTCGCCCGGCTCGACCGGGCCGCAGAGCGTGCATCCGGAGTCGGCGGTACGGCTGTGAAGCAAAACGAAAACACCCTGCCCGATGATGCCGCCGCACCGGACGGCGGAGGCATACTGCGACCCGAAAATATCCGGGTAGGACTGGCGCCGGAGCCGAAAGTGGCCGCAATCCGCCGGGCCGGAGAACTGCTCGTTACAGGCGGTTATGCCGAGCCGGAGTATATCGGGGCGATGCTGCGCCGCGAGGAGCTGGCGACGACCTGCCTGGGTATGGGAATCGCCATTCCGCACGGCACGTCCGACGCCAGGGAGCGTGTGCTGCACTCGGGCATCGTCGTGTTGCAGTATCCCGGCGGGGTGGATTTCGGCGGCGAAAAAGTTCATCTTGTCGTCGGCATTGCGGGTGTGGGGGATGCGCACCTCGACATCCTGGCCCGCTTGAGCGCCTCGTTCGAGGACGAGGAGCTGCTGCAGCGGCTGATGACGGCGACCGATCCGAAGATAATCTATGATAACCTGAAATAACCATCGATATGACAACTACAAAAATAACCGTTACCGCCCCGAACGGCATGCATGCGCGTCCTGCCGGGGAACTGGCGAAACTCGCCAAGGGCTTTGCTCATGCCCGAATTACCCTTCGTACCGCTGTGAAAGAGGCCAACGCCGCGAGCGTCCTTTCGGTTCTCGCCCTGGGATTGAAGTCCGGCACCGAAATCGAAATCCTTGCCGACGGCGGCGACGAGGCCGCCGCCGTGCAGGCCGTCCGGGAATTCATCGCCAATATCCGGGAGTAATGCGCGTCATTCGTACCGGAATCCCGACGGCGGGCATCGCCGTTGGAACGGCGTTCGTGCTCGAACGGCATGCGTTGCAGATGCCGTCAGCCGAAGCTGCGTCCCCGGAGACGGAAACGGCCCGTTTCCGCATGGCCATGGAGCGGGCGAAGGAGGAGTTGGAGGTGTTGGCTGCCGGGAATGCGGTTTTTGCCGCACACCGGGAGATGGCCGACGACCCTTTGCTTGCGGAGCAGGTCGAGGAGCGCATTGCACATGGGGGTGTTTCCGCCGGGCAGGCGCTCGGCGAAGCCTGCGCGGAGATATGCGGCATGCTGGAGGCGCTCGACGACGCATACCTGCGCGGCCGCGTCGACGATGTGCGGGACGTTTGCGCCCGGATTCGCCGCATCCTTTCCGGAGAGCCCGAGGCGAATCCCTTTGCGGAACTGCCGCCCGGAACGATTGTCGTGGCCCGGGAATTGGCACCGTCGGATACGGCGCTGATGGATTTCAGCCGGATAGCCGGGCTGGTGACGGAGCGCGGAAGCCGTACGAGCCACGTCTGCATTATCGCCCGAAACAAGGGTGTGGCGGCGTTGGTAGGAGTGCCCGAAGCCACACGTGAGATAAAAACGGGTGATAGATTGATAATCAACGGTGAATGCGGTGAACTTCTCGTCTGTCCCGATGCCGCTGCCGAGCGGGAATACGGCTGTCGTGCCGAAATCCTGCGACAGGAGGCCGTTCGCAGCCGGGAGGGGGCGCAGGCCCCTGCCGTTACGCGCAGCGGCCGCAAAATCGCCGTGCTGGGGAATGCCGGGAGCGTGGAAGAGGTGCGTGAGGCGCTCGACGCCGGAGCCGGGGGCATCGGCCTTTTCCGCAGCGAATTCCTCTATATGCAGGGGGATGCTTTTCCCGGCGAAGCGGAGCAGTTCGAGGCCTACCGGGCTGCCGCGGAGCTTTGCGGCGAGCGTCCGCTTATTATACGGACGCTTGATGTAGGGGGTGATAAGGCGCTGCCATACATGCATTTCGAACATGAGGAAAATCCGTTTCTCGGCTGGCGGGCCATCCGCGTTTCACTCGCCATGCGCGATGTGTTCCGCACCCAGTTGCGTGCTTTACTCCGGGCGGGAGCCTGCGGCAACGTGAAAATCATGTTCCCGATGATTGCCTCGGTCGGGGAGTTCCGCGAGGCGAAGGCCGCCGTCGCGGCCTGCATGGCGGAACTGGAGGCCGAGCATATTGCCTTTAGGCGCGATATGGAGCTGGGGGTGATGATCGAAACGCCCGCTGCCGTCCTCATCGCCGACCTGCTGGCCGCCGAGGCGCACTTCTTCAGTATCGGCACCAACGACCTCACCCAGTATATCATGGCCGCTGACCGTGGAAATCCTCGTGTAGCCTATCTCTGCGACCCGTTCGACGTGGCTGTGGAACGCAGCGTCGGCATGGCGATCGCCGCAGCCCGCCATGCCGGAATCGAAGTCGGGATGTGCGGCGAACTGGCTGCCGCGCCTCGCGCCACGCAACTGCTGCTGTCGCTCGGGCTCGAGGAGTTCAGCGTCAGCCCGCCTGCCGTCGGGGCACTCAAGCAACGTATACGTAACAGCGAATAATTTTGTATTTTTACATCTAAAATCTCAAACTACACAAAACATGAAGAAAACACTGCTCCTGTTGGCCGCCCTCGCGCTGTCGTCGGCCCTCTGTGCACAGGACTACCACATCGTCCTGTGGGATAATTCGACGGCGCCCACATCGAACGGTCTTACGGGCGATGAAATCGAGTATAAACCCGGCCAGTGGAAAAACACGCAGAAAGCCGAAATGTGGATTTACAAAGCCGGCGACAATGCCACGGGACAGGCGCTGGTCTTCTTTCCCGGAGGCGGCTATTCGGCCCTTTCGGTGGGCAACGGCCACAAGGAGGCCAAGTGGTTCGCCGAAAACGGCATTACGGCGGCCGTCGTGAAGTACCGCCTGCCCAACGGCCACCGCGAGGTACCGCGCAACGACGCCGACGAGGCCCTGCGCGTTATGCGCTCGATGGCTGCCGAACTGCATATCGACCCGGCGAAAGTAGGGGTGTCGGGCACTTCGGCCGGGGGATACCTCGCAGGCAGCGTGGGAACGCTCTCCGAGGTGAAGCCCGATTTCATGATTCTTTTCTACCCGGTGATTTCGGCCGATGCGGACAAGCGGCACAAGGGTACGTTCGTGCAGCTACTCGGGGCCGAAGATGCCGACGCCCCGGTGGCGCAGGAGTTCTCGCTCGAAAAGAAGGTGGACACTTCGACACCTCCGACGCTGCTGTTCCACTGCGACGACGACAAGGTCGTGCCGGCAGTGAACAGCGCCCTGTTTTACCAGCGGCTCAAAGAGTACGGCATCAAGGCCACGCTCCATATCTATCCTTCCGGCGGTCACGGTTGGGGCATGAACTCCAAATTCCGGTATTACGACGACTGGCAGAAAGCCGCCCTCGACTGGCTTTCGACCTTGTAACGGGCGCAGGCAAAAGGCAGAAAATAAGTATCCCCGGTTTTTACGACCGGGGATACTTATTTTTTTGCCTCGTCCCGTGAACCCGGCAGGGTGCCGTGTCCCGTACGAATGTGTGCCTATTTTTTGCGGTAGATGACTTCGCAGTGTTCGCCCGTCATGTATTCGACGATGTGCAGTACCTCATCGAGGCTGTTCGAACGCTGGTAGTTGAATGTATATCGCTTGTCGGCGTAACGTTCCGGTATCGAAATCCGCACGTCGTATGTCGTTTCGATATGCGAGATGATTTCGTGCAGCGTGGTGTTGGCCATCGTCACCAGGTCGTACTGCGTGAGCACGAGGTGCGAAGCGTTCACCTGCGAGATGGCGAGGTTGTCGTCTGCTGCGTCGTACAGGGCGCGCTGGTCGGGTTGCAGCGTTACCAGGTTTACCCCTTCGGGTGTCTGGAGGCGTACCGCCCCGTGCTCGAGAATCACCTCGGCCTGCTGCGAGCCGCTGTAAGCCTGGATGCAGAATGCCGTGCCGAGCACGCGCACGCGCAGGTTGTCGGTCGATACCGTAAACGGGGCGGCCTCGTTCCGGGCCACTTCGAAAAAGGCGGCGCCGGACAATTCCACGTCCCGCTGCGTTGCGCTGAATTCCCGGGGCAGGGTCAGTTTCGTATGGGCGTTGAGCCATACCTGCGTGCCGTCGTCGAGTGTCACGGTCGTCACGGTCGCCGTGTTGTTCTCGTAAATACGGTAGATGCCGGGCGAGGCGAGGAAATGCCATGCCGCCCCTGCGCACACTGCAAGCAGGATGGCCGCGGCCGTGCCCAAAGACCAGCGAAGCAGCCTGCCGCGCCGGCGTGCCGTGTCGATTTTCCGGATGCGCCTGTCGATGCCGTGCATGAATGCGGCGAAACGCGTGAGATCGGAACTTTCGGCGAAAACGTTGCGGGCATTCCACAGGCTTTTCAGTTCGAAGAAGTACTTCCTGTGCTCCTCCGACTCCTCCAGCCATTCGAGGATGTATTTCTCCTCCAGCTCCGAAGTTTCCCCGGCAAAATATTTTTGTAAGACGGCGTCCATTATAATCGTATCTTCCATTTTGTCTGTTGCTCGATTACTATACAATTAACGGGCGGGATCTACCCAATCGCATGCGAATTATTGGTCAGGAAAATGAGGAGCATCACCATCAGCAGCTCCGGTTTCGACAATTTCGCCCGCAGTTGTTTCAGCGCCAGGTAGATGTGGTTCTCGACCGTACTCTGCGCAATGCCGAGCCGATCGCTGATTTCCCGGTGCGAGAATCCCTCGAGGTAACTCAACGTGAAAACTTCGCGGCATTTGTCCGGCAGGGCCGAGATTGCCTCGTTGATACTTTTGCGCAGATCCTGCGAATACAGCTGCTCTATTACCGGGTTTTTATCCGGGTCGTAATAAGCGTAGCCGATGCTTTCGATCCGCTCCTGGTGGTAGGAGCGGTAGTTGCTGGCATGGCGGTGTTTATTCACGTAATTGACAGACTGATTGTAGACCGAGCGCAGCAGATAGCCGTAGAACGACTGCCCGGGATCGAGGCCCCCGCGCCGTATCCAGACATTCACGAAGACATCCTGCACGACATCCTGTGCCCAGTTTCCATGCAGGAAGAGCCGGGCATAAGCCGTCAGCGGAGCGTAATATCGGCCGCACATTTCATCGAAAGCCTCGCGGCTTCCGTCACGGATTGCAGCTATGAGTTCGGAAGACTCCATCAGTACAAAGTTAGAAAATATTTACACATCTGCATACCCGCAGGCCTTTTTTTATTAGCCGACAGGCAACAGGAACGGCGACGGGTCTGAAACCCGCCGCCGTTGACAGAGAATGCGGCTTTGCCGCCGGGCGGCATTTCCGGAAAGCCGGGTGCGCCGGTGTGTTCCCGCCGAAATCAGTCCTGCGACACGAAGGTTTTGGTCAGCAGCTCTTTCAGCGTTTCGGGATTGTTGGTGGTGATAAAATCCATCCCCCATGCGATGCATGTCATCATGTCCTGCAGCGTGTCGACGGTCCAGACGTTGGTGACCATGCCCTTGCCGTGTGCCTCGCTTATCCACGACGGAGTGCCGGAGTATACCGCGAATTTGTAGTCGATGCCCTTGATGCCGTCCTGATGGACTGCAGAAGGCGCAAGGTCGCCGTTCAGGTATTGCACCATGGCTCCCGGAAGCGCGGCGACAAGGCGTTTGCAGGTCGCATAGTCGAATGCGATGTACTCCACGCGGTCGGTCAGCCCTTTCGCCTTGACGGCTGCGACGACGGCATCCGCGGCGCGCTCGTTGTTGGCGGCCGTGCTGTGCTTCTTGATTTCGAGTATCAGCTTGGTCGTCGAATTCTTGGCCGCCTGTTCCAGGTAATCGTCGAGCGTGGGCAGTTTTTCGCCGTTGTCGAGCTTCAAATCCTTGATTTGGTCGTAAGTCACGTTCTCGATTACCAGGCTGCTTCCCGGTACGGTCTTGTCGTGGTTGATTACCACCTTGCCGTCGGTTGTGATCCAGACGTCGAACTCGGAGCCGTAGATGCCCAGCTCCTGCGCTTTGGCCAGCGCTGCGACGGAGTTCTGCGAGGCGCCGTCCTTGTGGTAGCCGCGGTGGGCGATTACCCCGGGCTTCGTGAGCGGTCTGGGGTTGTCGGAGAGCGTGAGTTGCGTAATTCCCAGCGGATACTGGCTCTGGCCCCGCATCAGCACCATCCGGTACCGGCCGGAAACGAATCCGGCGGGAATGCGGACGGAGATTGCCTCGGCAGTCGCCGATCCGTCGCATACGTAGGTGTCGGTGGTGTTGGCGAGCGATTCGAAGAGAATCTTGTCGCCGGCTGCGAAACCTTTCCCGTAGAGCGTGTAGCGATAGTTCGTGCCGACTTCGCAGCCCGAGAGGAAGAGCAGGTCGGAGATGCTGATTGTGCTGGGCTGCTGGTCGCGCCTGACGGTTTCATACAGCGCTTTCACCTTCTCTGCGGTCAGCGGTGCGTCATAGACGCGTGCGACGGCTACATCGCCTCTCCATGCATTCTGCCCCACGGTGGCGCTGGCGTCCACGCCGACGCCGAACCAGTAGCTCGTGGTCGTCGTAGGCGGCACGTAGTCGCCCGGGGCATCCATCGTGCCTTTCAGCTCGCCGTCGACGTAGATGTAGGTCTTGGCTTCGTCCTTGTTCCACACGCCCACGACGTGGTAGTAGCGGCCCGGATCGGGATTGATTCCGCTCTTGGTCCATATCCAGTTGGATTTTCCGCTCGTGCTCACATTGGGCAGGAAAGTCAGCTCCGTGCCTTTGTCGGCCTTGCTGATTAGAAATCCCGTGCCGCCGCTCGACATCGAGCTGAACATCTTCAATTCCGCCGAGCCGTCCGACTTCTCGTCCAGTTTGAAGAGCGCCTCGAGCGAGTGTCCGTCAGCGAGCGCATCCTGGAACTGCTTGCTGCCGGAGTAATCGGCCTTGTAGAAACCCTCGTTGACCGACGTGCCCGGCGTATGGTTGAAGTGCGCCGTGTACATCGAGTAGAGTTCGTTGTAATAGGTCATCATCGCCGTGCCGTCCAGTGCCTGTACGGGTGTTCCCATCGGGGAGTTGTCCACAGCCGTGCCGTCGTTCCTGAATACGACGTCGAGCAGGTCGGCGACGGGAACCTGTGGCTCCGGGCCGCCGTCCGCCGTCGTGGCGCTCACCGTTTCCGACCAGTCGGAATCGGCGGCGCCCACGGCCCTGACTTTGGCCCAGTAGGTCGTATTGCTCGAAAGGTTGAGCAGCTCCTGCGACGTTGCCGAGGCGGAGATACCCGTTTTATAGGCGTACTCGCTCTCGGCGGCGTCCGCCGAACCTTTCCAGTAGGCCAGCGTGTAGGAGGCAGCGCCGGATACGGCGTTCCACTTTACCGTCAGCCTGTCGGACGCCGTTGCCGCCGCGTCGAACATGACTCCGGCGGGTGCGTCGGGTTTCGTGGCGGGCGTTATGGCCGTACAGGTGACGACGATGTTATCCACGAGGGCGCGTTTGGCGGTCGTGGAGATTACGATACGGCAATCGGGGGTCACGTTCGTGAGCGTCACCTCGAAGTCGCGGAACTCGGCCTTGGCCGCCGAAATATCCACAGGGTCGGCTGCAGACACCTCCGTGATCGTGCCGCTGATGGCGCCTTTCGCTCCGAGCACGGCGCCGCGGACAGCCTTGACTGCGATTTTCCCGGCGTCGGCGCCCGCACCGTCGTACTTCTCGCTGTAAGCCTGTGCCGAGAAGCGTACCTTGACGGTCGCGGCATCGGGCAGGGTATTCAGTTCGGGGGTGTAGAGCGAGGCTGCGGCGCTGCCGGTGCCCATCTTGGCGTAACCGGGGCGTCCTGCGACGTTCCCCGATTTTCCCCAGGCCGAGAGTCCGGTGCCTTCGGTGTAGGCCGCCTGTACGCTGCCGCCGCTGAATACGTCGAATTCGTTGGCCGTGCATTTGGTCACCGCGAAGCCCGTCGGGTTGTCACCCGAGGCTGCGGCATAGGTGGCGCGGTTCGCGGCGGGCGGGTAGTAGCCTGCTGCGAAGTTGGCGATGTCGCCGCCGTGAATCAGTTTCGAGAAATCTTCGGCGATGAGGATGTCGCCGGCCTTGGCCGAGCCGGGCGCCGTCACGGTCGCCTGCGCACCCGCAGCGGCCGTGGCGTAAGGCAGCGGGTCGGAGAAGAAGTCGTTGGTCTTGTCGTCGACGCAGACGTAGTAGGTCGTGGCCGGAGCCAGCCCCGAGAACGTGAAGCGGAACCTGTTTCCGGCCGAGATGTTGAATACGTTCGATGCGTTCCAGCCGACGACCAGGTTCTTGCATTCGGCATCGCTGTATATCGCCGCATGGTAAACCTGTCCTGTGCCGTTTACGCACGCTTCGCCGTCCACGCGGGCCCATTCGACCGTAAGGGTCGACGAGGTGGCCAGCACTTTCGATACGACGATTCCGGCCTGTTTCGGGGCGTCTGTCGTCGTCTGCGAAACGACGGCGGAGTAATCCGAATCGTACTCGGGGTTGTTGAAGCGGCACGCTTTGACCTTGGCGTAGTACTTGGTTTGGGGAGTCAGCTCCTTGAGCAGGAACGATTCGGCCGGAATGCCCTGTTCGATTGCGGCGTCCTTTTCCTCCGTACCCTCGGCCCACCAGGCCACCGTGTAGGAGGCTGCGCCGGCCACTTCGTCCCATTTCAGGGTCAGCTTGTCGGAGAGAACCGCTTCCGCGTCGAATTTTACGTTCGCCGGGGTCGCCAGTTTGTCCAGCCGGGTTTCGCCGTCATAGGTGATGACGATGTCGTCGAGCAGGTAACGCGTCTTGTTTGCGCCCGCCTGCGCGGGATTCGATGAGAATGCGATGCGCGAGGTGGGCGATAGCCCGTCGAGCGTCACGCTGTACGTGCCGAATTCGCCTACGGACGAGGAGATGTCGACCACTTTCGACGCTACGGCCGTGCCCTTCTTGCTCACGACGTTGTTCGCGCCGAATTCGGCGCCCTCGACGGCTTCGACGACGATGTCGCTGCCGTAAACCTTGTCGTTCTCCGCATAGGCGCTGGCCGAGAAGCTGACCGTCACGGTCGTATTCTTCGGCAGTGCCGCCAGCTCGGGCGTATAGAGGATGCCGATGCCGCCGCTTCCGCCGCCGCACTTGACATAGCCCGGACGCGTGGAAACATTGCCCGACGAACCCCAGCCCGTCATGCCGAGGCTTTCGATGTATTCGGCCGAAGTGCCGCCCGTGTGGATGTGGAACTCCGTTGCCCAGTTGCAGAGGGGACGGTCGCCGTCGGCCTGCGGGTTCTCGCCCGCGGCTTTTTCCCACGTCTTGCGGAAGTCGCTTCCCGACAGGGCGTTGTATCCTGCTGCCGAACGGACGACATCGCCGCCGTGGATGAAATTCGAGAAGTCCTGCGCCAGTACGACGTCACCGGCCTGAACCGGGCTGTTCGCTGTGGCTTGGGGCCCGGATTTCGCCGTGGTGCCGGCCACGACGGGTGTCTGGATGTTGCCGAAGCTGACGTTGGAGATGCGTGCGTAGTAGGTCGTTTCGGGCGCGAGGCCCGAGAAGGTGTAACGTACGACGGGGTAGCCCGCCAGGGCCGTGAAGATGCCTTTGTCCGAGGTGAGTTTGCCGTCGGCGATCCAACTCACGTACAAATCGCTGCAAGCTTCGTCCTTGAAAAGTTCGATGTTGTAGCAGCGTGTGGCGTCGGTCGCGGCCTCCTCGGTGTACGACCATTCGTAGGTCAGCGTCGAACCCGTCGCGGCATGGAGCGTCAACTGCGGGTCGAGTTCCAGAATACCCACCGAGGCCATCAGCATGGCGGGCTGGTCGTTGGTGGTGACGTATACCCAGTCCGACGTGGCGGAGTAGGGGAAGTTGGCCCTGACACGGCCGTAATAAATCTGGTCGGCCGGCAGGTCGGTGAACTCATGGTAGTCGATTTGGTCCGTGGTTTTGCAGAGCGCTTCGCTGATGGGGTTCATCTCTCCGTCGACGAGCTGTACGGTGTACGACGTCGCGCCGCGTATGAAGTCCCAGCAGATTGTGAGCGACGTCGCCCCGTATTCGAGCAGTTTCACGTTTTTCGGGACTTTCGACTTGTGGGCGTCGGAGATTTCCACGCCGTCGTCCTTGCAGGCCGTCAGTGTGACTGCGGTCGAGAACGAAAACAGGGCGAAAAGGATATATAAGATGCTTTTTTTCATGGTTGTAGTCCGGTTTTAATATACGAGCTTGATGTCGTCGATATACCAGCGGCCGGCCTTGACGATCGAGCCGGAGAACCAGCTGTCGGCCGTGCAGAAGAACAGCGCCGGATTCTTACCCGTTCCCGGGTTGGGGACGACGGCCGAAACCTCGACCCACGTATAGGCCGGAATTTCGAGCGAGAAATAGCTTTTGGTCGACGCTACGATTTTGTTGAGCGTGCCCTTGTCGATGGCCAGGCCGTCGTTTTTCTCGCAAATGCCCACCATGCCCTGGTCAGGCGCCGCCGCCCAGATGGCGACTTTGAACGTAAGCAGCATGTCGTATCCCGCCGGGATGTCGAGCACCGGGGAAATAAGGCTGCCGGGCTGGTTTTCCACGTCGCTTGCCGCGCCGAACTGCATATAGCCCGGACACATGTAGTTGCGGTAGCCCGTCCAGCCCTCCATGCCGATAGCGCGGTAGAATGCCGGGTTGCCGCTGCGTACGGTCGAGGTGATGCCGCCGATGCTGGCGTTCGTGCCGGCCGTAACGCTCACCGTTTCGTTGCCGAGGTTCAGGTTGGCGACGGTCTTGTCCGCCGAGGTGACGCCCGCTTTCTTGCCGATGCAGTCGCCGCCCCACGGGAATTTGTTGAAGTCCAGTTCTACCAGCGGCGTTTCCTCGCCCGAAGCGTCGAATCCTGCACGTACGATGGTCGCTATCTGCCCGAAATCCTTTTCGGTGCCGGACTCGTCGGATACTTTGACGCCGAAAGTCACGATGCCCTGTTTGGTTGCCGTGCCGGTCAGCGGCACTTCGATGTAACCGTTTCCGGGGGCCGCGATGGTGTAACTGCCGCTCGACGCCGTTATGCCGTCGCCGCCCGATTGGGCCACGGTGACGGTGTATTTCTCGGTGCCGAGCGCTTTGACATAGGGTATGCGGAGCCGGGCTGCGGCCTCGGTGCCGAGTTTCAGCATCCCCGAGATGTCGAACGACTGCCCGTTGTCGAACGGTTTCCATTCGAATACGCCGTTCTCCTGCGTGATGGCGACGGCGACGTTCTGTTCGCCGCAGCCGTGCAGGTAGATCGTGGCGGTGCGCTCTTCGTCGGTGTTCTGGTCGCAGGTGACCGTTATTTTCTGGTACGTGCCGGGGTTGCCTTTACCCGAAAGCTGGTCTACATGCACCCAGCCGTAGGTGTTTTTCCACTCCCGGCTGTCGGGCACATCGCTGATGTACCAGTCGCCCGTAGCGCGGATCGTGAACGTATTGCTCGATTCGACGTACGGGAAACTCATCTCGCGCAGGTTGCGTTTTAGGAATCCCGTGTCGTCGTCGCTGCATGCGGCAAGACCACAGGCCCCGGCCAGCGCGAGAACTATCGTCAGTTTGTAAAAAAGTTTCATAATGATTGAATCGTTAGTTTTTTGGTAAACCGATAAAAAAAATCAGAAACCGACCCCGGCCCTGCCGGATGTCAATTCCCTACACGGTTTCTAACGAATCGAATGACTTGCAGCACAAATATAGCGAAATTTCGGGACTTGCAAGAAAAAGATTAAAAATTTTACCAATATTTTGCCATAAAATAAAATATTAATAAACATAGGTATGCATATTTAAATTACAAACCGATTAAAAAAGGCTCTGGTCGTTGGGTAGTTTATGTCTGTCGCTTGTATCTAATGCGAACCGGACAGGATAAGGTGCCGGTCGCCAGCCATACCGAACACTAAGCAAACTACTCAATTCAAACCTTAAAAACGAAACCCGAACATGCCTGACTAATCACTCTCACACCCGCACTACACGGTTTTACATCGGACAACGGATGACTTGCAAGGTTCTGTCGGCCGTATGAAAACGAATCTCCCGAAGCCCGTCCCTCCGACGCGGCTGCGGACTTGTTTTGCCGGCGGCGGCAGGAAGTAACCAATTAACCGAATTGAAACTATGAAGAAATTATTCCATAAAGGACTATGTCTGGTCATGGCGCTTTGCTGCGTGGCTTTCAACGGCTACGCTGCGGGAGGCGGACTCCCGGATGCGCAGGGGCATGACCTGAATTTATCCTACTCCCGAACGACGCTCAAGACCGTTGCCGATGCTATTACGCAGCAGGTGGGCATCGCATTCTCCTACGAGGTCGCACTGGCCGACTACCCGATGGAGAACCTGTACGTCACGCAGAAAGGTGCCGGCGTCGACGCCATTCTCTCGACGGTATTTACGCCCCGCGGCATCGACTACCGGGTGGTGGATAAAGTCGTGGTGCTGACCCGCAGCACGCGTCCCGTGCAGACGGCGCAAGCAGCTCCCGTCCGGGCCGAAGTGACAGGTACCGTCCGGGATACCGCCGGCAATCCGATGATCGGCGTGACCGTCACGATCAAAGGAACGCTCACCGGCGCCTCGACGGGTGTCGACGGCAGTTATGCGATTCCGGCCGGCAACGACGCCACGCTGCTCTTCTCCTACATCGGCTACCGCAACCACGAAGAGGTCGTGGGACGCCGCACACGGATTGACGTTACGATGCAGGAGGATCTGCTGATGGTGGACGAGGTGGTCGTCGTGGGTTACGGTACGCTCAAGAAACGCAACATCGTAGGAGCCGTCGAGACCCTCTCGGGCGACGCGGTCGAAAACCGCCCCAACGCCAATATCACCCGTTCGCTGCAGGGGCAGATTCCGGGCCTGAACATCGTGCAGGTCGACGGTAAGGCCGACCACCAGGGCCAGGTCACCATCCGCGGCGTGAACAACAACTTCAAGGCCCGCGTGAACGGCGGACAGAAAAGCAATACGCTCGGCCAGGGCGGCAGCGCTCTGGTGCTCATCGACGGCGCCGAAGGCGACATGGGGTCGGTGAATCCCGACGACATCGCCTCGATTTCCGTGCTCAAAGACGCATCGTCGGCCGCAGTCTACGGTGCCCGCGGCGCTTTCGGCGTGATTCTGATTACGACCAAAAATCCCGAGAAAGGCCGGGTGCGCGTGAGCTACAACGGCTCGGTTTCCCTGCACCGCCGTACGGTCATCTGGGAGGACAACGTAGTGACCGATCCCGTGCAGTGGGTCGAAGCTTTCCGCGAATCCTATCTCAATGCATCGCCCACGGCCACCGTTCCGTCGCTTTTCAACAACTACATGCCTTATTCGAACGCATGGTTCGACGAACTGAAGCGCCGCCGCGCCGACCCGACGATGGACAATTACGACATCGACGGCAACGGCAATTACAATTACTACGGCGAAACCAACTGGCTCGAGGAGGTTTACAAGTCGGTGAACTATTCGACCACGCATACCGTCAGCATACAGGGCGGCCGCGAGGGGATAAGCTACTATGTTTCGGGCCGCTACTACAACCAGGACGGCATCTACAAAGTGGGCGAGGAGACCTACAAGAAGTATAACCTCCGCGCCAAGGGCTCGATACGCATCCGTCCGTGGCTGACGCTCGACAACAACACGAGCCTGATGAGCAGCAAGTACCGCCAGCCGATGGTGCACTACGGCCAGCAGGTGATTTCGCGCCAGCTCGACATGTTCGCATTCCCGTTCGCACTGCTCAAAAACCCCGACGGCACCTGGACGCAGACGGCGGCCAAGACCGGATACGCGGCGTTCGCCGAGGGAACCTCGTGGCAGGAGAACAACCGGCTGGAGGTCGCCAACACCACGACGTTCAATTTCGAGTTCGTGCCGGAGGTATTCAAGGTTTCGGCCGACGTTACCTACAAAGGCGCCCGCTGGACGCGCGACCGCATGGAGAACCTCTACACCTACTATACGGGCGTAAACGTCTCCGGGGAGGACAACAGCACCTCTTCGCTCGAAAACTGGAATTACATCTCCAACTACATTTCGACCAACATCGTCGGTACGGTTACGCCCAAACTGGGGCCGGACCACGATTTGAACGTCGTTGCGGGCTGGAACCTCGAGGATTACGACTACCGGACGCAGAAAACCTACCGGCAGGGCAACCTCTATCCCTCCAAACCGAGCTTCACGCTGATGGACGGCGAATACTATTCGACCACCTCGGGCGGCTATACGTGGGGACTGGTCGGTTTCTTCGGCCGTGTCAACTACGCCTATGCGGGGCGTTACCTCGTGGAGTTGAGCGCCCGCTACGACGGTTCGTCGAAGTTCCCGGCCGACTCGCAGTGGGGGTTCTTCCCCTCGGCCTCGCTCGGATGGCGCCTCTCGGAGGAGCCGTGGCTGAAGCCGCACGTCGAAAACTGGCTGGATAACTTCAAGGTGCGCGCCAGTGTCGGCTCGCTCGGAAACGCCAACATCGACCCCTACCAGTACCTCGAAACGATGACCGCCACGGGCAGCGCGTCGATTGCCAAGTCGTCGGTCATCATCAACGGCAAGAACGTTCCCTACACGTCGGTTCCCGACCTGATTCCGGACGACATCACCTGGGAGAAGGTGACCACGTACAACATCGGCCTCGACCTCGACATGTTCAACAACCGGCTTTCGTTCTCGGGCGACTACTACCGGCGCAACACCACCGACCTGTACACCGTCGGCCCGAACCTCCCGCAGGTGCTGGGCAGCGCGGCGCCCTACGGCAACTACGCCAGCCTCAAGACCAAGGGCTGGGAGGTCAGCCTCGGCTGGCGCGACTCGTTCAAACTGGGCGGCAAGCCGTTCAATTACAGCATCAAGGGCATGTTGTGGGACAGCCGCAGCTGGATTACCGACTACTACAACGAAACGGGCGACCTGACGACCTATTACAAGGGCATGGAAATCGGCGAAATCTGGGGCTTCCGCACGGCGGGTATCTACGCCAGCAACGCCGACGCGCTGAACGGCCCCGCCTATAACTTCTTCAAGAACGGCGAGATGTTCCGCGCCTATGCCGGCGACCTGCGCTTCGTCGACGTGGACGGCGACGGCATCATGACCAAGGGCAGCCGCACGCTCTCGAACCACGGCGACATGGAGATTATCGGCAACCAGTCGCCCCGCTACCAGTACAGCATCAACATGTCGCTGAACTGGAACGGCATCGGTCTTTCGATGCTCTGGCAGGGCGTGGGCAAGCGCGACTGGTATCCGTGGACGGAGTCCGGATTCTTCTGGGGCAAATGGAACCGTGCCTACAACTCGCTGATGAAGAGCCAGACGGGCAACAAGGTCGTGCAGATAGACAAGAGCACCGACAACTGGCGCGTCACCAACATGGACAAGAACCCTTACTGGACACGCATGGTGTCGCTCGCCGCCAACCGCAACGACGGCCCGCTGACGTGGGAGAACGACCACTACCTGCAGGACGCTTCGTACATCCGCCTGAAGAACATCACCATCGACTATACCTTCCCGAAGCACATCTGCAAGAAACTGCGCATCGAAGGGCTGAAAATCTACCTCTCGGGCGAAAACCTCTTTACGCACTCGCCGATGTTCAAATACACGGACATGTTCGACCCTGAGGTAATCACCAGCGGCGACTCCGACTTCGCCAACTCGCAGACCGCGGGATTGGGCGGCACGGGTAACGGCTATTCCTACCCGATGCTCAAAACCGTGACTTTAGGTATCAACCTGACTTTTTAACCGACAGAAACATGAAAAAGATTCTATGCTATACGCTTCTGGCCGTCACGGCCGCCGGTTTGGCTTCCTGCGAGGATTTCCTCACGCGGGATACCTACGACCAAATCGGCAGCGAGGAGTTCTGGAAATCGGAAACCGATCTCGAACTTTATGCCAACGGTTTCATTCAGAAGATGATACCGGGCGACGGAACCATCACGCGCGGCGACATCTACGCCGATTACTGCGCCGTGGACATCCCGACCGACCTGCTGCGTCCCGACGGCAACGTCACGCCCGACAACCAAACGGGGTGGGCCGAAAGCAACTGGACGAACCTGCGCCGCGTCAACTACATGCTCGACAACATGCACAAGTGCAGGGGGCGTGTGAGCGACGAGATATACAACCATTACGAGGGCGTCGCACGCTTCTGGCGCGCATGGTTCTACTACGACAAGGTGCAGACTTTCGGCGCCGTGCCCTGGTACGACTTCACCATAGCGGCCAGCGACAAGGAGGCGATGATGAAACCCCGCGACAGCCGCGAATACGTCATGGACAAAGTGCTCGAGGACCTTACGTTCGCCGGCACGCACTGCCTTGCCGACGCCAAGTTCACGCAGGGTTCGGCCCTGATTAACAAGTGGGTCGCACTGGCCTTCAAATCGCGCGTATGCCTTTACGAGGGCACGTTCCGCAAATATCATTCGCGGGAGCCGTCCTCCGACAAGCCGTGGCAGAACGACGTGTATAATGCCGACGACAAGTTCCTGCGCGAAGCTGCCGCCGCGGCCAAAGAGATTATGGACAAGGGCCCGTTCTCGCTCGTCACGGGCGATGTCAAAACCGCCTACCGCTCGCTCTTCACCAGCGCCGGACTGCTCACGCAGGAGGTGATTTTCGGCCGCGAATACAGCAAGGAGCTCGCGAAATTCCACGAAACGAGCTGGTATTACTACTCGCCGACCTACGGTGCCAAGATTGCCATGACCAAGAAGTTCATGAACACCTACCTGACGACCAAAGGCACGCCGTTCACCGACATCGACGGCTACAAGAGCATCGACTTCCTCCGCGAATTCGACGGCCGCGACGCCCGCATGGCGCAGACGGTCATCAGCCCGACCTACATGATGAAAATCGGCGGCAGGGAACGCCTCTATTCGCCGAACTGGAAGGTGACCCGCACGGGCTACCATCCGATTAAATGGTGCATCGACGACGATGCCGACAACGTGCTTTCGAAGGCCGCGAGCTGGAACTCGCTTCCGATTTTCCGCTATGCCGAGGTGCTGCTCAACTACGCCGAGGCAAAAGCCGAACTGGGCGAAATGGACGCAGCGGTCTGGGAGCAGACCATCGCGCCGCTGCGCAGCCGTGCCGGAGTGACTTCGGTCGTGCCTGCCAAGGCCGACCCCTATATGGAGGCATACTTCCTCAATACGGTGACCGACAAGTGGATACTCGAGGTGCGCCGCGAGCGCGGCATCGAGCTCTGCCTTGAGATGGGGCTCCGTTGGGACGACGACATGCGCTGGCACATGGGCGATTTGCTTACGAGCGAGAACAACCCGTGGACGGGCATCTACATCGGCAGTACGGGCTACACCTACGACTATACGGGCTTGAGTACCGACGACAACGGCGAACCCGTGCCCGACTTTTACATCCGTCCGGGCGAGGATACCGAACATTCGATCGCCATTTCGAACACGGGCACCAACCAGACTTTCTCGCTCAACGCCGACGGCAACATCGTCTGGGAATACAAGCGCGTCTGGGGTGAGAAGAAGTACCTGCGTCCGATTCCGCTGACGGCGATTACCCGCAACCCGAACCTCGAACAGAATGCGCACTGGAAATAAGCATAAAACACACTGGATATGAAAACAAAAATCATGATATTATGCTGCATGGCGGCTGCGCTGATGCTTGCATGCAGCAACGATAAGTCGGGGCCGGAGGGCGGCGACGGCATCGAAACCGAAGTCAACGGCACGCAGCTGGGCGAGGAAACGACCCTCTACGGCCTGATTACGGATACTTCGGGCAACCCCGTGCCGGGAGTGGCTGTGTCGGACGGTTACGGCAGCGTCGTGACCGACGCCAACGGCGTGTACCAGATGACCCGTTACAAGAAGGCGCGCTTCGTCTGGTACAGCACGCCGTCGGGCTATGCCGTCAATACCTCGGGCGACAACTACCCGCTGTATTACGCCGAAATCGTGCATAAGAACATCGCCGACCGGCACGATTTCGTGCTGACGCCGCTGCCCGCCGCGGAGAGCGACTTCACGCTGGTATGCATCGCCGACCCGCAGTGCCTGACAACCGACGAAATCAGCCGCTACGTCAATGAAACGATTCCCGACATCGAAGCGACGGTCGAGGGGTACAAGACCAAAGGCAAATCCGTCTACGGCATCACGCTCGGCGACATCGTGTTCGACACGCCCGATTTGTGGAGCAATATGAAGGAGGCGATGGCCAACCGCAACCTGCCGATTTTCCAGACCATCGGCAACCACGACCACCTGCAGACCGAAACCTCGGACGACAACGCCGCCGCCAACTTCGAATCGCAGTTCGGCCCGCGCAATTACTCGTTCAACCGCGGCGATGCGCACATCGTATCGGTCGACAACGTCCTTTACGAAGGCAAGAAGAAGTACAAGGGCGGCATCACCGACAAGCAGCTCGAATGGCTGCGGCAGGATTTGTCGCATGTGGACAAGAACAAGCTCGTGATTCTCTGCGCCCACATTCCTTTCCGCAGCGGCAAGAGCGAAACCGACGAGAGCCACGCGAACTACGACGGTGTGCTCGACCTGCTTTCGGAGTTCGCCGAGGCCCATATCATGATCGGCCATACGCACTACAACCAGAAGTACATCCACAGCCGCAACGGCAAGACAATATTCGAGCATGTCCACGGCGCCGCCTGCGGGGCATGGTGGACGTCGAACCTCTGTGCCGACGGCACGCCCAACGGCTACGGGGTCTACGAAATATCGGGCAACGGCATTGCCAACCACTATTACAAGTCGACCAACAAGGAGGCCGGTTACCAGATTCGCGCCTATGCGGCGACGCAGGTGTTCGGGAAGTCGGGCAGCACGACCTTCTGCTGGGCGACCAACTATCCGGCCATGAACGACCCGAAATGCATCGTGGCCAACGTCTGGAACTCGGACAAAAGCGGCAGCTGGAAAGCAGCGCTCTGGCAGGACGGTTCCAAGGTCTGCGACATGACCCGCGTTTCGACCTACGACTATTGGGCGTATGCCTACCACGTGCTCTATTACAGCAAGAGCGTGGGCACGACCTGGGGCAAGAACCTCGACCATTACTATTACGGCAAACTGGCGTCGGGAACGCCCGAAACGGCCGATTTCGAAATCGTCGTCGAGGACGGCATGGGCAATACCTACCGCACGTCGACGCTCCAGACCGACTTCATCGGGTTCTGATTCCGGCCCGTATGCAACGAAAGAGGGTGGCTTTGCAAAGCCACCCTCTTTTTATGTACGCTGTGTCCCGGTGTGTGCCCGATTCGGCGCTTTCCGAAGGGCGGGAGCCCCGCCGGTTGTTCTCACCGCGGCTGCCGTCTGCACGCGGCTAATACCACCCGGGCGTCTGGGTGAGGTTGTAATTGCGGCTCATCGACGCCTGTGTGATGGGCCACAGCAGGATGTTCTCGTTCTTTTCGCGCTGTGCGGCGATTTCCGCGCTGTAATCCCAGATTGCATCCATGCGCACCAGCATCCACCACGTGCGGCCTTCGCCGACCATCTCCTTGAGGTATTCGTCAAGCACGGCCTGCCTCACGGCGGCAGGCGACGGGTCGGTATAGTAGTCCGCCGAACCGTACGCCCTTCCGGTCAGGGGCTCCAGCGCTTCCAACGCCCCCGCATAATCCTCCTGATAATATTTGATTTCGGCATCCATCAGGAAAGCCTCGCCGTAACGGTAGAGGATGAAATCCGAATCGAAGATGCGCGTGCCGTTGTCCACCCGTCCCATCAGCTTCTCCGTCCAGCCGATTTCCTTGCCGCCCGTGCCGTATCCGGCCGTACGGCAGGTCAGCTTCACACGTGTGTCCGCCTTGTCTGCCATCAGCAGTTCTTCGTACGCGGGGGCATACCACCACCATTGGTTGCCTACGGTGGTGGGGACGGGGTTGTTGCGGAAGGACGCCTCGACGTAACTTTCGTTCCAGCCCAAGTAGTAGGCCGGCCCGTTGACCGCCTCGGATACGTCCTGGTGCACCGCGAAAATCACCTCGCGGCCGCATTTGTTCGACGAACTGAAAATGTTCGCATACTCGGTTTCGAGTTTCGAGGCCGTAAGGCCCAGCGCATCGATTGCTCCTGCGGCCATGGCCAGGTAGCTGCTGCCGCCCTGCTGCATGCGGTACATCCACAGGGCGTAGTCGGCTTTGAGCATCTTGACGGCGGCCGGTGTGGCGACGGTCTTGTCCGAAGCCTCGGTGACGTATCTTTCCGCTTCGGCTATGTCCGCGCCGACCTGTTCCAGCACTTCGGCCGCGGGCGATCGTTTCAGGTAGAGTTCCGTCGCGGTCGATTCGTAGCCCCACAGGGGCAGGGGCGCATCGCCCCAGATGCGGGCGATCTGGAAATAGCAGTATGCGCGCATGAAATAGGCGTTTCCCAGGCAGAAATTCCGCGGGGTTTCCTTCAGGTTCATGGCCGGGACGTGCCTGATGATGAGGTTCGTTTGGTTGATTGTCGTGTAAAACGCCGTCCAGTCCGCATAGGCGTTGGTCGAGCTCATCGTCGAAGTGCGCACCTGCGACTGGTCGACGCTGTTGAGCGTGTTGTGTGTGCCGGGGCCCCACAGTCCGGTGCGGAATTCGCCCCAGCAGAGATAGGCGTCGGGCATCGTGCGCAGCGAGTTGCGCAGGTAGACGTACAGGCCGTAGGTCGCCGACGTGGCGTCGCTTTCGTCTTTCCACATATTGCTGGCCGACAGCTTGTTGTCCTGCATGATATCCAGGTCGCCGTGGCATCCGCCCGCCCCCAGCGCGATTGCTGCGGCGAGCAGGCACGTTGTGATGTGCTTGAGTTTGCGTTTCATGGCGGTGGGTGTCAGAAGGTGAATTTGGCGCTGAACAGCACCTTGCGCGTCGGCGGATAGGGGCTGTACTCCGTGTCGTAGGTCGAGGAGGCCGTATAGAGGCCTCCGGTGGTCGCCGCTTCGGGCGAAACGCCGTGTACGGCCGTCCAGTAACAGAGCGTATTGCCCGAAACGGTGAGCGTAACGTCGTGTATGCGCAATTTTTTCAGCCATGCCTTGGGGAGCGAGTAGGAGAGCGAGATGTCGCGAAGACAGAGGTAGTCCGCTTTTTCCACGAATATGTTCGAAGTGCGACCGTAGTTGCGGTTGCCCCAGTCGGTGTCGTTGGCCGTAAAACGGGCGTATTTCGTCTTGTCGCCCGGCTGCTTCCAACAGTTCTTTACCTCGTTGACGAGGTTGTAGTTGCAGTTGCCCATCGTCGACTGGAAATAGCGCATCTGCATGTCGTTGCGTACCGAATGCCCGAGCGCATAATCCATGTAGATATTCAGTTTCCAGTTCTTGTAGCGGAACGTATTGCCGATGCCGCCCGTGGAGTGGGGCAGGGCGTAGCCCAGCAGGAATTGGTCTTCGGCGTTGATGATTTCCCGGCCGTCCATCAGCGTCGAGCCCGGGCGGTTCCGCCATTCGTAGTCGCCGATGTCCTTGCGCCCGGCGACCTGCCTGCGGTCGCTGCGGCGGTAACCGCGCGACTGCGAGTCGTACCTGGCGGCGTCGGCCTCGGCCTGCGTTTCGATGATATGGTCTACCACATAGCCGTAGATTCGCCCCATGCGCTCGCCTTCGGCGATGCCGCCGAACTGGCTGCCGTCGCCCACGGTCGTGCCGTTTATCCGGTTCCCGGGATTGCCGTTGTCGGGCAGTTCGAGCACCCGGTTCATGTTGTAGCTGTATGTGAAATCGGTGCACCACGTGAAATCGGCCCGGTCGATGTTGACCGAGGATACCGAAACCTCCGTGCCGTAGAAGCGTACGCGTCCCAGATTGGTCGAAACCGAGTTGTAGCCCGTGGTGTTGGGCAGGCTGATGTCGAACAGCAGGTCTTTCGTCTGCTTGTCGTAGTAATCGAGCGTCACGTTGAGCCTATTGTCGAGCAGGCCGATGTCGAGTCCTGCGTTGAACTGCACGGTCTTCTCCCATATCAGTTCGTTGTTGGGCATCGTGTAGGTCGTCGTCGTCGCATTGCCGTTGTACTTGTAGACCGAGTTGTAGCTGCCGTACGTGTCGTAGAGCCCGATGCCGTTGTTTCCCGTCAGGCCGTAGCTCATGCGCGCCTTGAGCATGCTGACGGCCTTGTTGGCCGGCCAGAACGCCTCTTTGCTCACGACCCAGCCCGCCGAGGCGGCCGGGAAGTAGCCCCAGCGGTGTCCGGCGGCGAATTTCGACGACCCGTCGATACGCATCGTGGCGGAAAAGAGGTAGCGTTCCCGGTAGTCGTAGTTCACACGGCCGAAATAGGAAATCAGGCACTCTTTGGTGCGGGTGCTCCGCGGGTAGTTGGCGATATTCGAAGTGCCGGCATCGAGCACGGGCAGTTTGTCCGAAACGGCGCCCTGCACCCGGACGTCGAAACTGTTGACCTTGTCGAGCATGTATTCGTATCCGGCCACGATGTCGAGGTGGTGCATGCCCCCGAACGATTCGGTATAGTTGGCGTAAGCCTGGAAAACCATCCGGTTGGTCTCCGAGAACCCCTCTTTCATCGGACGTATGCTCGAACCCGTCGTCGGGTTGTCGAGGACGTAGAAGAAACTGCGCGTGTGGCGGTTGTGGTTCATGAACTGGCCGACGAGGCGCAGGCCGTCGACCGGCTCCCAGTCGAGGTTGATATTGGCGGTCGAGCGCTTGATGGTCGAGCCGGCGTTGTCGTAATAATATTTGAAATAGGCCGCCGGAATGGTCGTGTTGTTGGTGCCCAGCGCCGGGGTTCCGGCCAGGTCTGCGCCGGCCTCTTCGCCGTACCAGTCGCGGTGGGTCGCAGGAACCGAAAGGCCGCGGATTACCGAGTTGCGGAGGTTCAGCGGAGTGCTTTCGAATGTCTGCTGTTCGATTTGCGAGTAGTCGAACGTCGTCGAGGCTGTCAGCCTGCGTGTCACCTGGAACGTCGTATTGCCGTGGAACGTGAACCGGGAGTACCCTGTGGTAATCCCGATTCCGCCGTCGTCCGTATAGCCTGCCGAGGCAGCATACCGGATGTTGCCGCCTCCGCCGCTGATGCCGACGTAATAGTTCTGCCAGAATGCGTCGTCGAACCATTGCTTTTGTTGGTCGTTGTCCTGGAAAATGATGGTTTTCCCCGGGTTTACCGGATCCTCGATTCGGCTGTATCCGCGCGGAATGGCCTCTCCGGGCCGGAGATAACGCGTTGTCCAGAGCGAACGGGCCGTGTTGCCCGTTCCCGCGGACTGCTCGCCGCCCAGCACCGTAACCGGGTCGGCGCCGCCGCAGTACCCCTCGGCAATGGCGGGACGCACCGTGCGGATATAGTCCCCGGCGCTCATCAGATCGAATTTTGTCGCCGGGGAGGCCCATGCCCACTGGCCCTCGAACACAATCTGCGGCCCGGAGTAACGGGAGCCCTTCTTCGTCGTGATGAGGATTACGCCGTTCGATGCCCGTGAACCGTATATTCCCGCGGAGGCGGCGTCTTTGAGGATGGAGATGGATTCGATGTCGTTGGGGTTCAGCCCGGCCATTTCGCGTACGATGCCGTCGACCAACACAATCGGGTCGTTGCCCTGGTTGATGGACGAGCCGCCGCGAATCAGGAATTTCGGGTCTGCACCCGGCGTAGCGTTGGTCGTGGCGACCTGCATGCCCGGGATGCGGCCTTTCAGGCCGTCGCCGACCGAATTCACGGGAACCCCTTCGAGCGCCCTGCCGTCGAATTTGCTGATGGCCGAGGTCACCGTTTTGCGCACCTGCGTGCCGTATCCGATGACGATAATGTCCTCCAGCATGGTTTCGTACTCCTCCATTACAACGTCGATGACCGTCCGGCTGCCGACCGGCTCCTCGCGTTCGGCATAGCCGATATACGAATAGAGCAGCACGGCGTCCGGTGCTGCCTGGAGCAGGTAATTGCCGTCGGCACCGACCGTGGTACCCCGCATCGTGTCTTTCACCACGACGGTTGCGCCTACCATCGGTGCACCCGAGGGGTCGGTCACGGTTCCGCGCACCACCACTTTGGTCGTCGCCGTTCCCGCAGGGTCGTAGGTCAGTACGACGATGCGGTCCACGATTTTGTAGCGGTATCCCCGGTTTTTGAACACATCGTCGAGAATCCGTTCGAGCGGCGCTTTCTTCTCACGGATCGACACGTCGCCCAGCACGGCCGAGGAGAGGGCCGACTCGTAGGAGAAGAGCACGCCCGTCTGTCGGGTGAATGCCTCCGTAAAAGTCAGCAGTGTCGCTGCACGGAGCGTAATATCCACATCGTAGGTTGTCTGGGGTGGGGCGCTTCTGCCGTCATCCGCAGCATGGGCCTGCAGACACATGCCGGTCGACAGGAGAAGAAATACCAATTCCAACCGAAAACTGGAATTTTTCTTCATATTTTAAGGTTTGAGATAGGTTTTCAGGTCTTTGTGCCGGGCCTGCGGTGGTCGGCCGCAAGCCCCGGAAGGGTCTATTTGCCGCGGATAACCTCACACTGCTGCCCGGTCATGAATTCGACGATGTCGATGACCTCCTCCAGTGTGTTGCTCCGCAGGAAATTGATGTCGTAACGCTTGGCTGGGTCGGGCGCCGCAATGCGTATGCGCACGCCGTAACTCGTTTCGATGCGGGCGATAATTTCGGCAATCGTGGCGTTCTTCATCGCCACGAGCTGGTAACGCTCGGTCACGAAATGCGAGGCATATATCTCCTCCACCTCGATATCGTCCTGTTCCGCGTCGTACACGGCCCGCTGGTTGGGGCGGAGCCGTATGAGGTTGCTGCCTTCGGGGGTTTGCAGGCGCACCGAACCGCGTTCGAGCACCACCTCCGTCAGCGGGTCGGCATCTTCCGCCCGGACGTTGAATGCGGTGCCCAGCACCCGGATTGCGAGGTCGCGCGTTTCGACGGTAAAGGGACGCCGCTCGTCGTGCGTCACATCGAAATAGGCCTCGCCCGCAAGGCGGACGATACGTTCGTCCCCCTTTTCCACGGCATACTGCAATTCCGTTCCGGCCTGCAGCCATACCTGTGTCCCGTCCCCGAGCCGCAGCGAAGCGACTTCCCCGGTCTGGTTGACATACTTCCGGAAACGTTCGGCCTCCGACAGGTGCATTCCCGCGAACCACGCCGTGCCTACTGCGACGAGGATTACGGCGGCCGCAGCCGCTGCGGAAATCCACCGCCGCCACACGGAGCGCCGTTTCGGGGCCTGGCTTTGCATCGCCTCGTCGGCATCGATACGTGCATTGAGCCGGTGTACCATGGCATTGCAGCGCTCGGTGAGCTTCCGCGACGATAAGGTTTTGTGTGCGCTCCAGATGGCTGCGATTTCGAAATAAAAGCGTCGGTTTTCGTCCGAGGATTCGAGCCATGCGTAAAGCCGCCGCTCCTCGGCCTCGGTCGTCTGCCGGTTCAGGTGCCGGTATAGTACGGTTTCGGGTGTGAATTTCGATATGTCGTCCATGAGGTGTTCCAATGTGTATACTTTTTCGGTTTATACATTATAATACAAACATAGGCGGAAAACTACCTACTCGGTATGCATATTTTTTTTGATTTTTTTGCAGCCTCGCCGCGCAAAACAAGAGACTTTTGATGTGAATCGTTTATATACAGGTTTTTATGAAAAATATCCGGGCGCGGTGAGGCCCGGATATTTTTTGCGGTTCGAATGAATGGAAAGGTCAGCCGTCTGTCAATTCCATTTTTCGAGCAGTTTCCGGGGATAGTTCGTGCAGATGGCGTAGAGCTTGTTCTTGTATGCGAGGTAATACTCCATGTCGACATCCGTATCGGCGTTGTATACGCTCAATTTGAGTTTCGCATCGAGGAAGCTCTGCACCGAGTAGCCGTTCTTGTTGATCGTCTTGCCCTCGTAATACAGGTATTCGGTCGAAATGTTCGCCCACGGGTATCCGTAGGAGATATAGTTTGCCGGATTGCGGAAGCTCATCCATCCGGCGTTGCTGCCGATGGCCCCGGCTGCCGCGAACGAACGCTGCCAGATGGTGACCGGGCTGCTCGGGCTGACGTTGGTCGAATTGCCCGTGACGATGAACTCGCAGAAATTCTGCGCGCCCTTCTCCTTGATGATTTCGCAGGCGCGCTCGCAGGCCCGTGCCGAAGCTTCGCGGCCGGCCTCGGTCGATTTGCCGTCGATGGTGATGTTCTTCACGTCGAGCCACAGGCGTGTCGTCCCGGCTTCGAGCACGATGTCGATGAAATCCGACAGCGAGGGCAGCTGTTCTCCGTTGGGCAGCGTTCCCGCGGCGCGCAGCTCTGCCAGCGTGTGTTCCCACGGCTTGAGGTTGTTGATGTAGCATCCGGCCGCCGCATGCGCCACGACGATGTCGTTGTCACGGGTGAGGTAAATATCGCACTCCGAAGCATAGCAGTTCAGTCCGATGGCGTAGTTGAGCGCCGCCACCGAATTGTCGGGGTACTGCTGGGTTCCGGCTTCCGCCGAACCGCCGCGGTGCGCTACGACCCGGTTGCCGACTTCGGCCGGGGTCTTGATTTCGGTGTCGGGATTCGACGGCCCCGTCCAGTCCTTGAGGGGATCTTCGTCGTCACTGCATCCCGCCGTCAGGCCGGCTGCCACGAGGGCGAAGAGCATAAACATTTTTCTGTATTCCATGGTACTTTCGTTTTTGTTTGTTGTGGGATGTTGGCAGGGGACGGACAGACAAATCCGTCCGTCCCTGCAAACATTATCAGAAGTTTTCGTAGTTTTTCACACAGCGCACCGCCGCACCCGAGCCGTTGCCGATGTCGAAGCCGTCGTCGAACACCAGGTCGGCCGAAGTCGTACAGTAGGCGCGCCACAATGCCTTCTTCGAGGCCGTGGTCTGGCCCATCATCGGAACCAGGCAGTAGAAGCGTACGTTGCCCGAATTGGCGCTGTAGTCGTAGCCGCTCTTATAGAGGCGCCAGCCCTGCGGGTAGAGGTTGAACCCGAATGCTTCGGCGCCGTTCGAAATGACGGTCGCGGGGTTGAATTCGGCATCCAGCCACTCCTTGCAGCGCAGGTGCGCCGCCACGTTGGTCGAGTTTGCGGAGGTCATGGCCCCGTACGATGCCAGCGATGCGGCTACGGGATAGTCCGTATAGGTCTTCGAGGACTCGGAAACCGCATAGAGCAAATCGCGCCAGTCCGACATGTTGGCGATATGCCAGCCGTAGGGGCAGATGCCCTGCAGCTGCATCGTGAGCGACGGGTGTTCGGCTTCCGCCTGCGCATCTCCGTCGGCCGTGGCGGCGTATCCCTTCAGGTCGTTCTTCAGCAGCGGTTCCAGCGTTACGGCGTTACCTACGGCATCGATAACGACCGTGCCTGCGCCGCCCAGCGGGAACGACATCAGCAGCGCCGAGCTCAACGCGCCCGCCGGATCGCCGGTCAGGGTTTCATACGAGCTGTAAAGGCGTCCGTAGACCGAAGCGCGTGTCGTCACGCCGTCGGGCATCATCAGCTCCTTGAGCGTTCCGCCGTTCTCCTCGGTGTCGAACGCCGGATTGCGCATCGTGTACTCCGCCTCGTCGTAGCCGCCCGTCTTCGAGCCGCCGACCAGTCCGCTGCCCAGTTTGTAGGTGCCCATCGAAGCGCCTCCGTTCCAATGCAGACCGGTCGTCATCCAGGTCTTGGTCTTCCCGTCGCGTGTCGCATACTCCTTGGTGGGGTAGTTGGCCAACTCCGATTCGGGCATGCTGTTCAGGGTCGAGATCCGCGTGAAAGCGGCCGTCGAATTCTCCGGCACCACCGTGTTGGCTTCGTCCAGGGCGATGGTCACCTGCAAATTGTTCAGGCCCGCGATGTCGAACGCCAGTTCGGGAGCCGAAGCCTCCGCTGCAGCATCGGCCAGCGCCGTAAGTTTGCCGTCGGACGTCAGCGCATAGCGCGGATAGGAATCGGGTGTGCGCGAGGTCGAAAGAATCACCTTGCCGCTGCGGAAATACTGTTTCAGCCCGAACACCAGGTCGTTCTTGTCCATCTGTGCGGCGTTGTCGAAATCTGCGTGGTGCGGAACTCCGGAACCGAAGATAAAGAGGTAGGTCACGTTTGCCAGCTGCCGCACTTTGATTTCCCGCGTCGCGAGGCTCGTATCCTCCGTTCCGGCGGTGACGGTCACCGTCGCCTCCCGGGTGTCGGTGGGCGAGAGGTTCTCCGAGGCAGCCAGGACAAGCGTTCCCGCATCCCTGTCGAGCGTGCAGGTGAGCCAGTCGTCCTCTTTACCCACTTGGGCTGTCACCGTTGATACCGGCATGTTGGTTTCGAACGTCACCGTGACTTCCGCGGGGTCGATTGCCATCATCTCGACCGGTCCCTCTGTCGAGAGGTCGAGCGTGGCGTCGGGTTTCAGTCCGGTCTGCGTGATTGTGAAATCGGCCGTTTCGCCGGTTTTCGGGAGCGTGATGCGCAGCGTTCCCGTGCGCTTGTAGTGCGTATTGGCGGCACAGGTGATGCGCAGCGCCTTCTCCACCACGCCGTCGGGCGAGGCGGTGTGGTAGTCGAGTGTCGCCCAGTCGGTGCCGACCAGCGCGGCATCCCAACCGGTGTACATCTTACCGTAAGGGTTGATTGTCACGATATAGGTGCCGAACGCCGCGCCGTCCGAAGTGCGTCCGTCGGCGTTGAAGCTGATTGCGGCGGGCGAGATCGATACGCGCGCAGCCGTAGCCTGTATGTCGGCGTCGGTGCCTGATTCATAACAGCCTGTGAACATTGCCGCCACGGCGGTCGCCAGCAGGCCCATTATTGTTTTTCTCATAGCTGAATTTCTGTTTATCGGGTTAATGTTCCGGCTGTTACGACCAGCCGTTCGTCTGCGTGATCTTGGTGTTCTTGTTGATCGCGGATTTCGAAACGGGGAAGAGGTAGATGTTGGGGTTCGTGGAACCTCCCACGCCGCCCTCGACGCCTGTATTCGGCCAGTATTTCAACGGGCAGTAGGTGTCGATGTATCCCAGGCGGATATAGGTGAACCAGATATTGCCCTCCTCGGCGAACTCCCAGCGGCTCTCCCTGGCGAGCGCTTCGAGTACGTCCTGCTGCGAGGTCGATGTGTAGAAATTCGCTTTCCCGTAGGCCCGTTCGGCCACGACGTTCAGTTCGTCGAGCGCCTCCTTGTAGAGCTTTTTATAGTAGTTGAGCTCGGCGCGGAACATATAATACTGCGCATAGCGGTAGAGGATGATGTCGTCGTCGTAGAGCAGCGTTCCCGAGGACCAGTCGCCCGTGAATTTGTTGGGCCACTCGACTTTTTCGTACATGTCGCTCATCCCGGTGCGCTCCTGGTAGGTCACGTCGGTGCGCTGGTCGTTGTGCTGCTCCTTGTTGGCTTTCAATTCGTCGATAAACTCGTCGGCGAAGCAGAACCACTGGTTGCTCGACACGGGTACGCCTCCCTCGGCGTTGCGGTATGCAGCCCTGATTTGCGTGGAGCCCCAGATAAAGCGCTGGATATAGCTGGCCGAATGCACCTCGTTGGTCGCATCGACGTGGAGCGAAAACATGATTTCCTTGTTGCACTTGTTCTTCACGTCGAACACGTCGGCGAACTTCTGCAGCAGCGGCGTGCGGGTAATCGCGTTCAGCGCGCCCTCGGCCATCGTCAGGTAGGAGTCGCCGCCTTTCTGTGCGGCGTACATCCACAGCGCGAAATCGGCTTTCAGCATGTTGACGTTGTCGACCGTCGCGTTGTAGCAGCCGCCCGTGTTGGTGGTGACGTACGTGAGCGCGCTTTCTATGTCCTGCGCCACCTGTGCGTACACCTCCGATTTCGGGGCCCGCGAGGGATAGATTTCCGCCCCGGTGCTTTCGGTCGGCGTCAGGATGACGGGTACGTCGCCCCAAACGCGTGCGAGCCAGTAATAGACGTATGCACGAACGAAATAGGCATTGCCCAGGCAGTAGCTGCGGCTCTCCTCGGACATGTCGACCGAGGGGGCGTATTTGATTACCGAGTTGCACTGGTTGATGCAGGTGTAGAGGTCGGTCCAACTCGTTGTCGAGGTGCTGGCGTTGAGCGTGCTGTGCAGCACGTCGAGCATGTCCGAATCCATCAGCGAACGGTGCGTGCCGCGGTCCCACATGGCGGGCCCCACACGCAGTTCGCCCCAGAAGAAGTGGTTCGTGTAGTTCTGCCGGAAAATGTCGCGCAGCTCGAAAAAGATGCCTGTCGTGGCACCCGTAACGTCGCTTTCGTCCACCCACATATTGGTGCTGTTGAGCTGGTCGGAATTGACGATGTCGAGATCGCACCCTGCGAGCGTCATCGAGGCGGCGCCTATTGCAGCGATATAGATTTTCTTGAGTTTCATAATCTGTTAATCCGAATTAGTTGTTGTAATGAGGTCTGTTTCAGAACGTAGCCTTGAGGCTGAACATCACTTTGCGGGTGGGCGGATAGATGTTGAAGTCCGCGGAGCTGGTGTTCACCGCGCTGTACATGCCCGTGCTCGAGCCCGAGGAGGCCACGGCCGATTCGGGCGATACGCCTTTGACCTTCGTCCAGTATACCAGCGTATTGCCGCTTACCGAGAGCGTCAGGTTGCCCAGCCCGAGTTTGCCTATCCAGCGCTTGGGGAAGCTGTACGACAGCGTCACGTCGCGCAGGCAGAGGTAGTCGCCCTTCTGCACGTTGATGTTCGACGGGCGCGAGTAGTTCTTGTTGCCGCCGTCGGCGTCGTTGGGCGAGAGGCGTGCGAGGTTGGTGTTGTCGCCCGGTTTCTGCCAGCAGTCGTTGGCATCGTAGATGAGGTTCCAGTTGCAGTTGCCCATCGAGGTCTGCAGGCCGCGCGTATACATGTAGTTGTAGACGGAGTGTCCCAATGCGTAGTCGACGTAGATCGACAGTGACAGGTTCCTGTACTTGAACGTGTTGTTCATGCCGCCGGTGGAGTGGGGCGTTACGTATCCCAGCAGGAACATGTCTTCGTCGTTGATTTGCTCCTGCCCGTCGGCCGTCAGTGCCGAGCCAGCACGGTTCTTCCACTCGTAGTCGCCGATGTCCTTGCGGCCGGCTATCGAGCGCCCGTCCGCGCGGCGTATGCCGTGCGAATTGACGTCGTACAGCGCCGCGTCGGCCTGCGCTTCGGTTTCGATGATATAGGCCGTCTTGTAGCCGTAGATGCGGCCCATGCGTTCACCCACGGCCGTGCCGCCGAAGCGGTACCCCGACTCCGACATTTTATAGCCGCCGATGCGCCATGCGTCCTTGCCGTTGATGTCCGTATATTTGTATTCGTCGGGCAGCGATAACACCTTGTTCATATTGAACGAGTAGGTGAAATCGGTCGTCCAGGTGAAGTTCTTGCTCTGGATGTTGACCGTCGAAAGTTCTATTTCAGCGCCGTAGAAGCGTACCGAGCCGACGTTCTGCCGGGCCGAGCCGTAGCCCGACGTGTCGGGCAGCGTAACGCTGAAGAGCAGGTCGGTTGTCTTTTTGTTGTAATAGTCGGCGGCCAGGCGGATGCGGTCGTTGAAAAAGCCCAGATCGACACCGATGTCCAGCTGGTGGGTCGTTTCCCACTTCAGCTTCATGTTGGGCAGGGCCGTGGGCAGGATGGCGCCCGCGCCGTTGTAGATGGACGTCGCGCCGAAACCTCCGTATGCGTCGTAGAGGCCGATGTAGTTGTTGCCCGTCAGGCCGTACGATGCGCGAATCTTGAAGTTGTTGAAATTACGCACGTTCCAGAATTTCTCCTCGGAAACGACCCAGCCGGCCGAAGCTGCGGGGAAATATCCCCAGCGGTTGTCGGCTGCGAACTTCGACGAGCCGTCGGCGCGGAACGTGAACATGAAGAGGTACTTTTTCATGTAATCGTAGTTCAGGCGGCCGAAATAGGAGGAGAGCGCCTCGTTCGTGTTGGTATCCGCCCATCCCGTTGCGTCGGTGCCGGCGGCCAGTGTCGGCACCTTGTCCGAATCCGCGCCCGTGACGGTGAGCGAAAGGCCGTTGACCGTGTTTTTCATGTAGTCGTAGCCGACCGTGGCCTCTATCGTATGATGCTGTGCAAAGGTCTTGCGGTAATTCAGGTATCCCTGCGTGCTCAAACGGTTCGTCTGTCCCCATTTTTCGTAGGTGCGGCGCTGGTTCGAGATGGCGTTGCCCGCCAGGCGCTGGTTGTCTATCCGGTAGTAATTGTGGTTGGCCACCTGCACGACGGCGCGCAGTCCGTCGATGATTTCCCATTCGAGGTTGAAGTTGGCCGTCATGCGGCGCGCGGTGTAGTTGCTCGTGTAATAGCGGTCGAACCAGGCGGCCGAGATGGTCGTATTGTTGGTTCCCTGCGCGGGCGTGCCGTCTTCGAGGTAGTCGCGGTGCGTGGCGGGCATGAACATGCCGCGGCCCACGGTCGTCCAGTAAGTGGCGATGCCCGACGAGGGCAGCGTATTGCCTTTCGTTTCCGAATAGTCGAATATGGTCGTTGCCTTCAGGTTCTTGAGTATCTTGAACGAGGTGTTGCCGTGGAACGTGAAACGCGAGAAGTCGGTGTTGATGCCGATACCGCCGTCCTTCGTATATCCGGCCGATGCGGCGTACTGCACCTTGTCGTTGCCGCCGTTGACGCCCACGTAGTAATTCATCCAGAACGAGTCGTCGAACCACTGTTTCTGCTGGTCGTTGTCCTGGTAGGCGATCAGTTTCGAGTGGTCGAGCGGGTCTACCATCACTTTCCATCCTGCGGGAACGTCGGCCGGGGTATCGACGAATTTCGGCGTCCAGACCGAATTGTCGCCGTTGCCGATACCTGCCGAGTTGGCGCCCGTCAGGATGCCCGAGCCGTAAGCGTAGGTCGACGGATACTCGGCCAGCATCTTACGCATGGTTTTGAGGTAGTCCCCGCCGTTCATCAGGTCGAACCGTACGGCCGGCGAAGTCCATGCCGCCTGCGCTTCGAAAGTCACCTGCGGGCCCCTGGCCATGCTGCCTTTCTTGGTCGTGATGAGGATTACGCCGTTCGATGCACGTGCACCGTAGATACCCGCCGAAGCGGCGTCTTTCAGGATTTCGATCGATTCGATGTCGTTGGGGTTCAGGCCGGTCATTTCGCGGTTCACGCCGTCGACGATGACAATCGGGGCATTCGACTGGTTGATCGACGAACCGCCGCGAATCAGGAATACGGGATCCGATCCCGGCTGGTTGTCGGCCGTCGACACGCGTACGCCGCCGACACGTCCTTTCAGCGCGTCGCCGATCGAGTTGACCGGGACTCCCGCCAGTTTCTCGCCGTCGACCTTGGAGATTGACGCCGTAATCGTGCGGCGCGACTGGGTGCCGTAACCGACGACGACCACGTCGTCCACGAGCAGCGCATCCTCCTCGAGCGTCACGTCGACCGTCGACCGCGAGCCGACGGGCACTTCCTGTTTCTTATAGCCGATAAAGCTGATTTCGAGCGTCGCGTCCGGGGCTGCGGAGATCGAGTAGCGTCCGTCGATTCCCGACGTTGCGCCCGTAGCGGTTCCCGCCACGATGATGGTGGCGCCGATTACCGGCTCTCCCTTCGTATCCCTGACAGTACCCGTTACGAGGTTGCCCTGTGCCTGTGCGCCCACGCCGCACAGGAGCAACGCAATTATACATGCACTTTTCAGAAGTGCCGTAAGTACTCTTTTCATATAGGTTTCTTGTTGTTTGATAAATGATTTTCTACTTCTGTCCGAACGTGATGCCCGATACCGTTCCCTCGTCGAAGCCTACGGCCAGTTGGGCGTAGTTCTCTGCGGTGAGCGCCGTGTCGTTCACACTGCCGCCTGCGACACAGTCGGTAACGCTCTTCCGGTTCCAGCCCACGACCGAGCCCGCATGCAGGGCGCATGTTATCGAGCCGTAGTTCTTTCCCCCGGCGACGGCACCCACATCGTTGCGTCCGACGATTCCACCGGCGGCCAGCAAGGTCGAACTGCCTGCGGCCGTAGCCTGCACCGCGCCGTTGTTGGTATTGCCCGTGACGTTCGATTTGTCCGCGGTGTTGTAGTCATAGCCTACGATGCCGCCTGCATACGACGTCTTGCCCGACTGTGTGTTGTGCATCGAAACCGCGCCGTTGTTGGTATTGTTGGTGGCGTGGCCCGATTTGATAATGCCTGCTATGCCGCCTGTGCCGATATTCGCATTGCTCGAGTTCACCGTTGCGGAAACATTGCCGCTGTTCGTGCAGCCGTTCGTCGTGGCCGCTCCGTCCGTACCGTCGTAGAATCCGACGATGCCGCCCGCCGCTTCCCAGTTGTTGGCCGTTTTGGCGATGGCAAGGGTAATGTCGCCGCTGTTGGAACAGCCGTCGATCGTGCTGGCGTTATGCGTGCCGACGATGCCGCCGATACGGCTTACCTGCAATTTGTCAGAGGTTACGGCGGCTTTGTTGGTGCAATTCAGGATTTTCGCGTCGCTGTACGTCTGGCCCGTGATGCCGCCGATACAGAGGTATCCGGCGCCTGCGGCGTTAGCCTGCACGAATTCGACTGCCGCTTCGTTCGCACACTCCCGGATTGTCGCGCCGTAGGTCACCCCGGCGATACCGCCGATAAAGCAGTTGCCGTTCATGTTCGAGCGGACGATGCCCTTGTTCGTACATTTGTCGAGCGTCAGCGTCGGACACGCATCCACGATATAGGCGACGATGCCGCCGATACGGTGGGCTGCCGAAGCCGTGGCATTGTCGAAGCTGACCTCACCCGCATTGGTGCAGTTGCTGATGGTTGTGTTGAGCGCGGTTTTCGTCACCGAGGCTGCGACGCCGGCCACGGCGTTGCCCAGCCCGAGCGTCGTCGTCACGGCCGCGTAGTTATGGCTGTCGTCCATCTGGACGGAACCTGCCGCATCGCCCGGGCCGTCGATGATGCCCGCAAGACCGGCCACATAGCTGGCCGCGCCCGCCGATGCGACATTGCTCACCGTGCCGTAGTTTTTACAGCCGCTCATCCGCCCGTTGTAAAGGCTTCCGACGATGCCGCCTACGCGCGACTTGCATTTCGAATCGGCCGTGACCGTCACGGGTACGAAGCTGATTATGCCGTCGAGCACGTTGTTCGACTGCGCGACGATGCCTGCATAGCACCAGGTGTCGGTGTCGGCGCTGTATTTCAGTTCGACTTTGCTCACGCCGTCGTAGGTCGCACCGTCTTTCGAGCCGAAGACGACGTTCGAAATCGAACCTTTGGCATAGGCGAAGAATCCGGCGTAACGGCTGTCGGTCGATACGTTGATGTTGTAGATGCGGTGGCCGTTGCCGTTGAATGTTCCGGTGAAATTCTCTACCGGCGTCCATGCGGCGTTCTGCATGTCGATGTCGGCCTCGAGGTCGACGATGGCGCCGCCGTTGTCGTTCGCGCACTCCTGCGCAAAGCCCAGCATATCTTCGTAGCTGGCGATTTTAAGGCGGAAGAAGAGGTTGGTATTGGCCCCGATGCAGTTGCCTGTGAAAGCCAGCTGCCGGTCTGCGAGCAGGTTTTTGACGAAAACGCTCTCGTCGGTGCAGGTAATCGTCGCTTTCAGGCCGCCGCTCACCCGGGTGCCGCTGGCAATCAGGAAATTCACCGTCTGCGCCTGCACGAGCGACATTTCGCCGATGTTCATCGTGATGACATCGGATACCTGCGCTTCTTCGCCGACCGTGATTGTCCCCGTTTTGGGGTCTATCGCAGCCTCCGAAACGGCCAGGTGGCCCTCGACGCCGTCGGCATCGAGAGGCTCCAGCGTAATTTTGGAGATGGTTTTCGTCGCTTCTTCGCCGATGGTCAGCGAGAGCACCGAGGCCAGCGGTTTGAATCGCAGGGCGACGCTTCCCTCTGCGGACGCGGCGTCGGCTTCATAGGCATACATCGGCAGCGAGGTGCTCGTCTGGTCGGCATCGACGGCGAAGATGCCGTTTACGGCCTTGAAATAGGCCTTCAGTTCGCCGCGGACATCCGCCGGGAGCGAGAGTGCAGCCGGGTGGAATTCGGCGCTGGCGCCCATGCCTGACGTTTCGTACACGTAGGCTATTCCCTTGTAATCGACGATGATCTGGTCGCCCTCCTGCCAGAGGGGAGCATACGCGTCGCCGTTTCCGTCGATGGCCGGAATGGCGTCGATCGTCGCGAGAATCGTTACGGCATCTTTCGACGGCTCTTCGACGGGAGCCACTTTCGGATGCGTGTAATCCTCTGAACAACCTGCAATTAAGAGTATTGCAGATGCAAAAAGAAAAATTTTCCTCATGGTTTTTTTAAGTTAGTTGAGAAATTGTTTGGTTTGAGAAAATGTTATTGTCGGATTGGTTTTCGCTGCTTTGCGCACAGGGCGGAATCGGGGTATTCCGTGGCAGAAGTCGCCCCGGGCAACCGAGCCGGCGCAGGTTTACATTTCGTCGGCCGTTCCCGCGGTGCGGGGCGCAGCCGGGTGGATGCATGCGGCGTATTCGGACGGAATCGGGCCGCCGGGACGGGATGTGCGGCGGCAGGAACGGGCAGCACCCGTGCGCCCGGGCGTATTTCCGCCCGGCGGGAAGGCCGTTGCCGAAATGGCAGGGGATGCCATTGCAGGTAGTTTTTTCATCGGTCGTGTAGTTTTGGTCGTGTTATAATACATACAGCCGATTTCCGGAAACCACTTACCGGATTTACAAAAAAATGAAGCCCGGGACCTTTGCAGGAGCCCCGGGCTTTCATTCGGAAATATATAGGTGTGACCGCTCTGCGGCGGCGGTGTTTTTCGGCTATGCCCCGCGCATGAAAAGCAGCGAAAGCAGCAGCAACAACTGCTCCGCAGAGAGTTTGCGGCGCAGCTGCTTGAGCGCCGAATACATGTGGTTCTCGACCGTGCGGGTCGAGATGCCGAGCTGTTCGCTGATTTCGCGGTTGGAGAGGTCTTCGATATAACTCAACCGGAATACCTCGCGGCATTTGGGCGGCAGCGCCTCGATGGCCGCATCGAGGCTGGCGCGCAAATCGTCGGTATAGAGTTTCTTGATAACCGGGCTGTTGTCGGGCGCATAATAGGCACTGCCCATCGACGCAATCCGCTCCTGATAATAATTGCGGTAATCGCTGGCCCGCTTGTTTTTGTCCAGGTAATTGAGCGATCGGTTGTAAACCGAACGCAGCAGGTACTTGTACAGGGAGTTGGAATCGTCGAGCGTCTCGCGGCGCTGCCATACGTTGTAGAAAACATCCTGCACGACATCCTCGGCCCAGTCGTCCTTGAGGAACAGGCGGGCATACGACACCAGCATGGGGTAGTATTTGGTACACAACTGGTCAAACGCCTCGCGGTCGCCCTCCCTGACCCGTGATATAAGCGGAATTTTCTCCATCGGATGATTTGATTCGGTACAAAAATAAACATTATCGCGGAACGAAACAACCGCCGGCTTCTTATTTTAATTTTTTTGTAATCCGGTTAGGTGGTTTCCGGAAGTCGTTTGTATTTATTATGACACGACCAAACTACACGACCGATGACAACCATTCCGATTCCGGCATTCTCGCCGTTTTCCGCTTTCCGGCGGCTGCTTAATATATGCAGACCGTTTCAGGCACTGCCGGTTGCCGACCGTTCGCATGCTGTCTTTTTGTCCGGCCGGGCACCTCGGGCAGACAGTTCGTGCCGCTGGACCTACCGTTCGGACGCGGAACGCCCCGGCCGGTTGCTCTGGCAAACGCTCACCGAAGTCTTGTATTCTCCCCGGATGCGGGGGCAAAATATCTTTTTCCTGTTTTTAATAAACCATAAAGAATGAAGAAAGCTATACAATTCGGTGCCGGGAATATCGGCCGCGGGTTCATCGGTGCCGTGCTGGAGCAGGCGGGCTACCATGTGGTATTCGCCGACGTGAACGACCAGATCGTCGGCCGTATCAACGAAGACAAGGCCTACACGGTGCAGGTCATGGATACCGTGTGCGAAGAGCTGCGCGTCACGAATATCTCGGCCGTCGACTCCCGGAGCCCCGAGCTGGCGCAGCAGATTGCCGACGCGGAAATCGTCACTACGGCCGTCGGGCTTACCGTCCTGCCCCGCATTGCCGGGGCTGTCGCTGCGGGCATTGCCGCACGCAGGGAGCAGGGTGTCGAACAGCCGCTCAACATTATTGCCTGCGAAAACGGCGTCCGCGCCTCATCCCAGCTTAAGGCGGCCGTCATGGAGCACCTCGACGATGGGCAGCGGGCCTGGTGCGACGAGTTCGTCGGCTTCCCCGACTGTTCGGTAGACCGCATCGTACCGCCCGTCAAGAGCGAAAACCCGATCGACGTAGTCGTCGAGCGGTTTTTCGAATGGAATGTCGAACGCGATGCTTTCAGGGGCCCCGTGCCGGAAATCCCCGGCATGAATCCCGCCGACAATCTGATTGCCTATATCGAGCGCAAACTTTTCACGCTCAACACGGGCCACGCCGTCACCGCCTACCTGGGCCGGATGAAAGGCTACATGACCATCTGCCAGAGCATTTCCGACGAACAGATACACGCCATCGTCAAGGCCGCCATGCGCGAGAGCGGGCGCGGCCTCGTGGCGCGCTACGATTTCGACCGCGACGCCCATTTCGCCTATATCGACAAAATCATCGGCCGCTTTATGAATCCCTACCTTTGCGACGACGTGACCCGCGTAGGCCGGGAGCCGCTGCGCAAACTCTCGGCAGGCGACCGCCTCGTCAAGCCGGTGCTTACGGCCCGCCAGTACGGTATCGCCACACCCCACCTGCTGCTGGGCATCGGCGCCGCGCTCCACTACGACAACCCCGAAGACGCGCAGAGCGTCGAAATGCTCCGCATGATCGGACAGTCGGGCGTCAAAGAGGCCGTGGCCCGTATCGCCGGGCTTCCCGCCACCGATCCGCTGCCGGCGCTCGCAGCACAGGCATATACCGAAGTAGAACGAACCATCCGTTAATTCCGACCCCTCGATGAAAACCCCGAAACCCATTCTCCTGCTGTTGGCCGTATGCTGTGCCGCCGTCTTTCCTGCCTGTGCGCAGGAGCCCCGCCTGCATCGGGTGCAAATCAACTCCATCGAAGAGCTGCAGGCTTATTTCACCTACGATCCCGCCCGCGACATCATCGTCAGCGGCCACCGCGGCGGCATGATGCCCGGTTATCCGGAAAACTGCATCGAGTCGTGCGAAAAGACGCTTTCGATGATGCCCACTTTTTTCGAAATCGACTTCAGCTTCACCCGGGACAGCGTCATGGTGCTGATGCACGACCTGACGCTCGACCGTACGACGACCGGCAAAGGCCGCGTGGCGGACTACACCTACGAGGAGCTGCGCCGGCTGAACCTCGTCGACCGCGACCGGAACGTCACGCCCTACAAGATTCCGCGCCTGAAAGACGTGCTGGAGTGGGGCAAGGACAAGGTGGTCTTCAACTTCGACAACAAATACATCAACACCAAAGGCGTGAGCGACGAGGTGCGCCGCGCCAGCCTCGACTACTACATCAAACAGTTGCAGCCCGGCGGCGAATGGTCGATGTACCACAATATCATGTTGAGCGTCCGCTCGCTCGAGGAGGCGCTCTATTACTGGAACCACGGTATCCGCAACGTCATGTTCTGCGTCGAAATCAGTTCGATGGAACATTTCAGGGCCTACGATGCCTCGCCGATTCCGTGGAAATACATCATGGCCTATATCCGCCTTGCGGTCAATCCCGAGCTGCAACAGGTTTACGACCTGCTGCATGCCGAGGGCGTGATGACGATGACCTCGATTACGGGGTCGTCCGACAAGGTGAAAAATCCCTACGACCGCCGCGTGGCCTACCTGCGCGAACTGGTCGCCGAACCCGATATCATCGAAACGGACTATCCGTCGGAATTCATCGGCCTGCCGTGGTCGCGCGACGCGCTCCACGCCCTGCAGGACGCTGCGGTCAGGGGTAGCCGGCCTAATCTGAAGTAAAACCCGAACCAACCTGAATAAATGTCTGCAAAACAACTTAATCCGGCCTACGCCGGTATGACCGACCAACAGGTCAAACGTTTCAAATACTGGGAATTCCGCACCATGGCGATGTGCATCTTCGGTTATGCGCTGTTCTACTTCGTCCGCAAGAATCTGAGTATCGCCATGCCCTATCTCAACGAGGAGATGGGTATCTCGAAATCCGATCTGGGATTGTTCCTCACGCTCCACGGACTGATTTACGGACTTTCGAAATTCGTCAACGGCATCTGGGGCGACCGCAGCAACGCGCGCTATTTCCTGGTGACGGGACTCGTTTTCTGCGGCGTCTGCAACCTGCTGTTCGGATTCAGCTCCTCGGTGCTGGCGCTGGGTATCTTCTGGATTCTCAACGGCTGGTTCCAGGGCATGGGCGTGCCGCCCTGCACGCGGCTGATGACCCACTGGATCGTTCCCGAGCGGCTCGCGACCAAGATGTCTGTCTGGAACACCTCGCACTCCATCGGCGCCGGGCTGGCCATCATCTTCTGCGGCTACGTCGTCAGCCTGAACTGGGGCGCGTGGTTCGACGCCTCGTCGATGCTCTCGCAGCACTGGCGCTGGTGTTTCCTGCTTCCGGCGACAATCGCCATACTGGGCGCCGCCGTCGTGTGGGCCTTCGTCCGCGATACCCCCTCGTCGGTGGGACTTCCCGAACTGAAAACCGGTAAAACGGAGGCGAAACCGCAGACCAAGGCCGAGGAAAAAGCCGAGTACAAGGCCTTCCTGCGCCGCAAGGTCTTTATGAACCCGACAATCTGGATTATCGCCGTGGGCAACTTCTTCGTCTACATCGTGCGCTTCGCCGTGCTCGACTGGGGCCCGACGATGCTCAAGGAGCACCTGCACATGGACATCAGCCATGCAGGCTGGACGGTCGCGGCGTTCGAAATCGCCGGGATTGCCGGCATGCTCGCCGCAGGCTGGGCCACCGACCGCTTTTTCGGGGGCCGTGCGCCCCGCACCTGTGTGATTTGCATGCTGATGGCTGCCGTGTGCCTCGTGGGGCTCTATTCGCTCAACGAACATACGCCGCTGATTGTGGCAATCCTGATTCTCATGTCGGCCGGGTTCTTCATCTACGGCCCGCAGGCCCTCGTGGGCATTGCTGCGGCCAATATCGCCACCAAGCGGGCCGCTGCCACGGCGGGCGGTTTCTGCGGCCTGTTCGGCTACGGAAGTACAATCGTATCGGGTTGGGGACTGGGTATGCTGGTGCAGTATACCGACTGGAGTGTGGCGCTCTATACGCTGGTGGGCATGGCGCTCGTCGGTACGGCGATTTTCGCCGCCGCATGGAAAGCCAAGCCCAACGGCTACGACGACTGAACGCTTTTTTAGGTTAATGATAATTGTGTGAAAGAAACCCCCGCAGACTTCCTTGACTGCGGGGGTTTCGTTGGCGCCTGACGTCGGGGCGGGAAACGGTTCGCACGGCTGCCGGGAGCGATCTTTCTTCCGGCGGCCGCAGGAGGCTATTCCACCGTCACCGATTTGGCGAGGTTGCGCGGCTGGTCGACATTGCGGCCCTTGTTGACGGCGATGTAGTACGCCAGCAGTTGCAGCGGCACCGAAACGACAATCGGCATCAGGCAGTCGGTGATTACCGGCACTTCGATTGTGTAGTCGGCGCTGCGGCGCACGTGCGTATCGTCGCGGGCGATGACGGCGATAATTTTGCCGCCCCGGGCGCGGATTTCCTCGATGTTGCTGGCCGTCTTTTCGTAGGTGTTGTCCGGTGTGGCGATGGCTACGGTCGGCATTTCGTTGTCAATCAGGGCTATGGCGCCGTGTTTCATCTCGGCGGCGGGGTAGCCCTCGGCGTGGATGTAGGAGATTTCCTTGAGTTTCAGGGCTCCCTCCATCGCCGTGGGGTAGTTGTACCCGCGCCCCAGGTAGATGAAGTTGTGGGCGTAGGTGAATATTTTCGAGAGGTCGGCAATCTGGTCGCCCAGTCCCAGTACGTCTTCCAGCACGGCGGGCAGTTCCAACAGCCCCCTGGCCACCTCGTGGTAATACTCCTCCGTTACGGTGCCTTTTTCGCGGCCTACGGCCAGCGCCAGCATTGCCATGACGGTCACCTGACCGGTGAACGCCTTGGTCGAAGCGACGCCGATTTCCGGCCCCACATGGATGTATGCGCCCGAATCGGTCGCACGGGCGATGGACGACCCCACGACGTTGCAGATGCCGAACACGAATGCCCCGGCCTTGCGGGCCAGCTCCACGGCGGCCAGCGTGTCGGCCGTTTCACCCGACTGCGACACGGCGATTACGATGTCGTCTTCGTGGATAATCGGGTTGCGGTAGCGAAATTCCGAAGCGTATTCCACTTCGACCGGAATCCGGCAGATGTTCTCAATCAGGTGCTCGCCGATCAGCGCCGCGTGCCACGAGGTGCCGCACGCCACGAAGATGATGCGCCGTGCTTCGAGGAATTTCCTGCGGTTGTCGATTACGCCCGACAGTTTCACTTCGCACGTGTCGGGGTTTATGCGCCCGCGTATGCAGTCCACGATGGTCTTGGGCTGCTCGTAGATCTCCTTGAGCATGAAATGGGGATAGCCGCCCTTTTCGAGCTGCGAAATGCTCATCTGGAGTTTCCGGATGTCGATTTTCCCCTCGTGGTTGTCTAGCGTGACGATTTTCAGGGGTTTGTTGCGGTTGATGACCGCGATTTCCCCGTCGTTTACGTAGACGAAATCCTGCGTGTATTCGATAATCGACGCGGCATCGGAGCTCAAAAAGTACTCGCCCTCGCCGATGCCGATGGCCATCGGGCTGCTCTGGCGCGCCGCGATGATTTCATCGTGGTTGCCTTTCTCGATTACGGCGATGGCATAGGCTCCCACGACCTGTTTCAGCGCCTGCTGCACGGCCTCCAGCAGGGGACAGCCGTTCGTGGTGCGGATATACTCGATCAGGTTGACCAGCACTTCGGAATCGGTGCTGCTGCGAAACGTATAGCCGTGCTCCTCGAGGGCGTCTTTCAGCACCCGGAAATTCTCGATGATGCCGTTGTGAATCAGTGCGATGTTCTCCGACTCGGAGTAATGGGGGTGGGCGTTCACGTCGTTCGGCACGCCGTGCGTCGCCCAGCGCGTGTGCGCTATGCCGATGTTTCCGCCGAGCTCCTTGCCGGCGAGGAAATGTTCGAGATCCGAAACCTTTCCCTTGCATTTGTAAACGTTCAACGCACCGTCGCCGCCTACCATGGCGACTCCCGCGCTGTCGTAACCGCGGTATTCGAGCCGGTGCAACCCTTTCAACAGAACGGGGCAGGCCTCACGCCCGCCGACATATCCTACAATCCCACACATCTTTACTAATGTTTGAAAATTTCATTCCGTCAAAAATAAGAAAAAAATTTAAAAATGATATTCAGCCGACATTAAAAAGGAAAAAAGCACCAAAATTGGTGCTTAATGGATATATTTCAGAATCTCTCCGACAATCGTTTCGTTGCCCGCGGCCTGCGACACGCCGCGGTTGCGCCTGAATTCACATACGACGCCTCCGGCTTCGCGGACAATGAGATTCGCCGCGCAGACGTCCCATTCGTGCAGCGCCAGTTCCCAGTATCCGTCGAGCAGTCCGGCGGCGACGCAGCTCAAATCGTAAGCTGCCGAACCCAGCCGGCGCACGTCCCGGACATAGGGGACGATTCGCGCGACGTTGTCGCTGTTGTTGTCGGGGTCGACATCCTTGTCGTATGGAAATCCCGTGGCGAGCACCGACGTCGAAAGGGTCTGTTTTTCGGACACGTGGAGCCGCTTCGCTTCGCCCTGCCCGCATTGCATATAGGCCCCGCCGCCTTTGGTCGCCCAGAACATCTCGTCCAGATAGGGGGCATAGACGACACCTGCAATGGTTTCGCCCTTGTACTGGAGCGCAATCGAAACGGAGAACAGCGGTAGCCCCTGACTGTAATTCGTCGTACCGTCGAGCGGGTCTATCACCCAGCGGTAGTCGCTGCCTGCGGTGCCCATCGTGCCGCCTTCCTCGCCGAGTATCCCGTGGCCGGGATAGCGTTCCGTAATGGCCGTCACGATATACTCCTCGCTCTGCTTGTCGGCGCGTGTTACGACATCGTAGACGTTCGACTTGGTTTGAATGCCCAAGTCGTTACCCCGGAAGTAGGAGAGTTGTATTTTTCCGGCCCCTTTCGCGAGCGGAAATATGAAATTCAGAAATTCCTCGTACATAGGCTGTTACTTCTCCTCCGCAAAATACTTGTAGAACAGCGGAATGGTTTCCACGCCTTTGTAGAACTGGTCGAGTCCGTAGCTTTCGTTGGGCGAGTGTATCGCGTCCTCCGCAAGTCCGAACCCGATTAAAAGCGACTTGATGCCCAGTATCGATTCGAATCCGCTGATAATCGGAATCGAACCACCCGAATAGAACGGCAGGGGCTTTTTGCCGAACGTATCCGTTACGGCTTTTTCCGCGGCCCTGTATGCCGGCATATCGGTGGGTGCCACGTAGGGCATGCCGCCGTGGAGCGATTTGACCTTGACTTTCACGCTTTTGGGCGCTATCGATTTGAAGTGCTTTTCGAAAAGCCTGCTGATTTTACGGTAGTCCTGATTCGGCACCAGGCGCATCGATATCTTGGCCGAGGCTTTCGACGGAATCACCGTCTTGGTGCCCTCTTCGGTATAGCCGCCCCAGATGCCGTTCACGTCGAGCGAGGGCCGTACGCCCGTGCGCTCGAGCGTCGTGTAGCCCGCTTCGCCTTCCACGTCGCCGATTGAAAGCGACTTCTTGTAGGCTGCGAGGCTGAACGGCGCCTTGTTGAACGCCTTGCGCTCGGCGGGCGTCAGTTCGCGCACGTCGTCGTAGAACCCGGGAATCGTCACACGCCCGTTTTCATCGACCAGTTGCGACACCAGGCGCGTCAGCACATTGGCCGGGTTGGCCACCGCACCGCCGAACAGGCCCGAGTGCAAATCTTTGTCGGGGCCCGTCACCTCGACCTCCATGTAGGCGAGGCCGCGCAGCCCGCAGGTAATCGACGGGGTCTGCATCGAAATCATCGACGTGTCCGATACCAATATTATATCGGCCTTGAGCATCTTTTTGTTCTGCTCGCAGAATTTATAGAGGCTCGGCGAGCCGATTTCCTCTTCGCCCTCGAGCATGAATTTGACGTTGCAGGGAAGGCTGTCCGTGGCGCACATCGCCTCGAACGCCTTGGCGTGCATCCACAACTGGCCCTTGTCGTCGTCGGCGCCGCGTCCCCGGATGCGTCCCTCTTCGATAACCGGCTCGAAAGGCTCCGTGCGCCATTCGCTGCGCGGGTCGACGGGCATCACGTCATAGTGGCCGTAGACCAGCACGGTCTTGGCCTTGGGGTCGACAATCTTCTCTGCGAAAACGACCGGATTGCCCTCCGTCGGGAATACCTCCGCATGGTCGGCGCCCGCTTTGGCGAGTGCTGCGGCCAGCCATTCGGCGCACCGCACCATGTCGGGTTTGTGCTCGCTCTGGGCGCTAATCGACGGAATGCGGAGCAAGTCGAACAATTCGCTGATAAAACGGTCTTTATTCGATGCTATATAACTTTTTACTTTATCCATTGCAAGGGATTTATTCGGTTTTCTTCAATACGTAGTTTTCGGCCAGCACCCCGGTAATCGGCTGTTTGTCGGCGTCGAGTTTGCGCAGGCGGTTCTCCTCGACCTTGTAATAGTCGGGCTGCCCGTCGGTCGGGGTGAGGGTCAGCAGGTTTTCCCTGACGGTATAGGTGCCCTTCTCGTCGAACTCCGAATCGCGGTCGATATATTTCATGTGCAGGCTGTACGCGCCGTCCTGCTTGAGCGTCAGGCGCATGTCGATGCCCGGGCAGTCCGCTGCCGGGAACGTTCCGGTGTAGGTGCCCCGGTAGTCGAGCGCATTCTCGGCGTTGTGCATGTCCGCAACTGTTTCGGAAGCGTCTTTCGCGCCCCCGGCAGCCGCCTTTTTCTGTGTATTTCCACCGCAGGCCGCGAACATCGCCGCAGCCGCAAGGATTAAAAATTTACTCTTCATAGTCCTCATTTTTAAATATTGCATATCGTCTTTATCTCTCCGATAAACCGTTGCGCCAGCGCGTCGGCTTCGGCCATCGATTTCGCCTCGGTATACACGCGTATGATGGGTTCCGTGTTCGACTTGCGCAGATGCACCCAGTTCTCCGGGAAATCGATTTTCACACCGTCAATATCGTTCACGTTCTCATTGGCATAACGCTCTTTTATCTCATGCAGTACTTTATCCACGTCGATGGCAGGTGTCAGCTCGATTTTGTTCTTCGAGGCGTAGTACGACGGATAGGTCGCACGCAGTTGCGTCACGGTCATTCCCCGGTGCGAAAGCCACGTCAAAAAGAGTGCCGTCCCGACCAGTGCATCGCGGCCGTAGTGGAGTTCGGGATAAATCACGCCGCCGTTGCCCTCGCCGCCGATGACGGCGCCGGTCTCTTTCATTTTCGTCACGACGTTCACTTCGCCGACGGCCGCAGCGCAGTACCTGCCGCCGTGCCGTTCGGTCACGTCGCGCAGCGCCCGCGACGAGGAGAGGTTCGAAACGGTATTGCCCCCCGGATGTTTCGAGAGGATGTAATCGGCCACAGCCACCAGCGTGTACTCCTCGCCGAACATCGAGCCGTCCTCGCAGACGAACGCCAGCCTGTCCACATCGGGGTCGACGACGATTCCCAAATCGGCCTTTTCCCGGCGGATAACCTCCGAAATCGCAGTCAGGTTCTCCGGCAGCGGTTCGGGGTTGTGGGCGAATTCGCCCGTCGGCTCGCAGTTGAGCTCCACGACTTCGCAGCCCAGTCGACGCAGCAACTCCGGCATCACGATGCCGCCCACCGAGTTCACGGCATCCACCACGACCTTGTAGCGGCGCGCGCGGACGGCTTCGGCGTCGACCAGCGGAAGCGCCAGCACCTGCTCGATATGCCGTTCGTTGAACGGCTGGCGCGAGAGCACATGCCCGATGCCGTCGACGGTGGGGTATGCGTAATCCTCCTCCCCGGACATCGCCAGCACGCGCTTGCCCTCGGCATCGGAGAGGAATTCGCCGTCGGCATTGAGCAGTTTCAGGGCGTTCCACTGGCGGGGGTTGTGCGATGCAGTGACGATGATGCCGCCGTCGGCCTTATGCGTGATAACGGCCATTTCGGTGCCCGGCGTAGTGCACAGTCCGGTGTTGATAACGTCCGCGCCACAGGCCAGGAGCGTGCTTTCGACCAGCCCGGCGACCATTTCGCCCGAAATACGGGCGTCGCGTCCTACGACTATGGTAAGTTTTTTGCCCGGGTTGCGCTGTGCGATGAGGCGTGCGTATGCCGTCGTGAACTTCACCACGTCGGGCGGTGTCAGGTTCTCCGCCTGCGGGCCGCCGATGGTGCCGCGAATGCCGGATATGGATTTTATGAGTGTCATAATTAAAGTTTTGATACCGTGTTTTAGCGATACATATATTTATGAAAAATAACTTCCGAAGTTTTGATATTCGAGGTAAATATATTACTTTTATGCCAATTATGAAAATTAAAAAACCACTATTATGAGAACGATTCCCGCTTCCGAATTGATAATCAACGACGACGGTTCCATTTTCCACCTGCACCTGCTGCCGGAACAACTTGCCGACACGGTGATCCTCGTCGGTGACCCGGGCCGTGTGGCCATGGTCGCGGAGCATTTCGACACCCGCGAGTGCGAAGTGTCCAACCGCGAGTTCAAGACCGTGACGGGTACCTATAAAGGCAAGCGCATGACCGTGCTCTCGACGGGCATCGGCATCGGTAACATCGACATCTCCGTCACGGAGCTCGATGCGCTGGCCAACGTCGACTTCGCCACCCGGCAGGAGAAAGCCGTGAAGCGGCAGCTTACGCTGGTGAGGCTCGGTACGTCGGGCGCCGTTCAGCCCGACATCAAGGTGGGCGAGTTCGTCTTTTCGCGCACGTCGGTGGGCTTCGACGGCCTGCTCAACTATTACAAAGGCCGCAACGAAGTCTGCGACCTCGAAATCGAGAAGGCGTTCATGGCGCATGTGGGGTGGAACGAACTGCTGCCGAAACCCTATTTCATCGATGCCGACAAGACGCTTTTTGACCATTTCAGCGACGTGACGCGCGAGGGTATCACCATCGCCGCGCCGGGCTTCTATGCGCCGCAGGGACGCTGGGTGCGCCTCGAACCGCTGGACGCGAAGCTCAACGGGAAAATCGAGTCTTTCGACTACCACGGCCGCCGCATCACCAACTTCGAAATGGAGGGTTCGGCGCTCGCGGGCCTCGCAGCCCTGATGGGGCACCGCGCCGCGACCATCTGCACCATCATCGCGCAGCGCATTGCGCAGGATGTGGATACGGATTACAAACCTTTCGTGCGCAAGATGATATCGACGGCGCTCGACAAACTCGCAGTTTTAAAGTAAAGAAACCATAACAGAAAATAAAGAAAGGAAACAAACGTATGAAATTTTCAGTATCAAGCTCGGCACTGCTTTCGCTTCTGGCTACCACCGGCAAGGTTATCAGCAATAAAAACACGCTGCCCATCCTGGATTACTTCCTCATGGAGCTCAACGGCAACGAACTGAAGGTCACCACCTCCGACCTCGAAACGACGCTTATCGGTTCCATTACGGTCGACAGCGTGGAGAGCGAGGGTACGATTGCCGCCCCCGCCAAACTGATGCTCGACTCCCTGAAAGAGTTTTCCGAGCTGCCGCTGACCATCGACGTCAACGACAAGAACTGGGAAATCCGGATTAACTGGAAGAGCGGTTCGCTCTCGATTCCTGGCGCCAGCGCCGTAAGCTATCCCGCCGTGCCGCAGTTGAGCGCCGAGAAAAAGGAACTCAAACTGAATGTGGACACGCTGGTGAACGGTATCAACAAGACCATCTTCGCCACGGCCGACGACGAGCTTCGCCCCGTGATGAACGGTATCTATATCAACCTGACTTCCGAGTCGTTCACCTTCGTGGGAACCGACGCGCACAAACTCGTGAAATACGAGGCCGAGGCGGAAAACGGCGAAGTGAACGCTTCGTTCATCCTGCCCAAGAAACCGGCCAACCTGCTCAAATCGGTACTCCTGAAGGAGGACGACGCCATCGAGGTGAGCTTCGACTCGAAGAACGCGCTGTTCAAACTCAAGAGCCATACGCTCGTGTGCCGCCTTATCGAGGGCAACTACCCGAACTACAACGCCGTGATTCCGGCCAACAACCCCAACAAGGTGCTCGTAGACCGAATCGAGCTGGTGAACGGCATCAAGCGCGTAGCCGTCTGCTCGAACCCGACCACGAACCTGATTCGCATGGATATCGGCGACAACAAAATCAACCTCACGGCACAGGATATCGACTTCTCGGTGTCGGCCAACGAGACGATTTCGTGCAGCTACGACGGCGAGGAGATTACAATCGGTTTCAAGTCGACGTTCCTGGTCGAGATACTCTCGAACATGGACACGCCGACCGTTGTGGTCGAACTGGCCGACTCGACGCGTGCCGGCGTATTCAAACCCGTCTACGACGACAAGCAGACCAGCGCTACGCTCATGCTGCTCATGCCGATGATGATCAACGCATAACGCCCGCCAGATGAAGTTAAACCTCAAACGCCCCATCATTTTCTTCGACCTCGAAACCACCGGCGTGGATACCGCCAAAGACCGTATCGTCGAAATTTCGATGGCCAAGATCATGCCCGACGGCGAGGAGATCGTAAAAACCCGCAAGATCAACCCCGGGATGCATATCCCGGAGGAGTCTACGGCCATCCACGGCATTACCGACGAGGATGTACGGGACTGTCCGACGTTCGCGCAGGTGGCCAAATCGCTCGAGCAGTTCATCCGCGGCTGCGACTTCGGCGGCTTCAACTCGAACCGTTTCGACCTGCCGGTGCTGGTCGAGGAGTTCCTGCGCGCCGGTGTCGACGTGGACTTCAAACGCCGCAAGTTCGTCGACGTGCAGAATATCTTCCACAAAAAGGAGCAGCGCACGCTGGTGGCGGCCTACAAGTTCTACTGCGATAAGGACCTGGACGACGCCCATTCGGCCGAGGCCGACACGCTGGCCACGTACGAGGTGCTCAAGGCGCAGCTGGAGCGTTATCCCGATTTGGAGAACGACATCGACAAGCTGGCCGAATTTTCGACCCGCGGCGATACGGCGGACTATGCCGGGCGTATCCTCTACAACGAGAAGGGCGAAGAGGTTTTCGGCTTCGGCAAATACAAGGGCCGCTCCGTCGCCGAGGTATTCCGCATCGAACCGAGCTATTACGCCTGGATGATGAACGGCGATTTCCCGCTCTATACCAAAAAGGTCATTACGGAAATCCGTATGCGTGAAAAAATGAAATGACGATGAAGCGACTTTGTGCGACAGCCTTGCTGCTCCTGTGGAGCGTGTGTGCCTTTGCGGTGGAGAAGTCCGGAACGATAGTTTATATCAACGGTTCGAAATTCTACATTCATACGGTGCAGCCGGGCGAAACGCTGTACGGACTTTCGAAGACGTACGATGTGGGGGAGAAAGTCATCCTGCAGTATAATCCCTCGGTGGGCGAGGGGCTGCGCGCCGGGGAGAATATCAAGGTGCCTTTCGTGACCGATGTTCCCCAGCCCAAATCGGAACGCAAGCTGCGCAAGACTTTCGACACGCACACCGTGATGCAGGGAGAAACCCTCTACGGCATTTCTCGCAAATACGAAATTCCGATACAGACCGTGGTCGAGGATAACCCGAACCTCGACCCCACGCACCTGCGGCTCGGGGAGCGCATCCTGATCCGCAAGAAGGAAATCGGATCCGAGGACGAGGCTGGGAGCCGGGAGCAGTGGGAAGCCTACCGCAACTCGCTCAACAGTGTCGCCGAGGAGGGGTATGCCTACCATATCGTGCATCCGGGCGAAACGTTCTATTCGCTTTCGCGCCGCTTCGGAATTACCGAGGAGCAGCTCGGAGCGCTCAACGGGGGGCTGAAAGCCGCCGACCTGAAAGCCGGTGCCATCATCAAGGTGCCGGGCTCGGCCGAGCAGCTTGCTGCAGCCGAAAACCGGAACGGGGCCGACACCGTGCGGCAGGATTCCATTCCGGACGTCTTTCCGGCCACCAAGGTGGCGGAGGTCGAATTCCGCGCCCTGCGCCGCAGTGCGACGCTCAACGTGGCGCTGCTGCTGCCGATGGCCGTAGGGAGCGATACCAATGCCAATTACCTCGAATTCTACCAGGGATTTCTGCTCGGGCTGGACAGCGTAAAGACCAAATACGGCTGTTCGGTGCATGTCGACCTGTACAACACGGCGCGCAGCCCGGAGAGAATCCGCGCAATCACCGAAAGCGACGAATTCCGCAAGGCCGGCCTGATTGTCGGCCCGGTATACGAAGAGGGGCTCTATCCGGTCATCCGCTATGCCGAGGAACACGATATTCCCGTCGTGTCGCCTTTGGCCAATATCGCGGAGATGAACAGCGACGTGCTGTTCCAGATGGCCCCCGACCCGTCCCGCAAGTGGGAGAAAATCGCCGACCTGGTCAACGGCGACAGGCAGGTCACGTTGATTTACACCGACAGCACGGACAAGGATTTCGAAGCCGAGGTGCTCGCGCTGCTCGGCGACTCGGACTACCGGAAGTATACTTATCAATATGTCCATCCGTCGAAACACTCGGCCAACAACCCGGGCGACCTGACGCCGCTTCTGGATAACGGCAGCGACAATGTTTTCATCGTCATGGCCGACGACGAGGTCGATGTGGAGCGCATTCTCGCGGCTATCGCTTCGGCCGACACGGGCATCACGAGCCGCGGACGCACGGCGCCGCGTTTCGTTGTGCTGGGCAACACCCGGTGGATGCGAGGCAGCCGTTACAACAACCTCGACCGTTCGATATTCTTCAAGGACCGCGTCGTTTTCATCTCGAGCTACCACGCCAAACGCGACTCGCGGGCGATTCTCGACTTCGACAGCGCCTATATCCGCGCTTTCGGCTCGCTGCCGACGCTCTTTTCCTACCGCGGCTACGACACGGCGCTGGTCTTCTGCCCCGCGATGTACGGCGATATCGAGTACGACCTGGAGGGACGCAGCTATACGCCGCTGCAGACGCCCTATGTTTTCGGACAGGGCGAAGGGCGTTACAACCACCTCAACCGCAACTGGGTGCGGGTGAATTACAACAGCGACTTTACGATAACCATCGAATAAGGAGATTATGGCAGCTTTGACCAATGCGATACCCGAGAAAACCATCGAGCGATTGAGCGAATACCGACGCACGCTACTGGCGAGCCATAAACAGGGAATCACGCACATCTTTTCGCACGTACTGGCGGGCATTCACGGCATCACGGCCGTGCAGGTTCGCCGCGATTTGATGCTTATCGGCTTCTCGAGCGACACCAAGAAGGGCTACGACGTGCAGGTGCTCATCGAGTACATCAGCAAAATCCTCGACAGCCCCTCGCAGATGAATATCGCCGTGCTGGGTATGGGACACCTCGGCCAGGCCATCACGAAGTATTTCAACGGCAAGGGTCTCAAACTGCGGATTACGGCCGCTTTCGACGTCGACCCCGGGAAGGTCGGGAAGACCATCGACGGTATTCCGTGCTACCACATGGATACGTTCGAAGAGGTGGTCGAGGACAAGGATATCAGCATCGTCATCGTTTCCTCGCCGACGCAGGTGGCCCCGAACCTCGTGGTGCCGATTATCAATGCCGGCATCAAGGGCGTGCTCAACTTCACCTCCACGCCGCTGAATTTCCCGCAGGGCATCGTCGTGGAGAACTACGACATCACCACGCTGCTCGAGAAAGTGGCCTACTTCGTCAAGGAGAACGAAGAGGGCAGCAACAACGCCTAAAACCGCGGCAGGGAGCGAGTGATGAGGGTATTTCACGGTTTCGATGCACTTCCGCACTTCACGCATCCCGCGGTCACCGTCGGGTCGTACGACGGCGTCCACAGCGGCCATCTGGCCCTGCTGCGCACGCTGGCCGATACGGCACGCGCACAAGGCGGCGAAAGTGTCGTGCTCACATTCGAACCGCACCCGCGCATCACGCTCGGCAAAGCCGAAGGGCTGCGCCTGCTGACCTCGCTCGAAGAAAAAACCTGCCTGCTCGAACGGCAGGGTATCGACAACCTGATTGTCATTCCGTTCGACAGGGCGTTCAGCAGCCTTTCGCCCGACGAGTTTATCCGCAGCTACCTCGTGCAGCGCGTCGGCGCCGAAGCCCTGGTCGTGGGGTTCAACCACCGCTTCGGCCGCGACAAGCAGGGCAGTTACGACTACCTCGGCAGCCACGGTTTCGGCCTGCGCGTCGTGGAAGTCGGCGAATGCGACGTAGATGCCGAAAAGGTGAGTTCCACGGTTATCCGCCGCCTGGTCGCACAGGGCGATATGGCGCGTGCGGCGCGCCTGCTGGCCCATCCCTACCTCGTTATCGGTACGGCGGAGCGGAACCGCATCCGTACGGACGAATCCCTGAAACTGCTTCCGCCCCCGGGCGAATACGACGTACATATCGGCGACATCCCGGCCCGGCTCTCGGTCGGCGCCGCACAGGAACTGATAATCCGCGACGGCTGTCCCGACGGGCGCGCTGTCCTAACATTTTGAATCTATGCTCTCTTACGATTGCCAAATCCGCGTGTGGTACAAACACACCGACCAGATGGGCATCTGCCACCATTCGAATTACATTTGCTATTACGAGGCCGCGCGCAGCGAGCTGCTCCGCTGGCTGGGCATGTCATTCGCCGAAGTCGAGAAACGGGGTATCATGATGCCGATTCTCGAAGTGCAGTCCAAATACCACCGTCCTGCGTACTACGACGAACTGCTCACGGTGCGCATCATGCTGAAAGAGCTGCCCGCGGCACGCATCAATTTCTTTTACGAAATCTACAACGAGAAGGGCGAACTGCTCAATACGGGCATGACGCAGCTCGGCTTTATCCACAGCGACACGCGCCGTCCGTGCCGCGTTCCCGACTGGTTCATGCAGCTGGTCGCCGGCAAATGGACGGAATAGGGGGACTTTAACGCCGCCGTCGCATGCAGCTGCTCACAGAAAGGCTCCGGATTGTTCCGCTGACGCTCCCGCAGCTGGATTCGTGGCTGCACGCTGTTCCTGCGTTGGAGCGGGAACTCGGATGCCGCTGTCCGGCTCCGCCCTGCGGGGAGTTTGGCCGGATTGTCGAGAAGCAGCGCACCGTTGCAGCCGGAGACGCGGAGCATTATCTCTTCCATACATTCTGGCTCCTTATCGAGAGGGCCGGGAACGAGGTGGTCGGCTCCGCCTGTTTCAAAGGGGCGCCGAATGCCGACGGGGAGATTGAAATCGGCTACGGCCTGGAACCGGGTTGGGAAAAGCAGGGGTACATGAGCGAAGCCGTGCGCGCCTTGTGCACATGGGCAGGGCAGCAGCCGGGCGTAAGGCATGTCACAGCCGAAACCGCCCCCGATAACCTCGCCTCGCAGCGCGTGCTGCAGAGGGCCGGATTCAGCCCCTGCGAGTCCGGCGCGTCACGGTGGCGGCGGTAATGTCCGGTTCCCCGGTCGAATGGCGAGGATATTCGGCCCGATGCGCCTGACGCTGTATGTTTGACTGAAAAAAAGGCCGCCCGGCAAGGGGCGGCCTTTCCTATCGGGTATCGGGATTGCAGACACGAATATGGCCTGTCGCGTACTGACGGTTTTCGGATGTTATACCGCATGAAAACCGTCCCGCGCCGCGCCTATTCGAGCAACCCTTTGAGCGTCGTTTTCATCGTTTCGTGGTTGCGGAAATCGTTGCGCAGTTTGTAGCTGCCGTCCCTGTTCACAAGCACATAGGAGGGAATTCCGTCGATTTCGAATTTCTCGCAGATATATCTCCACTGTTCGGGATTCAGCCGGTAGTGCCTGCCTTGTATCTTGGCGATGCTGGTCTTGTATGTCGCCAGCGGCGAGGTTTCGTTGGCGATATATATCCACACCAAATCGTCGCTTTTCAGCTCTCCGCTCTTGAGCGGCTCGTTGGCTTTGAGCGCATTGCGGCAGGGGCCGCACCACGTATTCCAGAAATCGACGAGGACGACCTTGCCCTTGCAGGGCGCGATGATCGCATCGAAAAGTTTGTCGACGGCGACATCCGGCGTCGTTTCGATGCGTATGTCCTTTACCGCCTCCAGCTTCTCGCGCACCCGTGCCTGCATCGCTTCGCACGCCTCGGCGTAGAAGGGTTCTTTGAGCGAGTGGAGCAAATCGAGGTCTTCCTGTGTGAGTTCGTTGTTTTCCGCTTTGGACGGCAGCCGGCCGATTTTGGGCAAATCGGCTAAAACGCCCTCTTTCACATTCGCAATGGCCGCCCAGTCTACATTTTCCGACAGCACGGCCCCCGTGTAGTCGAAGAGTGATTCCGCCATGACCAGTTTCGGATTGCCGACATCGAAAAGTTCGCTGATGGCCGCATAGTGCTCCGGCTTGAGCTCGGCGAACTTATAATCGAGCGTCACACCGCGGTCCCACTGATTGTTCTTCGAGCGGTAGTTGTGCTCGAGCAGGTAACCGCCGTTGGTCATGGCGCCGAGCGCTTCCTGCTGCAATGCGAGCATCGACATCTCTTTCATCATGCCGGACATGCCGCTACCGGCGATGCTGTCGGCAAGGGCCCTGTATTTCGATTCGACCATCTGCGTATATTCGTCGGCGCTCATCCGGTAGTCCGCGAAATTGCCGTCCAGGCAATTCAGGCTGTATACGTTGCCGGTATTCATGCCCGCCTGCGCGTTCAGGTCGGCATACATTCCGGTCGTATAGATTTTGCGGACGGCGGGCATCTCCCGCTCCTTGTTCCTGCGCTGCACGATGGCACGGCCGCCCGCGCCCAAATCCATATAGACATCGATGGTTTCGCCGGGGGCAATCCAGCATTGTCCGAATATCGAACCGTATACGACGAATGCCGTTGCCGTGCCGTACTGTTCGAACGTGACGGTCGCCGTACCGTTTTCCGGGTCGATGGCCGCTATGTTTTCCTTCTGCCCGTTCAGCAGCGAATTGACGTATACCGCTATCTCCCTGTTCATGCCCTCCCGGTAGCCGAGCAGGCGGATGTTCAGGGTCGTTTTGCCGACGGCAAGCACCGGATCGGGCACGGGACCGTCTTTCGGGGCCTTCTGCAATTCCCGTGGCAGCCCTTCGGGATAGCGCGGATACTCGGTTTTTCCCGTCAGGTCGATGCCGTAGAGTTTGAAGCAGTCGTCGCAGTCCGATTCGATGAAGTCGAACGACTTCGTTCCCCGGGGCAGCGGCCCGAATTTCAGCACGAACGAGGCTTCGCCCGAATCGGGCATCCAGAACAGCGAATCGGGCTGTATGCCCTCGCTGCCCTGCAGCATGTATTTCTGCCCGTCCGCTGCGAGGTAAGTCCCGGCGTCGATGCGAATCCAGTTGCGCGGCCGGAAATAGGCGTCGACGTGCAGCACGGTCGCCGTGTCGCTCAATTCTATTTTCGGAATGTCGAGCGTCATGGTGTTCGCGGCCCCGATCAGGGGATTCTCGACCACACGGTTCCGGGGCGTGCAGGACGCAAGCAGCATACCGGCGACAAGAGCGGTCAGCAATAATTTTTTCATGGGAAAAAGGTTTAGAAGTGGTTGTATAAACAAATATAACCTTTTTATCCTGTTTGAGCAACTTTTTCCGAGAAAGAAAGCCTCCCGCCGCAAAGACAAAAAAAGGGAACCGCCACCCGAACGTGCGGTTCCCCTCCTCATTAACCCCTGGCGGGTGCTATTTTTCGATCAGCGAAATCGAGCGCTGGATGAAATCCGTCAGGTTCTTGCCTTTGAGCATGCCGTTGGTGAGCAGCGCAAGGTCGATAATTTGCTTCACGAGCCGGTTTTCACCGCCGATCTCGCGCAGCCGCTGGTCGCGCTGGTCGCGCAGCGTGACGATTTTCTTCGACAGTTCTTCGCGCGTGGACTTTTCCTCCGGCGTCAGCTCCTCCTCTTTCTTGTCCTTGGTAACCTCCTCGAAACGCTTCTCCTCGGCTACGGCCGCATCGATTTTCTTGGTAACCGACTTCAGTTTGTCGCCGTAGGCCTTCTCGGCATCGGCGAGGATGTCTGCGACGATGGGGTGGTTGCCGTTCACCGCAATGGTGAAGTTGTCGGGCATTTGGCCGTAGAACTGGCTCATACCGCCACCGCCCGTTGCGGCCATCTCTTTCATACGGCGCATGAATTCGTTCTGCGTGATGACCACCGGCGCCTCGTCGGGCGACATCGCTTCGAACGATATGTTGTAGTGAATCTTCTCGTCCCGGGGCATCTGGCTTTCGAATACGGGGCGCAACAGCTCCTGCTGGGCCTCGGTGAGCGACATTTTAATGTTTTCCTCTTTCTGGATGAGTTTGTCGACCACGTCGCTGTCCACGCGTACGAAGCGCGTGTCCTTGTTCTTCGACTCATACCAGTTGATATAGTGGTTGTCCAGCTGTCCGTCCATCAGCAGCACATCGTATCCCTTGCCTTTGGCCGCTTCGAGGAATGTATGCTTCTCCACGGGGTCGTCCACATAGAGGAACACCACCGTCTTGTTCTTGTCGGTCTGGTTCTCTTTCACTTTCTCGAGATACTCCTTGGGCGTGAAATACTTGCCTTCGATATTCTTCCAGAGCATAAAATCCTGCGCTTTTTCGGCGAATTTCTCGTCGGTGAGGATGCCGTACTGGATGAAAATCTTCAGGTCGTCCCATTTCGACTCGTAGTCCGCACGCATCGTATTGAACAACTCCTGCAGGCGATCTGCCACCTTGCGGGTGATGTAGTTCGAAATCTTCTTCACGTTCGCATCGCTCTGCAGGTAGCTGCGCGACACGTTCAGCGGAATGTCGGGCGAGTCGATCACGCCGTGCAGCAGCGTGAGGTACTCCGGCACGATGCCCTCGACCTGGTCGGTTACGTAGACCTGGTTCGAGTAGAGCTGTATCTTGTTCTTCTGGATTTCGAAGTTGTTGTGAATCTTCGGGAAGTAGAGGATGCCCGTGAGGTGGAACGGGTAGTCGATGTTCAGGTGGATCGAGAACAGCGGCTCGTCGCTCATGGGGTAGAGCTCGTGGTAAAATTCCTTGTACTGCTCTTCGGTGATGTCTGCGGGCTTGCGCGTCCACAGCGGGTCGATGTTGTTGATGATGTTATCCTTGTCCGTATCGACGTATTTGCCGTCTTTCCACTCCTTGACCTTGCCGAACGCAATCGGAACCGGCAGGAAGCGGCAGTATTTACGCAGCAGCTCCTCGATTTTCGAACTTTCGGCATACTCCAACGAGTCCTCCGACAGGTGCAGGACGATCGTCGTACCGCGGTCGCGGGCCTCGTCGGTCTCCTCCATCTCGAACTCGGGGGTTCCGGTGCAGCTCCAGTGTACGGTCTTTGCGTCCTTTTTGAAGGATTTGGTGAATATCTCGACCTTGTCGGCCACCATGAACGACGAGTAGAAACCCAGTCCGAAATGGCCGATGATAGCCTGGTTCTTGTATTTCTCCATGAACTCCTCGGCGCCCGAGAAGGCAATCTGGTTGATGTACCTGTCGACCTCTTCGGCGGTCATGCCTACGCCGCGGTCGGTTACGGTCAGTGTTTTGGCCTCTTTGTCCACAGCCACACGAATCGTCAGGTCGCCCAGTTCGCCTTTCATTTCGCCGATGGACGAGAGGGTCTTCAGTTTCTGGGTCGCGTCGACTGCGTTGGAGATAAGCTCGCGCAGGAAAATTTCATGATCCGAATAAAGGAACTTCTTGATAACGGGGAATATGTTCTCCGTCGTTACTCCGATTTTTCCGTTTTTCATAGTTTTATCGTTGTATTTTAATTTGATTCGTATGTCCCTGTACCAACAAACCGTGTGCCACCGCCCGAATCCTGCCAAACTGTCAGTCCCGCATGACAAAGCCCGCCGCAGAAAAGTTGCGGCGGCAAAAAAATTGCTGTATATTTGTCGTATAAAACACCACCACTATGGATTTTCTCACCCTTGCAAAAAAGCGGTATGCCTGCCGCAAGTATACGGCGGCCAAAGTCGAACCCGAAAAACTCGGCGTTATCCTCGAAGCGGGACGCGTCGCCCCCACGGGAGCCAACCGCCAGCCCCAGCGGCTTGTCGTCGTACAGTCGCAGGAGGGCATGGAACGCCTTGCCCGCTGTACGCGCGATTTCGGGGCCCCGTGCGCCATTATCGTCTGCGCCGACACGTCCGAAGCATGGACGCGCAAATACGACGATAAAATGATTGGCGACATCGACGCTTCGATTGTCACCGACCACATGATGCTGGCGGCCGCCTCGCAGGGACTGGATACCCTGTGGATATGCATGTTCAAGCCGGAAGCCGTGCGCGAAGAATTCGGCCTTCCGGACAATATCGAACCCGTAAACATCCTGCTCGTCGGCTACGGCGCGGGCATCCCGGCTGACCCGAACCGTCACGACATGCTCCGCAAGCCGCTGTCGGAAACGGTCGTTTACGAGCATTTCTGACCCGCGGACCCAAACGGCGCTGTCTGTAAAACACCGAAAAGAGGATATTCCGACGGAATATCCTCTTTTCGGTTGGCGTGCATGCGGGGGCGAAATAGCTATTTCGCGTAAAGCCGGAACTTCATGCTCCACTTGTCGCCCGGGGCAATCGATTGGAAGCCTGCGGCTGCCGGGTCGGCGAGGTTCGGGGCATTGGTCGTCCACGACTGCGGTTCGGGACAGCAGTAGGGCACCCGGCCGCCGTTGTTCCAGATTGTCCAGCAGGTCGTCTGGTGATCCACTTCATAGAACGTCCGTACTCCGGTGCGGACATTTTCGACCAGAGCGCCCCGGAACGGGCTGCCGTCGACCTCGATTTCGCGCAGCGTGAAAGCCGCCTCGATCGGCGGACATCCCGTTACCTGCAAGCCTCCGTCACGCAGTTTGGCAAACTGCTCCGATAGTGGCAACATCCTGCCTGTCGGAAGTTTGCGGCCGTCCAGTTCAATCTGATCTCCAACTGCGACGCGCATTACGTAGTCGCTGTCCGCACCTCCGGCAAAAGGAATGCGCATCGGCGTGTGAAAGCCGACGCCGACGGGCATCGGCTGCCGGCTGCGGTTGGCGAACATCACCTCCTGCTCCAACCCCTGCGCCGTGAGGCGGTAGACGACCTTGCATTTGAATTCGTGCGGGAAATCCCGGAAGAGCGCATCGTTGCCCGCATTCGAATAGTAGCGGCACTCCACCAGCACCTCTTCCCCGGTTTCCCATGCTTTCGATACGGCGAAAGGCTGGCTTTTGAGGATTCCGTGGTGGTAGTTGTGCTCGGTTTCAATCGTAATCGGGAACTTGTACACACGCCCCTCGAACGTATAACGCCCGTCGGCAATGCGGTTGGGCGGAAACAGCAGCGGCAGTCCGAAGACATGCGGACGCCTTTTGAACTCGTCGGCTTCGTCCGCCGTGACAGGCGCGCGCAATATCTCCGCACCCAACTGCGTCTGGGCCAGCCGCACGAGGTTGGCGCCCATGCCGGGCACAAGCAGGGCCGTATAGCCGCCTTTGGCGAACTCCACGGCCCGGAACCCGTACCAGTCTATGCTGCGAAGCATTTAGAGCAGTTTTTCGATCTTCGCAACGAGTGCGTCTTTCGATGCTGCGCCTACCTGTTTGTCGACCACTTCACCGCCCTTGAGGAAGATGATGGTGGGAATGTTGCGCACACCGTATTTCATCGTGAGTTCGTCGTTCTCCTCGACGTCGCATTTGCCGATGACGACGCGACCCTCGTACTCGGCGGCGAGTTCGTCCACGATGGGTGCTATCATGCGGCAGGGGCCGCACCATTCGGCCCAAAAATCGATAACGACAGGCTGCTCCGACGCGAGCACCTCCTGATAATTCTCCTTTGTGATTGCTAAAGCCATAATTATTGGATTTTAATTGTTTATATGATTTATGCTATCGAATACTTTATATCGTTGTCATCCAAATACGATACCAGCGACTGCGTGAGGCTCACTTTGTGGCTCTTCGAAAAGAGGCTCAACGAAACGTGCGCGTCGCGGTCGAAGACATTTATCCGGAACAGGGTTTCGCCCCGCGCCTCTTTCACCTTCTCCGACAGGTTGCGGATCAGCTCCGGCGTCACGTCCTGCACGGGCAGCAGTACGTTCATCTCCTTAATCATCGTGTCGCGCATCTCCGAAAGCTGCACCATCGAGATGATTTTGAACTCCAGCTCCTTGTCGTTGTAGGGCTTGGGCTGCACGCGTCCCCGGATAAAGAGGAAGTAATCCGAAAAGAGGTATTTGCGGAAATTCTCGTAGTCTTTGCTGAACAACGCGAATTCGTGCGTGCCGTTGTAGTCCTCCAGCACGAATTTTCCCCACGGTTTGCCGGTTTTGGTAATCAGGTTCTGCACGCTGACGACCATACCCGCCACGGCGATTTCCTGGCCTTTGAGGGCCTCGAGGTTCTCGAGTTCCGTGAGCTGCGTCTTGCACATGTGGTTGATGATGATTTTGTAGTCGTCGAGCGGGTGCGCCGACAGGTAAAGCCCGATCATCTCGCGCTCCTTGGCAAGTGTTTCCAACTGGCTCCAGTCCGCGCATGCAGGCAGTACGGGCCGCTGGATGTCGACCTGTCCGCCGCCGCCGAACAGACTCTGCTGGGCGTTGTTCTTCTCGGCCTGGAAACGCTGTCCGTAGCGCATCAGCTGTTCGATGAAAGTAACGCCCGTGTTATCGCGCGCATCCGCGCCGAAGAATTTGCCGCGGTGAAAACCCGATATGGAGTCGAACCCGCCGGCGTAAGCCAGGTTTTCGAAACATTTGCGGTTGACGGCCGAAAAGTTCACGCGCTCCATCAGGTCGTATATGTCCTTGAACCGGCCGTTGGCGTTGCGCTCGGCGATGATGCTCTCCACGGCAGCCTCGCCGACGCCCTTTACGGCCCCCAGCCCGAAACGCACGTCGCCCGACTTGTTCGACGAGAAGGTGCGCATCGACTCGTTGATGTCGGGGCCGAGTACGCGGATGCCCATGCGCTTGCACTCGTTCATGTAGAGCGTGAGCTGCTTGATGTCCGCGAGGTTTCGGCTCAACAGCGCCGCCATGAACTCCGAAGGGTAGTGGGCTTTCAGGTACCCCGTCTGGTAGGCGACGTAGGCGTAGCAGGTCGAGTGCGACTTGTTGAAGGCATAGGATGCGAAAGCCTCCCAGTCGCCCCAGATTTTGTCGCATATCTTTTCGTCGTGTCCGCGCTGTTTACACCCCTCGATGAACTTGGGCTTCATCTTGTCCAGCACGTCGCGTTTCTTCTTACCCATGGCCTTGCGCAGCGTGTCGGCCTCGCCGCCCGTGAAACCGGCAAGTTTCTGCGACAGCAGCATGACCTGCTCCTGGTAGACCGTGATGCCGTACGTATCGCTCAAATACTCCTCCATGTCGGCAATCTCGTAGGTCACCGGCTCCTGCCCGTGTTTGCGGGCGATGAAGTTCGGAATGTACTCCATCGGGCCGGGCCGGTAGAGGGCGTTCATGGCGATGAGGTCTTCGAACCGGTTGGGCTTCAGGTTGCGCAGGTGCTTTTTCATACCCGGGGACTCGAACTGGAACAGGCCGGTGGTGTCGCCGCGGGCGAAAACCTCGTACGTCGGGGCGTCGTCGAGCGAAATATCGTCGATGTCCACGTCGACGCCGTGCACCGCCTTGACGTTCTCCACGGCGTCCTTGATAATCGACAGCGTACGCAGGCCGAGGAAGTCCATCTTGATGAGGCCGACGCTCTCGACCTCCTTGCCCTCGAACTCCACGACGTTCAGCTCGGCGTCCTTGGCAATGGCCATCGGTGCGAACTTCTCCAAATCGTCCTGCCCGATGATTACGCCGCAGGCATGCACACCCGTCTGGCGAATCGAGCCCTCGAGTTTCTCGGCATATTTGAGCGTGTTGCGTATCAGCTGGTTGGGCGACTCGCGCTCGGCAGCCAGTTCGGGCGACTCCTTGTATACGAAATCGAACGGCGTTTCGCCGTGCTTCTTGTCGGGCGTCACCTTGTCGGGCACCAGCTTCGACAGGCGGTCGCTCTCCGAAAGGGCGAGTTTCTGCACGCGCGCGACATCTTTGATGGCCATCTTCGGGGCCATCGTGCCGAACGTCACAATCTGCGCCACACGCTTCTGTCCGTACTTCTGCACGCAGTAGCGCAGCACGTCGGCGCGGCCGTCCTCATCGAAGTCCACGTCGACATCCGGCAGCGAGATACGCTCGGGATTGAGGAAACGCTCGAACAGCAAATCGTATTTCAGCGGGTCGATATTGGTGATTTTCAAACAGTAGGCAACCACCGAACCGGCTGCCGAGCCGCGGCCCGGGCCTACCGACACGCCCATTTCGCGGGCGGCGCGGATGTAGTCCCACACAATCAGGAAGTAACCCGGGAATCCCATCCACTCGATGGTTTTCAACTCGTATTTGATGCGCTCCTCCACATTTTCGGCGAGCACCTCGCCGTAACGCCTGTGGGCGCCCTTGTAGGTCAGGTCTTTGAGGTAGCAATACTGCTTGGCGACCATCAGCCTGTCCGACAGCTCCTTGTCGTTCGCCACGAGCTGTTCCAGTTCTTCGACCGTACCGCAGGCGGTAATCTTCGCCAGCAGTTCTTCGTCCTCTATCTTCTTGACGAACGACTCGCGCAGCTCCGCGAGGTCGATGGGGAAGTCCTCCGGGGGCGGGAAGTTCGGCATCAGCGGGGCGTGCGTCAGTTTGTAGTCCTCGCATTTGTCGGCGATTTCGAGCGTGGTGGCCAGCGCCTCCGGATGGTCGGGAAAGAGCGCCGCCATCTCCTCGGGCGACTTGAGGTACTCCTGGAACGTGTAGCGCATACGGTTCGGGTCGTCCAAATCGCGGCCCGTATTGAGGCATATCAGATGGTCGTGCGCCACGGCATCCTCCGCGAGGATGAAGTGCACGTCGTTCGAACAGATGTATTTGACGCCGTATTTGGCCGACAGCTCGAGAATGGCCTTGTTCACCCGCAACTGGTTTTCGTAAACGTCGGCATCCTTCTGCGGATCGCCCGAGGGGTGGAGTTGCAACTCGAGGTAATAGTCCTCGCCGAAAATATTCTTGAACCATTGTACCACGCGTTCGGCCTCCTCCATGTCGTTGTGCATGATGGCCTGCGGCAGCTCGCCGCCCAGGCAGGCCGAGCAGCATATCAGCCCGTCGTGGTACTGCTCCAACAACTGCTTGTCGATACGCGGTTTGTAATAGAAACCCTCGGTGAACGAATAGGAGACCATCTTGCAGAGGTTGTGGTATCCCTCGAGGTTCTTGGCCAGCAGGATCAGGTGGTCGCCGGCTTTCTCGTCCTTGTCCTTCTCGAAACGGTTCTTCACCACGTAGACCTCGCAGCCGAGAATCGGCTTCACCCCGGCGTCCGTGGCGGTGTCGTGGAAGTTCTTGACGCCGTACATGTTGCCGTGGTCGGTAATGGCGATGGCATTCATCCCGAGCGCCTTGGCCCGCTTGATAAGCGGTTTGATGGCTGCGGCGCCGTCGAGAATCGAATACTGGGTATGTACGTGCAGGTGGACGAAATCAGGCATGGCGGTAAACTCCTCTTTAAATTGCTGAACAAAGATAACGATATTTCCGCAGATTTCGTGGCAGGGCTATTGCATTTTATCAACAAAATGCTTAACTTTAGATATCCAACCAAAACCGAGAAATTATGCAAGACGAAACCATGGTTGTATTGGCGGAATACAACACCATCACAGAGGCCGAGATCGCCAAATCGATGCTCGACAGCGCAGGCATCTGGTCGATGATCCGCAACGAATATATGTCGGCCATTTACCCCATAGGCACCATGCCGGCCCAGATTGTCGTCCGCGAAGAGGACCTTGAAAAGGCCAAAGCGATGCTGCGGCACAGGTAAACATAAAAGAGCCCCGTTGCGGGGCTCTTTTTTTTGCTGTTCGTTTTTTTTATGTTCGCTGCTCCCGCCCGGCCGTCAGGTGAAATTAATCCGGTAATCGTAGGCCGTGCGCTGCGGCACGCCGCGCACCTTGCGGGGCGTCCATTTTCCCTTGCTGTTCCTGATGACGCGGACGACCTCTTTGGCCAGCTTGTCGTCGGGGGACTGCACGACTTCGCCGATGGTGATTCTCCCGTCGGGCTCGATGTAAAAACGCACGTGCACGAGACCCGACACGCCGCGCGACGAAAACCGCTCGTCGTAGCGCACCCGTATCCGCGCCCAGTCGTGGAACGTTTTGCCGGGGTCTTCACCCAGGAAGAGCAACGGGTCGGCCTCCTGTTTCCCTGCGATTTTCTCCACGGGCAGGCGCATCGTAAGCCGCCAGCTGTACGTTGCCGGACGGCCCGCTTTCTGCGCCGGAGTCCATTTCTCGAGGCGGCCGAGCGCCTCGGTCATAATTTCCCGCGTCCGGGCCGTCGCGGGCTCCGTTTCGGTATAGTCCCGGCCCTCGCACGTGTTGTCCAGAAACCGCCATTCGGTCACCGTGCCCGTGGTGTCCACCGTGAACCCGACTGCCACCTGCGGCGAAAGATCCGACGCCGGAACCTGCTTCTCCACCGCAATTTTCTCACTCTCGCCGATCAGGCGCGCCATAAAGCGCTTGGCATCCGCACCCTGGAAACGGGGCGGCGTAATCTCCTGCGCCGCGGCACCGCACCACAGGGCCAGTGCCGCCAAAAAAATCGCTGTACGTTTCATCGTTCCGCTCGTTATTGATTATATCGCTTATTCATTCCATATCCGCCACGACGCTTCGGCCTGCTCGCGGAACATCACCTCGCCGTTCAGGATGTGCGCCCCGCGCTGCCGCCCGAAATCGAGGAACTGCGTCAGCGGCGGATTGTAGACCAAATCGAGCAGGTAGTGCCCGGGGGTAACGTAACCGTAGGGGATACGCGGTGCAGCGTCGACGGCAGGGTAGGTGCCCACGGGCGACGCATTCACAATCAGGCGGCTTTGTTCCACCACCCCGCACGGCAAATCGTCGTAGGTGTAATTGCCTTTCGACGCATCGCGCGATACGAGGTCGAACGGGATTCCCCGCTCGGCAAGGGCATACTGTACGGCCTGCGAAGCCCCGCCCGTGCCCAGCACCAGCGCATGTTCCGGTTCGTCACCGCCCAGCAGCTCCCCGAGGGCGGCGCGCAGGCCGATAATGTCCGTATTGTGCCCCGTCAACCGGCCTTCGGGAGTGCGGCGCACGCAGTTCACGGCACCTATCATCCGTGCGTCGTGCGACAACTCGTCGAGCAGCGGCATGACCTCGCGCTTGTAAGGAATCGTGACGTTGAAGCCGCACAACTCCGGCACATCCGCCAAAAGGCGTGCCAATGCACCGATTTCGGGCAGCTCGTAGAGCTCATAGGCACAGTCCGTAATTCCCTCCCGTGCGAATTTGGCAGCGAAGTAGGCGGCCGAAGCCGAATGGCCCAGCGGGCAGCCTATCAGTCCGAAACGACGCATGGCTTACTCCTCCCGTTTTTTTACGATGATACGCGCCGCGATTTCGATGCAGTAAATCGTGAGGAATCCCACGATGCAGAGCACCACGGCCTCCGACAGCAGGGCGTCCTGCTGCGTGAGGGCCTCGAAACGGCCGGGTGTAACGTTGCCCTCGACCAGCGGCTGTATCCGGCCGTGGCTGTCGGTATAGGTTTCGACGACCTCTTTCCAGGGCCACACTTTGTTGAGCGAACCGACCATGAAACCCATCAGCACGGCCACCGTGACGTCGTGCCAGTGTTTCAACAGCCACGACAGCAGGTGCGAGAAACTGATAATACCCGCCACTGCGCCTACGACGAAAATCAGAATCACCGGGATATTCAGGTCGCCGACGGCCTGCATGATAAACTGGTATTTCCCCAGCAGCAGCAGGATAAAGGCCCCGGAAATGCCGGGCAGAATCATGGCGCAGATGGCAATGGCCCCCGACAGCATGATGAACCACCATGTGTTGGGCGTTTCGGTGGGCGTGGCGACCGTAATCCACCAGGCCGCGGCAATGCCTATGAGGCAGGCTGCTACGGTCTGCACGTTCCAGCGGCCGATTTGCTTCGCCACGAGCAGCGCCGAGGCGATAATCAGCCCGAAGAAAAACGACCAGATGGCGATCGGATGGTTTGCAAGCAGGTAGGTCATCAGCCGGGCCAGCGAAAAGATGGCGATGCCGATGCCCAGCAGCACGGGCAGCAGGAAACGGCCGTTGATATGGCGCCAGAACTCTTTCAGGCGCAGCGTCCCGAGCAGGCGCAGGGCCGTGCCGTCGACGCTCTTGATCGACTCGATCAACTCTTCGTAAATGCCCGAGATAAAGGCAATCGTGCCGCCCGAAACTCCGGGAACGACATCGGCCATGCCCATGGCACAGCCTTTCAGTGTAAGCAACAGGTATTGCGTGAATTTCATTTTACCGGATTTTAGGGACAAATATACTAATTATTGGCGTATTCCCGCCGGCAGGCGGCAAAATGAAACGTATTTTTCACACCGGGCACTTTTACCTGCATCCCGCCCGGCAGTACCCGGCCCTTTCCCGCCGGGACGGGCGGCATCGACTGCATGGCCCCGGCTCGGGAGCGGGACGCGCGCTGGC